>Ga0209978_10000113_pt1 | contig 24271 bp, 23 predicted proteins | sample BentaG_FD_182805 | JGI IMG/M metagenome (GOLD analysis project Ga0209978, IMG submission 182805) | Deep subsurface microbial communities from South Atlantic Ocean to uncover new lineages of life (NeLLi) - Benguela_00093 metaG (SPAdes)... | ecosystem: Environmental > Aquatic > Marine > Oceanic >... | reverse complement strand
CCGTCAGGGTATGCGTATTGTCATTGAGGTGGGGAGGGGAGCTCAACCGCAGCAGGTGCTCAACGGCTTGTATAAATATACGGCAATGCAGTCGACTTTCTTTGTTAATATGCTGGCTCTGGTTGATGGACAGCCCAAGGTAATTAGCCTTAAAGAGGCACTTCAGTATTATATAGGCTTCCGCCGTGAGGTTATCACCCGGCGCTCTCGATTTGAACTGAAAGTAGCTAAGGAGAGGGCTCACATCCTGGAAGGGCTTAAAATTGCCCTAGACCATATTGATAAGGTGATAGCTACTATCCGAAAGGCGCAAACCGCTGAGATTGCCCGGCAAAACCTTATGACCGGCTTTGGCCTGTCTCAGGCTCAGGCGCAAGCCATCCTTGATATGCAGCTACGCCGGCTGGCTAATTTAGAGCGGCAAAAGATATTTGATGAGTATGCCGAGGTACTAAAGACCATTGCCTACCTGGAAGACCTTCTGGCTAACCCGAGGAGAATACTTCACCTGATAAAGGAAGATGTGGCTGAATTAAAGTCCAGCTACGGCGACTCACGGCGAACCGAGATAAGTGAGCAAGAGGCGGTAGAATTCAATGTGGAAGACCTTATCCCCCACCAGAGAGTGGCGGTAACCCTCAGTCAGCGGGGATTTATCAAAAGGGTGCCCGACCAAGCCTACAAGCCGCAGCATCGCGGTGGCAAGGGCGTCATTGGCATGATAACCAGAGAGGCAGACGCAGTAAGACTGATGGCGGTGGCTGATACCCATGATAACCTTTTGTTCTTCACCAACCGGGGCAAGGTCTTTAACCTTAAGTGCTACGAAATCCCGGCCGATAGCTCTCGCACCGCCAAAGGGATGGCTATCGTCAACCTTTTCCCCATCACTGAGAGCGAGAGGGTCACGGCTATGGTAGTGGTGAGTGATTTTAAGCCAGATGTCTATTTATTGCTGGCTACCCGCTGTGGAGAGATAAAAAAGACGACTCTGGATAGGTTTGCTGCCGTGCGGAGTAGCGGACTCATCGCCATGGATTTGGAGGAAGGTGATGAATCGGTAGCCGCCGGATTAGCCACTGAGCGTGACGATATTATATTGGTGACTCAAAAAGGGCAGACAATCAGGTTTGCTGTATCTAGTTTAAGAGCTACCTCCCGAACCAGTGGCGGGGTGCGTGGCATCCGCCTGGCAGCTGCTGACCAGGTAATCGGTATGGATATTGCCTATCCGGATGCCCTCCTTTTAGTAGTTACCTCAGGGGGCTTTGGCAAGCTTACTCCTATTGGTGACTACCCACGACAGCATCGTGCTGGGAGCGGAGTAAGGACTTTCAATATTATCGAGAAGTCAGGTGATGTGGCTGCCGCCGAAGTGGTTTCCCTCTCTGACCAGCTGATGATAATATCGGCTGACGGGATTGTCGAACGCACACCAGTAAAGGGCATTTCGGTTCAGAGCAGGAGAACCCAGGGGGTAAGAATAATGAGTCTTAGCTCTGGTGATAAGGTAGTGGCTATTGCTTGCTTTGAGTAAGCTCTTGATACTTTTGCTGGCACTCGGGTAGCCAGCGCTCTAGCCCACAGGTACTACAGCTTTCATGGCGGCAGTCAGGAGTTTCTCCACCGGCTATGGCTCGCTGATATTCCCGCTTCAGAAAAGCTGGAGTTACTCCCACATCAATATGAGCCCAGGGTAGCAGCTCATCCAAGGAGCGTTCCCGGTGGGCATAAAAGCTGGGTTCAAGCCCATTCTCCTCAAAGGCACGAAGCCAGTTTTCATAATTAAAGCGCTCATCCCAGGCATCAAAGGTTGAGCCCAGTTGCCAGGCACGATAGATAACCCTGCCCAATCGTCTATCTCCGCGTGACAATGCTGCCTCAAGCAGACTGGGTTTAGTATCCTGCCAGGATAGCCTGATTCCTTTCTGGTGTAATCCCTGCTTAAGAAGTTCTTGCTTGGAACTTAGCTGGTGTTCGCTTTCCTGAGCTACCCACTGAAAGGGAGTATGAGCTTTAGGCACAAAGCTTGATAGGCTAACCCTCACCTGAGGCCTTTTCCCTTTAACCTTCTTGCCCAGTGAGCTGACTTTGATTACTAGCTGGATAATATCCTCTATATCATCCATGGTTTCGGTAGGTAAGCCGACCATAAAGTACAGCTTAAGTCCTGTCCAGCCTCGGGCGAAGGCAGTAGCCGCCGTTTCCAAGAGTTCATCTTCAGAAACGCTCTTATTGATGATTCGCCGTAGCCTTTCGCTTCCTGCCTCAGGAGCGAAGGTCAGCCCGGTCTTCCGACGGGAGGGGAGGGAGTCCACCAACTTTACCGAAAAGCTATCAACGCGGAGGCTGGGTAGTGATAGGGTAAGATCAGGGTAATGGCGGGACAGACTAGTCACCAGCTCACTAATGCCAGCGTAGTCACTGGTGTCCAGTGAGACCAGAGAGACCTCATCATAGCCGCAGTTGGTGATAAGCTCTCCTACCGCCTGTAGCACTTCCTGTTGAGAGTACTCACGCACCGGGCGATATATATTCCCTGCCTGGCAAAAACGGCAACCACGACTACAACCCCGCTGAATCTCTATCGCCCCCCGGTCGTGGACTACCTCAATATAGGGGACTACCGGTTTAGTCACCGGGGGAGGGAGCTTACTTACTATCCGCCGCTGAATTGTGGGGCTAGCCTGGGCTACAGTAGGGGTAATGCTTTTAATCAAACCATTAGCTTGGTATTTCACCTGATACAGGCTGGGCACATAGATGCCCGGAATAGTAGCTACTTGACGAAAAAGCTGGTTTTTGGGCACTCCCTGGCGTTTCCAATCTCGGAAGCTATCAATTAGTTCAAGCAACACCTCTTCACCATCCCCAATTACAAAAAAGTCAATAAAGTCGGCCATCGGCTCCGGGTTGAGGACACAGGTACCCCCGGCGATTACTACCGGATGGGAATCATCCCTTTCGTTGCTTAGGGCTGGTATTTGAGCCAGGTGAAGCATATTCAATACATTGGTGTAGGTAAGCTCGTAGCCTAATGAGAAACCAATAATATCAAAGTCCTTTAGCGAGTGCTTAGATTCGAGGCTAAGCAGGGGAATGCCTGCTTTACGCAAGGCTGCTTCCATGTCCAGCCACGGAGCATAGGCCCTTTCGGCAAGAACATCCGACTGACTATTGAGCAGGTCATAGAGGACAGGTAATGCCATATTAGACATGCCTATCTCATATAAATCGGGGTAAGCGATAGCAACCTTGATATAGGTTGATTCCCAGTCCTTGACTATGCTATTCCACTCGCCACCGGTATAGCGGGCAGGTTTGGTAACCTGCTGTAATATATTACTAGGATAGTTCAACTTACTTCTCCAGACTGTCCATTATAGGCTCTAGCCTCTTTGGGTGCAACTAATAAGGATGGCACTACCTCACCCCGCTACCCCTTCAAACAAAGCCCCGCCCGAGTAACTCCTTGACATCGCTACGTCGGGTTGTTAAACTTTTATCACAACAGTCCTGATCTCTGGCTATTTTGTCACCAGCCCTTCATTAAGGTGCTTTATTGACAGAAAAAGTATCAATACATGAGCCTTCGCCATCTGAGCCGCTTAGACAGGGTTTGGTTCAGGTTTTCACTGGCGACGGGAAGGGCAAGACCTCGGCGGCACTAGGGATAGTGCTCCGGGCTTTGGGGCATGGTCTCAGAGTATTTATTGTTTTCTTTATGAAAGGTGACTACCCCTATGGTGAATTATGCACCCTGGCGAGGCTACCCAATGTGGATGTAGCCAGCTTTGGCTTTAGATACCTTACTGACCCAGCCAACATTAAGCCGGAGGAAATAGCGCAGGCAAAGCAGGCTTTGTCCACTGCCCGTGAGGCTATGCTCAGTGGCAAATATGAGCTGGTGGTATTGGACGAAGTAAATATAGCCGCAGCCTGGAAGCTCATTGAAGTGGATGAGGTAGCCAGACTGATTAGAGAAAAGCCACAGAATGTAGACCTCATCCTTACTGGTCGTTATGCTGATGCCAAGCTGATTAATATAGCCGACCTGGTCACCGAGATGGTAAAGATTAAGCATCCCTATGATAAAGGGGCGCCTCCACGAAAAGGAATTGAGTATTAAGTTTTCAAAGGAGAAAACAAATGAAGATTACATTGAGTGTAATTAAGGCTGACATTGGTGGTTATGTGGGGCATTCGGCGTCTCACCCTGATGCTTTAGCCAAAGCTAGTGAATCACTAGCCAAGGCTAAGAAAGAGGGATTACTGATTGACTACCATGTAACTAAGTGTGGTGACGACCTGCAACTTATTATGACTCACCAGCAGGGTGAAGACAGTGAGAAAATTCATAAATTAGCCTGGGATACTTTTATTCAGTGTACTGAGGTGGCTAAAAAGTTAAAGCTTTATGGGGCAGGGCAGGATTTGCTGTCTGACGCTTTCTCAGGCAATGTCAAGGGGATGGGACCCGGGGTAGCCGAGATGGAGATTGAGGAGCGGCGGTCTGAACCGATTATTGTCTTTATGGCGGACAAGACTTCAGCCGGGGCATGGAATATGCCGCTATATAAGACGTTTGCTGACCCGTTTAATACTATCGGGCTGGTTATTGCCCCTAATATGCACACCGGTTTTAGCTTTGAAGTGCACGATGTCAAGGAGCACAAGAAGCTAACCCTGAATGCCCCGGAAGAGATTTATGACCTCCTGATTTTCATTGGTGCCCCTTCGCGCTATGTCGTAAAAGCGGTTTACAGCCGAGAGACCGGGGAAATAGCGTCAGTGTCTTCCACCCAGCGTCTGTCTTTAATTGCGGGGCGATATGTAGGTAAGGACGACCCGGTATGTGTTGTCCGTGCCCAGGGGACATTCCCAGCAGTAGGCGAGGTGCTGGAACCCTATACCCTACCCCATCTGGTAGAAGGCTGGATGCGGGGCTCCCACCACGGTCCCTTTATGCCGGTAGCTATTGAGGATTCCACACCAACCCGCTTTGACGGACCACCAAGAGTGACCGCAGCCGGCTTCCAGCTTGCCGAGGGTAAACTGGTGGGACCGCGTGACATGTTTGCCGACAAGTCATTTGATATCGCCCGCCAGCAGGCAAACGAAATAGCTAACTATATGCGTCGCCATGGTCCCTTTGAGCCGCACCGCTTGCCCCTGGAAGAAATGGAATACACTACCATGCCTCAGGTAGCCAAGAAACTAAAGGGAAGGTTTACTAACATTGAGTGACCAAAAGGGAAGGGATATCATTCATTAAACTAAATTTAATACTAACGCATCGACAGGGCGTTACCGGGTTCGCCAACAGTTAAGAAGGAGTTGAAGAAATGGCAATCTATGTTATGCTTACCACGTTAACCGACGAGGGAAGGAGAACCATAAAGGAAAATCCAGAAAGGCTCAAGGAAGTTAACAAGGAAGTCGAAGCCATGGGAGTTAAGATATTAACCCAGTATGCTCTCCTCGGTCCATACGACTTCATAAACATCCTGGAAGCCCCGGACAACAAGGCGGTAGCTAAAGTAGCCATAGAATTGGGCTCGAGAGGCACCCTTCAGACTATAACCATGGCTGCCATGAGTGTTGACGAGCTCAGTAAATAGCCTCCGATATAACTTTAGGGGGTCCCATGGGCGGGAAGCTTCTCTTGGCGACAAACAATCAAGGAAAGTTACGGGAATATAAAAGCTTACTCCAGAAAATTCCCTATGAGTTGATTACGCTTGCTGAGCAGGGTATCATTGCTGAAGTCAGCGAGGTGGGCGGAAGTCTGGAGGAAAACGCCAGATTAAAGGCAACGGTAATAGCCGACCAGAGCCAGCTACTAACATTGGCTGATGATTCTGGACTGGAGGTTGATGCCTTAGGTGGTGAGCCCGGTCCGTTGTCGGCTCGCTATGCTGGTGAAGGTGCCTCAGATAGGGATAGGGTTAACTATTTATTGTCACGGCTTGAGGGGGTGCCGTGGGAGAAACGAACTGCCCGTTTCAGATGTGTTATCGCCGTTGCCACGCCTAATGGCAAGGCAGAGATTTGCTCTGGTGAGTGCCAGGGGTTTATAACCTTCAAGCCAAGAGGTAAGCACGGCTTCGGTTATGACCCAATTTTTTACCTCCCTGAGCTAGGTAAAACAATGGCTGAGTTACCTTTATCACTGAAGAACCATGTTAGCCATCGAGGGCATGCCGCCAGAAAAGCCTACCAATTACTGGAGAGGTTAAGGAAATGACTGGACTTTCTGACTCCTTTCAGCGTCCTATAAATTATCTGCGTATCTCACTAACTGACCGCTGTAATCTGCGCTGTATCTACTGCAGACCATCCGATGGCGTTTGCCTACTGCCTCACCAAGACATTCTTACCTATGAGGAAATCCACACCATAGTGAAGGCAGCCGCCGAGCTAGGTATAAATAAGGTAAGGATTACCGGTGGTGAACCGTTAGTGAGGTCAGGGGTATCTAAATTAATAGAAATGTTAGCCCATATAGACACTATAGATGATATCTCCCTGACGACAAACGGGACCTTACTTGGGCGCTATGCTGTTGAGCTAAAATCAGCCGGCTTACGGCGAGTTAATGTAAGCCTGGATACACTTAAACAAGAGAAATTTGAGTTTATTACCCGGGATAGTAATAATCTTGGCGATGTTCTGGAAGGTATTGAGCTGGCTAAGTCAGTCGGGCTTAATCCAGTTAAGCTTAATATGGTGGTTATGACTGGTGTTAATGACGATGAACTCCTCGATTTTGCTACCAAAACCATTAATGATGGGTGGCATGTGCGCTTTATTGAGTTTATGCCCGTTACCAGCCGGGGCACCATAACTTCACAATTCCTCTCGGTTAGTGAGATGAGAAAGCGCCTTGAGCAGTTGGGGAAACTGGAGCCCTGCTTGCCCCGTGTCGGCAACGGACCAGCCAAGTATTTTCGTTTTCCCCAAGCCAAAGGTACCATCGGCTTTATTACCCCGGTTAGTGAGCATTTTTGCTTTCATTGCAATCGGTTACGCCTTACCGCTGATGGTAAGCTTCGCCTCTGCCTCTTAGCTGAGGATGAAATAGACCTGAAGCAACCCTTGCGTAGTGGAATATCTTTAGCCGGGCTGAAACAACTGATTGAGAAGGCAGTTGCCAACAAGCCACTACACCATCATCTGGCCAAGGGCCATATACCTGAAGACCAACTGTTCTCTCAAATAGGGGGCTAGTCATGGAAGAGCTGACACATATGGATGCACAGGGTCGACCCCGTATGGTAGATGTTAGTCAGAAGCCCGATACCCAGCGTGAGGCAGTAGCCAAATGCGTGGTCAGGATGCAAGCTTCTACCCTTGACCTGATAGAGAAGAAGGGGGTAGTCAAGGGGGATGTTCTGGCGGTAGCCCAGCTAGCTGGCGTCATGGCAGCTAAGCAAACACCTCATATAATACCCCTGTGCCACCCGGTTCTTATCGGAGATGTTAAGATTGAGTTCGGCTTGGATGAGAAGAATAGCGCCGTGGAGATTACCACCACGGTGAAGAGTACCGGTAAGACCGGGGTGGAGATGGAGGCACTTACCGCTACCACGGTTGCTGCCCTAACCATTTATGATATGTGTAAAGCCGTAGACCGGGGCATCCAAATTGAAGGTATTCGACTAATTAAAAAAAGTGGTGGCAAAAGTGGGGTAATTGACCTTGAGTAGAATTAATAATTGGTGTATACTACTTCATCACCAGTAAGACACACTTTGGGGGGTGTAGTATGAAGCTATCATGTCTTCAGGAGAACTTAAACCGGGGGCTTGGGGTGGTGAGCCGGGCGGTGGCTACCAGAACTACCCTGCCGATAACCAACAATATTCTCCTAACCACCGACCAGTCCCGTCTCAAGCTAGTGGCCACCAATCTGGAAATGGCTATCAGTCACTGGATTGGTGCTAAGGTGGAGGAAGAAGGAGCGATTACTGTTCCGGCGCGACTTCTTACCGACTTTGTTAACTCCCTGCCCAGCGATAAGGTTAATATCACTCTTTTCCCTCGGACTAAGACCTTGGAATTAAAGTGTGCCCGATTTGAAGCCCGAATCAGCGGGATTGATGCCAAGGATTTCCCACCCATACCCAAGATTGGAGATGGTATTACTACCAAGGTCGAAGTAGAAGCCCTTCATCAGGGAATTAGCCAGGTTGTCTTCGCTGCCGCCACTGAGGAATCCCGCCCCGTGCTCACCGGCGTTGATGCCCAGTTTGATGGTGATTTGCTGACACTGGCTGCGGCTGACGGCTTTAGATTGGCCGTATACAAGCTACCTCTGGCCACCCCGGTTAAGCAGAAGGCTGAGGTCATTATTCCAGCACGGACCCTGGCTGAGTTAAGTCGGCTGGCGGCTGAACAGGAGGAAGCAGTTAAGATAACGGTAAAACCCGATAAGAGTCAGGCTCTATTTCGCCTGAAGGATATTGAACTGGTATCCCAGCTTGTGCAGGGCACCTTCCCTCAGTATTCCCAGCTCATTCCCCAGAGCTACACTACCCGGGCGACAGTTGACGTTGCCGGATTCTTGAGGGCAACCAAGACTGCTTCCATCTTCGCCCGTGATGGCAGCGGTATTGTCCGCTTGGTGGTAGCCCCGGGTAAGATAACAGTTTCCGCCCGCTCTGAAGAGATAGGCGACGATGTTGGTGAGATTGATGCTATTGTTGAGGGTGAAGAAGCCAAGATTGCCTTCAATGGTAAATATCTAACCGACGTGCTTAGTGTACTTCACGAGTCACAGGTAGCCCTGGAGATTACCAATCCGGCAAGTCCCGGGGTTCTCCGCCCGGTGGGGGTGGACAACTATATTCATGTCATCATGCCGATGTTCGTCCAGTGGTGATGTGGTGGAAATTTTAGAAGGGGGAGTGTGATGCTCCCCCTTTTGTTATTAATTAACATACATCCCCATATATTCATTCTAGCTATTGACACTCAACCACATAAGGATTAAACTCAAGTTCCAACATGTGAAACAACCTTAAAATATTAAGAGGGGGTGAGGAAAGATGATTGAGAGAGTTCATGAGCATATCATAACAGAACTCCAACAAAACACTCGTACAGATACGATTTTCATTGTCACAGCAATTCTCCTTAACCTAATAATTCTGGCCGTGAATTCTATAATTGCCAGTGAGAATCATAGTACTACTACAACTGTCGTAATAATCCTGTTTGTGTGTCTCCTAGTAGTGGTTAACTTCGTTGTAATATTCGGGTTACTAAAAGGAAAACAAACAAGATTAAAGTTGATAGACGGCTTGCTGAAAATGTACAAAGATCAGGGTGTAGAAGGCTATTATGATGCGTCTCTACTGAGTAATTACAACACCAGGTACCATCTTTTCATTTTTACAGTCATTTCCATAGGCTTAATAGCAATCGTTGTGCCCTTTGTAATCAGATAGAAACATCCGTTTGATTCTATTTTTATTATGGTTTAACATACATCCCGATGTTCGTCCAGTGGTGACCGTTATTAAAAATGCAAAAAGGGGGGGCAGTGATGCTCCCCCTTTTTGTTATTAATTAACATACATTCCCATATTTTCATTCTAGCTATTGACACTCAACCACGTAAGGACTAAACTCAAGTTCCAACATGTAAAACAACCTCTCAAATGCCGTAACCACACTCCGCACGGATATGGGTCAATATAGCCAGATTAATAATCTTATATAGAAACCCATAGTTTTATAGTATTAAGGGGCTAGAAATCGATTCTACGCACTCTCAGGGCTATTCCAGGTGGATACCAAACCGGATAATAGGGCATAATACCGGTATCACCATATATTAAAAGAGGATGACTTTTCGTAGTTACTCATTGACGCAATTGCGCAATTATTCTCTTGAGGAGTTCCTCCTCGGTCTTTACTCCCCGGACATCCAGCTTGGTTGTGCTAAATGCCCGAACCATTGCCTCAACGAGCTTCGTCTTACTGATCTTCTTACCACCGCTGAACTTCGCTGTTGACGCCAAGGTTTCCAGGTAAGCATCTTCTTCTTGGTTTAAGAAAACAGATAGCTTAATCCGGTTAATCTCAGATTGTTCAATCGGTTCCCTTTTCGCTACTTCTTTTGATGGCTTATCAGCGCCGGTGAGACGGTCCAATGCAGTTCCATAGGCAAGTTCCTCGGTTATACTTACTCTTTTCATTTCATCACCTCTTTGGTTAGTAATCTGTAGGCATAGGCTCCGTCATGCTTGGGAGCATATGTCAGAATTGATTTCCCGGCGGCCGGGGCTTCCTTGAAGCGAACGCTACTGGGGATAATAGCTTTAAATATTCTTATCCGGTCACCAAAAGCTCTCCTGGTAACTTCCATAACCTCTTTGCTGTGTAAGGTGCGGGAGATGGTCATGGTAAATAATATTCCTGAAATCTCCAGAGCCGGGTTAATCCTATCCTTTATCTGGATAATGGTACTTAGCAAGCGCACAAGCCCTTTCATAGCCAAAAAGTCGGCCTGCAAGGGTATAACTACCTCGTCGGCGGCGGATAAGGCATTTATAGTTAAAAGACCAAGGCTTGGTAGGCAATCAATCAGTATAAAATCGTATGACTGGCGAACTGGCTGAATCATCTTTCTCAATATCAGTTCCCTATCAAATGCCCCTACCAGGTCGAGCTGGGCCTGTGATAGCTCTATATTAGCCGGGGCAATATTAATTTTAGGGTTGTCGGTATGGACAATAACATCATTAATTGATGGCTTCCCTTTATTCTGGATAGTGCTAGCCAGAACATCATACCCGGTGCGCTTGAGATTGTCAGGATTAATCCCCAGTGCGATAGTTAGACAAGCCTGCGGGTCCCAGTCAACAAGTAGTACCCGTTTATTGTGTTCACTCAACCCTTCAGCTAAGGCTGCCGCCGTGGTTGTTTTACCTACCCCACCCTTCTGGTTGGCAATACAAATAACCGGCATGACTGACCCCACTTTGTTCACAATTATAGCGCAATTACGTAATTGCGTCAATACTCTACTGCGCAACCTAAGTAACTACCCTGAGATATTCACTTAATAACTAACTTATTATAGACTTTACCTGTTTTGACGAATTTCGACCATTGAGATAAAATCTATTATGGAGTTAGCAAAAATCGGACATTCAGTTTCACAGGATTCAAGCGACTCATATACTCGCCATAACTTCGGCGTCAGCCTGGGGGCGCATCTCCCCGATGTGGAAGCAGCCCTGGCTGACCTCAAACAACGCGGCGTAGTGGGACGCATCTGGCGGAAAGACCACACCATCTGGAAGCCAGAGCCTGCTGAGATTGCGAACCGCCTGGGGTGGCTTACTGTTACTGACCTGATGTCTGAGCAAGTATCCACCCTGACTTCTTTCGCTGAGGAGATAAAGGATGCCGGCTTCCGCAATGTGGTCCTGCTGGGCATGGGGGGCAGTAGCCTGGGGTCAGAGGTGTTGCGACAGGCTATTGGCAGCGCTCCCGGATATCCCGAACTCCTTGTGCTGGACTCCACCGTGCCCGCCTGCATACGGGCAGTGACCGAAGCCATTGACCCCACCCACACCTTGTTCCTGGTCTCCTCCAAGTCTGGCGGCACCATTGAGACCCTCTCTCTTTACCAGTACTTTAGAGGCCTGGTAGAGCAGACCACAGGGAAAGAGCGGGCTGGGCAGAACTTCGTAGCCATTACTGACCCAGAAACGTCGCTCGCCAGATTGGCCGAGACAGAGTTCCGGGGTGTCTTTCTGAACCCGTCCGATGTCGGCGGACGCTACTCCGTCCTCTCCTACTTCGGCCTGATTCCAGCCGTGCTGATGGGGATTGACCTCGCAAGAGTGCTTGACCGGGCAGACCGCATGCGAGAGAAATGTGCCTCCCTCATCCCTGCCCACGAAAACGCCGGGGCACAGCTCGGGGCAATCATAAGCACCCTTGCTCTGCGGGGACGGGACAAGCTCACCATCGTTACCTCGCCATCCATCAGCAGCTTCGGGCTTTGGGTAGAGCAGCTCATCGCTGAGAGTACCGGGAAAGAGGGTAAGGGTATCATACCGGTTGCCGGCGAGCCATTGGTGGAGCCTGCCCATTATGGAGATGACCGATTGTTCGTATGCCTGCGCCTGAAGGGAGACGACAACTCCACCATCGACACCTTCATAGAACATATTAAGGCTTCCGGACAGCCGGTGGTAGGACTGGAGCTGCGAGATGGTTACGACCTGGGAGCCGAGTTCTTTCGCTGGGAGTTCGCCGTTGCCGTAGCCGGGACAATACTGGGCATCCATCCCTTCAACCAGCCCAGCGTGCAACAGGCTAAGGACTTAACCAAGCGCGTATTGCAAGAATACCGAACCTCTGGCCGCCTCCCGCAGGTGGCAACCGCCCACTCTCTCGATGAATTACTGGCTGAAGCCAGGCTGGGTAACTACCTGGCTATCATGGCCTATATACACCAGACTCCTGAAGTGGACCAGGCGCTGGCTGACCTTCGCCGGAGGATAATGGAGCAGCACTGCATCACCACCACCCTGGGATACGGACCGCGCTATCTGCACTCCACCGGACAGTTGCATAAGGACGGCCCAGATACCGGTCTGCACCTCCAGGTAACCGCCGACCATAAGAAGGACTTGCCCATCCCGGGTGAACCCTACACTTTCGGTGTGCTCGCCGATGCCCAAGCGGTGGGAGACCTTCAGACATTACAGTCATTAGGGCGGCGTGCTATCAGGATTCACCTCGGTCGAGGGGACGAAGCAGCTATCAGGAAACTGACCAGCACATTGGCGTAGCTCTAGCCAGCAAAAAGACTATTCTTCACCGACAGCTTGTGCTTACCCAGTCCCGTGCCGTGAGCCCTCCTGGGCCAGGGACTGGAGATGCCGGAAGCTCTCGCCGGGCTGCGGCTGCAAGAAGATGGCACTGCCTGCATAGATGACATCAGGTCCAGCTCGAGCAATCTGGGCGATGTTGCTCTCTTTTAGGCCACCATCTATGCCTATCTCTACGCCAGGTTGGGCGCTACGAAGTTCTACTATCTTGTCCAGGACCTCGGGGATGAACTGGCTGCCATAGAAGCCGGGGTGAACCGATAGGAAGAGCACGCTGTCCACCTCACTTACCAGGGGAAGAATGGTAGAGACCGGGGTTTCCGGGTTGACTGCTAACCCCACGCCAAGGCCAAATTTCCTTGCCGCAGAGATGACCGCCCGTGGTGAAGAGGTAGCCTCGTAGTGAAAGACCACCTTCTCCGCTCCTGCCTGCCGCAAGCTTTCCAGGTAATCCTCGGGGCGCAGTACCATCATGTGAGCTTCCCAGCTTAGCTTCGTGCGAAGACCAGCCAGATGCTCCCGGGTTATGCTCCGTGAGAGTACGAACTGTCCGTCCATCATATCAAACTGCACGTAGTCAGTGAAGGTCTCCGCCTGGCGCACCATAGTCTCCAGAGCGCTGGGGTCTTCAGTAAGAATGGCCGGCACCACCCGGATGCTTTTAGTCATTTAGACGATTCCCCAATCCCGATAGCCTTGTTGAATAATCGACAAGTATTCCTTTGCAGGCGGTGTCTCTTCCAGTTGCCCGGATTTGGCATAGGTTATCACCTCAATAGGTTCACCATTTTCATCAAATACGGTAACATTCAATCTGTTGTAACTACGAGGACAGTCTTCATAGCTATCCAATCGCCTTAAGTCCCGGTCCGAAACTTCATAAATAGCCCCGACAACCCTCTCCCCACTGAATCGCTTGATGGTGGCGCTTCCACCCCGCCACTTTCTGGACCAGCCAGCAAACACCAGCTTGTGGTGAGGCAAGGTAGCGACGAGCCTTGGCTTACTGTCGGGACAGCGTTCTAGCATTTGTTTTTTGTTGAGATTGGAAGCGTAGGCAAAGTAATACATTGTTGCTAGTTTCAAGCAGCCCTATTATCCTGTCAATGATAACCCATTACCGATAAACATCGCAAATTTTTGGGATTGTTTAATAACCTATCCCCTGTCCCCTTCCCTTATTAAGGGAAGGGGGAGTTTAGGTAAGAGAGGGGGCGAAGCCCCCCTCTCTAAAATCTCTTCCCCCTCTCCTTAAAAGGAGAGGGGGATAAAGGGGGTGAGGTCAATGAACAATCTTAAGTGCTCGGATAGCTGAGGTATAATTGACAAAGGGCTAGATACTACACTAAATTTAAATTGTGTCTAAGCGGCGGATTGATAGCTTACTGGTAGAGAGGGGGCTGGCAGACAGCCAGGCCAAGGCTCAGGCGTTAATCATGGCTGGAGAGGTGGTGGTAGCCGGGAAAGCCGCCATTAATCCGGGAACTCTGGTACCCGAGGAAGCCGCAATTACCATACTTGAGCCACCCCCTTTTGTCAGCCGTGGTGGGATTAAGCTTGAGTATGCCCTTGACCAGTTCCAGCTTGAGGTCTTTGCCAAGGTAGCAGCTGATATTGGAGCGTCAACCGGTGGCTTCACCGATTGCCTGCTTAAGCGGGGAGCGAGCCGGGTTTATGCGATTGATGTGGGTTATGGTCAGCTGGACTACCACCTGAGACGAGACCCGCGGGTGGTGGTTATGGACAGGGTGAATGCCCGCTATCCCATCTCTTTGCCAGAGAAGGTGGACTTAGCTACCATTGATGTGTCCTTTATCTCAGTAGAGAAGATAATACCTTCTGTAGCTGGGCTACTCAACGACGATGGCTACATTATTGGGCTCATCAAGCCCCAGTTTGAGGCTAAGCGGGCGGAGGTGGGCAAGGGCGGAGTAATTAAGGAACCTGTAGTCCATGCCCGGGTTCTAGGTCGGTTTATTGCCTGGATAATAGAGCATAACTTCAGCCTAGGCGGACTGGTAGCCTCACCCATCCTTGGTGCTTCCGGGAATAAGGAATTTTTGATACTACTTAGGTTGACAAAATAGAAATGCTTATAAAAAGTGTTGCCTTAGAAGTAGACGGCTTAAAGATTTCAGGTCAGTTTTATTTGCCCGAAGGTGGCCAGGCTCCATACCCTACAATTTGTGTCTGTCATGGTATCCCGACTGAGAAGCCTGACCCCAGTGATAAAGGCTATCCCTCCTTCGCCGAAAGAATTTGCCACCAAGGATTTGCCGTACTGATTTTTAACTTCAGAGGCACCGGGGCTAGTGGGGGAAATTTTGATATTTTGGGTTGGACCAGAGACCTAAAAGCTGCCATCAACTATTTATTTACCCGGCCTGAAGTGGATAAGTCTCGTCTATCATTGCTTGGTTTCAGCGGGGGAGCAACTGTCTCGATATATGCGGCATCACAGGATAGCCGGATATCAGGCGTTGTCACCTGTGGCTGCCTGGCAGAGTTTACCTTCCTTACTGAAGCTGATAGTCCGCAGTCTGTTATCGACCACTTCCGCCGCATTGGTACCATCAGGGATAAGGATTTTCCTCATTCCACCGAAGAATGGCTCAATGGCTTCAGGCTGGTTAGCCCTGTTAATTATATATCTCGAATCGCCCCTAGACCTTTATTGCTCGTGCACGGTAACCAAGATGATATGGTGCCAGTGACTGACGCCTATAAGCTATATGAGAAGGCGGGAGAGCCTAAACAGCTAATCATTGTTGACGGCGCCGGTCACAGGCTACGGCAGCATAAGAGGGCAATGGCCATTGCCATCGATTTTTTAAAGTCCAGTGCCAGAATTAGTGCGACAGGCTACTCTCAATCAATTGACTGACCAACGAAAAATCATCTATAATGAATATGCTGAGGCAAGAAGATTTGCACGAATGTTGTGGTGTTTTCGGTGTTTACGCCCCCGGTGAGGATGTAGCTCGCCTCACCTATTTTGCTCTATTCGCTCTTCAGCACCGCGGTCAGGAGAGCGCTGGTATTGCCACTACCGACGGCAAGGGGATTCAGCTTCATGCCGATATGGGGCTGGTATCCCATGTCTTCAACGAAGACTCCCTGAGCAAGCTTAGCGGGGATATTGCCATCGGTCATAATCGCTACTCCACCAGAGGTTCCAGCCGCGTCTATAATACTCAGCCTCTTTTGGTGGGCACCGGCTCAAATTCCATTGCCATCGCCCACAACGGGAATATTATCAATGCTGAGCACCTGTATGAAGAACTCTCTGACCAGGGCTATATTTTCCACACTACCACAGATACCGAGGTTATCGCTGACCTTATCCTCTCCTCTCCTGAGAAAAGCTGGATAGATAAGATAAGATACGCTATGCATCGGCTTCAAGGGGCATATTCTCTAGTGTTTATGACTAATGACACCTTGTTTGGAGTTCGAGACCCCTTTGGTGTACGTCCACTATGCCTGGGGGCTATTGACACTGGCTGGGTTATAGCCTCAGAGAGTTGTGCCCTCGACCATATTGGCGCCAACTTTATCAGGGAGATTGAACCGGGCGAGATAGTTTCTATTAATGAGAATGGCGTTAATAGTTACCGGGAAGAGGTAAGTAGAAAAGCGCTATGCATCTTTGAGTATATCTATTTTGCTCGCCCTGATAGCGTGATTAATGGTCGGCTGCTCTATTCAGCACGACTGGCTATGGGAGAGGGACTAGCCGAGGAGCACCCGGTAGCCGCCGATTTGGTTATGGGTGTACCCGATTCAGCTACCGCCGCTGGCATCGGTTATTCCCACCGGTCAAATATACCCGTGGGAGAAGGGCTGCTTAAGAACCGCTATATGGGGCGTACCTTTATCGAACCTGACCAGCGGATTAGAGACCTTGGCGTCAAGCTGAAATTTAACCCCTTGCCCCAGTTGCTGGAGGGCAAACGGCTAGTGGTGGTTGACGATAGTATTGTCCGCGGTACTACTACTCCCAAGGTAGTAAAGTTACTGAAAAAAGCAGGGGCCAAAGAGGTGCATATGCGCATTTGCGCTCCTCCTATCCGCTATCCCTGCTTCTTTGGTGTAGATATGGCTACCCGCTGGGAGTTAATCGCCGCTCAAAAAACTGTACCTGAAGTGAGGGATTTTATCGGCGCTGACTCATTGGGCCATCTGAGTATTGATGGGCTGATTAAAGCGGTGGCTTTACCCGGGGAAATTTTTTGCACGGCTTGTTTCACCGGTGACTACCCCATACCAGTGCAGCTTGAGATGGATAAGCTGGCACTGGAGACTATGTCGCAGCGAGGACTCCTGGCATAAAGCAGCGGTAAGCTAAAACACCCAGCCATTCATAAATCCTTAACACCTGTCAATACCCCTGCTGTATTTCTCTTCCCTTTTACACACTGGCAATAGGTGATACAATGGAGTAAAGTAGTTGTAGAAATGGAGGTGCTGCTAATGGGCATCGAATGGTTCCGTGACCTGGCTATTTCTCTCTCCGGGCTAGTTTTAATCGGGGTGCTAATTTTCATCGCCGTGCTAGCATTCTTACTGTACCGCCGGGCAAAGTCTATACTGGATTCAATGAAAATTGTTTCCCGAAATGTACAGGGGATTTCCTCCTTTGTGACCGACGAAGTAGCCAAACCATTGATTCAGGTGGTGGCTTTCGTTCAGGGTATACGTCAGGGAATTGACGCAATCGGTAAATTATTTAAGAGAAAGAAAGGAGAAGGAGATGAGTGACAAAGATACCGGCGCTGGATTCTCTTTCGGGTTTATTATTGGAGCCGCTATTGGTCTGGCGATGGGGTTTCTCTATGCCCCCCGACCGGGGAAGGAAACAAGGGAGCTATTGAAGGGGAAGGCAGAAGAGGCACGGGGGAAGGCGGAAGAGGTACGAGGGAAAGCAGAAGAGGTACGGGAGAAGGCAGCCGAAGTTGCCGAAAAGGTGAAGGAGGCTACCGCCGAGGCGAAGAAGAAAGCACAAGCCAAAATAAAGGAGGTAAAGAAGTAAACCCCCAGCCCTAAGTAGTAAATTCAGTAATTAGGCTCATTTTGATAGGGGCAAGCGAGGTTAAACTTGCACACCACAGGAAGTGTATTCACCAGACATTGGCGCCTAATATCCCTTATAGTAGGTATAATTATCGTCTTTTGGCTTCTCTATACTCTGAGAAGTGCTCTACTTCCCTTTGCTTCTGGCTTGGTGCTTGCCTACCTTTTACTACCAATTATTTCCTGGATTGAGCGTAAGCTGCCTGGCCAAGGCAAGTGGCAGCAAACTAAACGAGTCTCCCTGATAATACTCTCCTTTATAATAATGCTGGCGGTGGTTGCCTCTCTATCTTACTATCTCATTACCACGGTCTTTAATGCCTTTTTGGTTCTGGTAAACAATGCGCCCCAGTACATTGCTCGAGGTCTATACCAATTACAGCAGTGGGCTGAATTATTTCGGCAGCAATTCCCGCCAGAAGTGCAACGACAGCTAAATGAACTTCTTCTAGATGCCGGGGCAGCACTGGGTAATGCGGTGAGAGGTGTCTTCGTGAGAGGCGTCTCATTTATACCCAGCACTTTTGGCCTAATCTTCGGTTTTGCCGCTTTACCTGTTTTTCTCTTCTACATCTTGAAGGATTCAGAAAAGTTAAAGAATGGTCTTTATTCAGCTTTCTCACCACCGGTAGCTGAACACGCTAAAAATATTGTCGCAATTATTGAAGGAGTACTTGGTCGATACATTCGCGCTCAATTAATGCTCGGGTTTATCGTGGCTTACCTCTGTTTCATTGGGTTACTTATTTTAGGGATAGAACTTGCCCCGGTGTTAGCTGCCTTCGCTGGAGTAACCGAACTCATCCCGATATTAGGACCCTGGATTGGCGGTACCGCTGCGGTGATAGTTACCTTAGCCCTAGTTCCGGAAAAGGCTATTTGGGTAGCTCTTCTCTTCGTGCTGGTTCAACTGCTGGAAAATACCCTGCTTGTCCCCAGAATTCAAGGGGGTTACCTGCGGATACATCCAGCTATTGTGATTGTTTTGCTTGTTTTGGGAGCTTATCTTGCCGGCTTCTGGGGATTAATACTGGCTGTTCCTTTGACCGCCACCGCCGTAGAAATTTACAAATATGTGCGTCACAGCCTAGAAGTGGAGGAAAGCGAAGAGACTCCCCAGCCATAAATTAGTGCTCCCTTTTGCCGGGACGGTATGAAGAAATAACCTCTCTTATTTGCAGTGAGAACTTGGTTTTGGTAATCTTGGAAAAGAGATTCCGTACAGGAGGCGAGGCATATTAAGGAAACCTATGCTAAAGCTGGTGTTAGCATTGATATTGCGGCTAGAGCCAAAAAGCTAATCGCCAAGCATGCCCGGTCTACCCTCCGCCCCGAGGTGTTGAGCGACGTGGGGTTCTTCGGTGGGCTTTTTGAATTTAAGGGGTATCGCCACCCGGTTCTGGTGTCTAGCGTTGATGGGGTAGGTACCAAGCTGAAGGTTGCCTCAGTTCTAGCTAAACATAATACCATTGGCATCGACCTGGTTAATCACTGTGTTAACGACATACTTGCCGGCGGCGCCGAGCCACTCTTCTTTTTGGACTACATTGCTATGGGCAAGCTGGTGCCAGAGCAGGTGGCGGCTATTGCCCAAGGACTAGCCCAAGCTTGCCGAGAGGTTGGCTGTGCTCTCATTGGTGGTGAAACGGCCGAGATGCCCGGGCTATATACCGGGGAGGACTATGACCTGGTCGGTTTTATCATCGGGGTGGTGGAGAAAGAAAAGATTATTATGGGGAACACGGTCACGGTGGGTGACACCCTCATTGGCTTACCCTCCAGCGGCTTACATACCAACGGCTACTCTCTGGTGCGCAAGATTTTTGGTGAAACTAAATCAGCGTTAGACGCTTATTATCCTGATTTGGGGCGAACTCTGGGGGAGGAGCTGTTAGAGCCTCACCGCGGCTACTACCATCAGTTGAAGCCACTACTGCCGTTTATTAAGGGAATGGCTCATATTACCGGCGGTGGGTTAATTGATAATGTACCCCGCGTTCTGCCTCAGGGTCTGGCAGCTAAGTTTCGTAGTCAGGCATGGACTATCCCCCCCATTTTCCCGCTTATTCAACAGCGGGGCAATGTTGACCAAAATGAGATGTATCGTGTGTTTAATATGGGCATCGGTATGGTAATTATTTGCTCACCTCAAAATGCTAGCCAGCTCACCAGGCAATTGCCCGAGGCTAAAGTTATTGGCGAGGTGGTAAAGCAGGCGGGGGAGGCAAGGGTAATCATAGAATAGTTAACTGGGTGTTTAAGAGGGGCGAAGCCCCTCTCTCCTAACCACCTCCCCCTCTCCTTTGAAGGAGAGGGGGATACAGGGGGTGAGGTAGAAAAGGGATAGAAAAGGTAATTATAGATTAGTCAAACGAGAAAGGAGCATAGATGCGGGCTATTATCAGTGTGTCTGACAAAACGGGTGTCGCCGACTTTGCCAGAGACTTAAGCCAGCTGGGGTTTGAAATATTCTCCACCGGCGGCACCAAGAAGGCACTGGCAGAAGCTAAAGTGCCGGTAAAGAGCGTCTCCGAGATTACCGGATTTCCCGAGATTCTTGATGGACGGGTGAAGACACTGCACCCGGCAGTTCATGGTGGCATTCTGGCCAAGCGTAACCTGCCTTCTCACATGGAAGAATTAGCCAGGAATAACATTGAGGTAATTGACCTGGTAGCGATTAATCTCTATCCCTTTGTCCAGACAGTCTTAAAAGAGGGCGTTAGTCTGGATGAAGCTCTGGAGAAAATTGATATTGGTGGTCCGACCATGATTCGAGCCGCCGCTAAGAATTTCCCCAGCGTCATCGTGGTGGTAGACCCCGCTGACTACCCTCTAGTTTTGGAGAGATTGAGGCAGGGAGACATAGAGCTAGCCGAACGCAAACGCCTGGCCCAGAAGGCTTTTCAGCATGTAGCCATCTATGATACCGCTATTTCCCAGTATCTGAGACAGGGTGTGGCGGATTTTCCAGAAGAGATGACCGTAGCCTTGAAAAAGCGCTACGGTCTTCGCTATGGTGAGAACCCTCACCAGCCGGCTGCCTTTTATGCTGAGTCATCGGTTGGTGATAAAAAGGCGACCGGCATCACCTGGGCTAAACAGTTATGGGGCAAGGAGCTCTCATTTAATAACATCCTGGATGGTGATGCCGCCTGGGGGGCGGTTACCGACTTTGCCGCACCCACCGTCGCCGTGGTTAAGCACACCAATACCTGTGGACTGGCAAGTCATGATGATATCGCTGAAGCCTACCGGCGGGCTTTTAGTGGCGACCCGGTGGCTGCCTTCGGCGGTATTGTCGCCTCAAATCGAACGGTCACCCTAGCCATGGCTGAGGCATTGAAGTCAGTCTTCTATGAGATAGTTATCGCCCCTGAGTATGATGCTGATGCCCTGAAGGTGCTAAAAGAGAAGAAAAATCTGCGTATTTTGCTGGCGGAGCTACCACCCGGCTATGGTAAGGCAGAATCGGGTTACCTTGATTTCCGCCGGGTAAAGGGTGGACTTCTTGTCCAGAGTTCAGATTCTCTCCCCGAAAATAGCGTCAATTTGAAAACGGTAACCAAACGCGAGCCAACCAAGGCTGAAGTAGAAGACCTGCTTTTTGCCTGGCGAGCGGTTAAGCATATAAAGTCAAACGCCATTGTCCTGGCCAAGGACAAGACACTTGTGGGAATGGGGGCGGGGCAGCCCAGCCGGATTATCAGTGCTCAGATAGCCAAGGAAAAGGCCGGGGAGAAGGCCAAGGGAAGTGTCCTGGCTTCGGACGCTATGTTCCCGTTTCCCGATGTAGTGGAGGCAGCGGCAGCCTGTGGAGTAACCGCAATTATCCAGCCCGGCGGTTCAATAAGGGACGAAGAGTCAATCAAGGCGGCTGATGAGCACAATATAGCTATGGTCCTTACCGGGGAAAGGCATTTTAGACACTAAACTCGTAATTAGGGACTTGGTGCGGAGTGGAAGCGGAGAGAGATTAGAATTATAGCGATAACCAATTTAAGGTTGTCAAGCAAAGGGATTAAAAGGGGCGAAGCCCCTTTAAGAAATTCTATTCCCTCTCCCCTTCAAAGGGGAGAGGGACAAAGGGTGAGGGGTTGGTAAACGATATCAATTTAACCATTGACAACTTAGAGGAAATAGTCGCTTCACTACCCGCCGAGGAAAAGGCGCTATTTCAGCGGATATACACGGTTAGTACCTGCGTAGGTGAGCTGCGCACTCCGCCGAGCATGGAGTCCTGGGTTAGACAGCGGTTCGGCTCAGTGGAAGCGGTCACCAAACAGAAGATAGTAAAAGTAACCAATGTGGTAACCAACGAGGGGTCACTATTTAACCGACTACGCGCCTTGCGCCCTATGGGACCTAAGGAGGAAGAGAGTATTGATGCCCAGCTTCAAGCGGCTAGCCACCAAGATTCATTCCGCAATCCTGAAAACAATACTCCTGAAGACCTCTTTGGCCGGGTGGAGGGCAAGCATTGTGTTACCGCCAGCAATATTGCCAAGTATGACGGTTGGCACGGGGTAATCATTTTCAATGATTTTAATCCCCTTCATTTTTCCCGGGAGGAGATTATCGACTACATTGATACTGGCTGGGAGTGGGCAAGGCGAGCGCAGGCAATGAAACCCCAAGCCAAGTATTTCTTCTTCATCTGGAATTGCCTGTGGCGAGCTGGCGCCTCTATATATCACGGACATGCTCAGGTGATGCTGACCTGTGACCGGCATTATGCTAAGATTGACGAGCTGCGTCAGGCTGCCCTGAGCTACAGGCAAAAGTATAGCTCAAACTATTTTGGAGACCTATTCCAGGTTCACCGTTCTGTAGGCTGCGCCGTGGAGAAGAGAGGAGTCAAAATCCTTGCCCATCTAACCCCATTCAAGGATAATGAGGTCATTCTTATAGCAGAGGAGCTAAATCTTTCCTTCAAGGAAAGAATTTATGAAGTGCTGGCCTGTTTTAGAGACAGGATGGGTGTAACCTGTTTTAATCTTAGCTTGGTAACACCACCACTCTCGGAAACAGAGGAGAGTTGGGAAGGCTTCCCGGTAATGGCTCGGCTGGTAGACCGGGGTAACCCCGATAACCGGTCTTCAGATGTGGGTGGCATGGAGATTTATGGGGCAAGCGTTATCGCCAGTGACCCCCTTGATTTGGCAAACCAACTGCGACAGTATCTAGGCTAGAAGACAGAGGCAGGTTATGGCTAACGTAGTCCTAGTTACAGATATGCTCAGAGGTTTCCTTGAGGAGGGTTACCCGCTGTATTGTGGGGTTGAAGCCCGCCGTATAATTCCCAAGGTGCAAGGCCTTCTGGAGCAAGAGCTTGCCCAGGGCGCAAAGGTCTTCTTTATCTGTGACCATCATGCTCCTGATGACACCGAATTTAAAATGTTTCCCCCACATTGTATTGAGGGCACCGTTGAGGCAGAAATCATTCCGGAATTAGCCCGGTATAAGGGTGAGATAATACTCAAAAGACGTTATAGCGCCTTCTTTGACACCCCACTTGAGAAAAAGCTACGAGAGCTTAAACCAGAGAAGTTGATTGTTTGTGGGGTGTGTACTGACATTTGCGTATTGCATACCGTGGCTGATGCCAGGAGCCGCGATTATGAAGTGGAGGTGCCAGTTGACTGCGTTGCTTCTTTTGATGAAAAGGCACACCACTTTGCCCTGGAGCACATGGAGAAAATACTGGGGGCAAAACTGACCAGCATAGGGGGTGAAGCCAGTGAAAGTACCTAAATTCGAACCGAATGAAGACGTCCTTTCCGGGGAGACGGCTGATGTCTACTTTGCCCGCACTGTGGAGATATTGCGTCACGAGGCACTTAACCCGGTAGCCACCATGCAGGTATTCTCCAAGCGGGCAGGGATATTCTGTGGCATAGAAGAGGTTAAGGCTCTGCTTAGCCGGGTTTTGCCCGAGGACAACCGTGAGGTATGGGCTCTGGCTAAGGGCGATACGATGGAAGCTAAGGAGATAGTATTACGCATCACTGCCCCCTATCAGAGCTACGGTCTGTATGAAACCGCTATAGACGGTATCCTTGCCCATTGTAGCGGTTGGGCAACCGCCGCCAGGGAGTGTGTGGAAGCAGCCAGAGGGATACCTGTCATCAGCTTTGGTGTCCGTGGTGTTCACCCCTCAGTAGTTGGAGTAATGGATTATTCAGCTATCATTGGTGGTTGCGCTGGTTGCTCCAGTATCGTCGGGGCAAAGTTGGCTGGCATTGAACCGTCGGGAACTATTCCTCATGCCTTGATAATAGTTATGGGGGATACGGTTAAGGCGACGGTAGCTTTTGATAAGTATATGCCACCTGAGACAC
>Ga0209978_10000112_pt1 | contig 24303 bp, 16 predicted proteins | sample BentaG_FD_182805 | JGI IMG/M metagenome (GOLD analysis project Ga0209978, IMG submission 182805) | Deep subsurface microbial communities from South Atlantic Ocean to uncover new lineages of life (NeLLi) - Benguela_00093 metaG (SPAdes)... | ecosystem: Environmental > Aquatic > Marine > Oceanic >... | reverse complement strand
CCGAGTTGCAAGCGCGCTATCTTTTATTCTTTTTTTATATTCGAGAGGCATATTCTGTATGGAGGATCTCAAGCCACTCTTCGAGAAATTCTTTTTCTTCACTTTTTAAATCGTTAAACTCTCTTCTCGATTTTATCAAGTCATTAGCAAGGGTCTCTATTCTCGTAAACACTGAACCTTTTCTGAGTTTCTCAAGATTGAAATTATAGGTATTGATATATTCGATGGCAGTAAAGTCAAGAGCTTCATCAAATGCTTCGGCTTCTGGGCCATACAATCTGCCTGCTTCCTGTCCCTCTGTCTCTTCAACGGAAAGGTCGTATAATTTTGCAAAAGCATTCTTAATTCTGAGAAAGGGGAGCAATTTAATAAATGCATCTTTATCTTTTCGCCTCTTTATTGCATAATCTTTTCGCATTTCATGAGTTGATTTTACGAAGTCTTCTGGATCCACTTTAATTATCTTTTGGGGTAGATGTTTCTTCCATTCTGTTGGCTTCATACCCAAAATCACATCCTCACAATGGTCATTAAGAACAATCAATATATCAACTTCTTTTGGGTCATGTCGGTGATAAACAAAATCTTTAACAGTACGCTCAGCTTCAACAACTACTTTCTTCCCTTTGTAAACCCCTTTAAAGTCGTAACCAGCTTCAAATGGTCCCTCAAGACTATCGAAACCCAATTTCTTATAATTGTCTTTAATATACAATTGTAACCAATACTCTCTACATTCTCCTTTCCCTGCATGTTTTATGGCTTCATCCAAGTTCGGGTTTTTGTTTTTCATATTTTTGTATCCCTTACTTACTTTTGGTTTTCATAAGCAAGGTTGCAATTTCACTTAACGTTTTGCGGATAAAAGAAGTTGCTGAAGGCAATTTAGGCGAAGCGTAGCGAAGCCTTTTATCGGCTGTTAGGCGTAGTCGCCTTTATTATCTTAAAAGTATTTCATCTATTTTCGCCCCAATGCCAAAAGGATCTGGTAGAGATGGTTCTACTACAGTTTTTTCTTCGAATTCAATAAGACGATCGCACAATTCTTCAAAGGAACTTATATCTCTAATCATTTTGTCAATCTCTTTCTCAGTTAAACTTTTTAACCCCCACACTTTTGAAGTAGCCATTCGAGATTCAAGAACTTTTTTCCACAATTCTTTTTCTGAAGATTGAGGGGTCTGATGACGAAATTGGGCAAGCATATATTCCTGAACCCCTCGAACAGCCCAAGGTGAACTGATAATACGTAGAGAGAATACTTCTTCAGGAATATCCCAATACTGACGAAGATTTTCTAGCTCTTCAACCTTTTGCGGATGAAGATGTGGTGGTAACTGATTAATCCATCTAAAATCTTTTACTGGAAAACGAAAAGAAATCTTACACTTTGGACATCTCACTTGTAGTGGCTTAACTGTGTTTGGTATTGTAAGAAATTGTGGAACTTCATGGTTAGGACATCTTATCCAGATTTTCTCATTGAAGACTTTCTCAGCAATAGGCCCTGGATAAGTGCCCAAAAGGGGATTATTTTCTAAAAGGGGATCAATATCAATTTCTGGAGCAAATTGTTCAAGTAACTGTCGCTGCATTTCTTTCCGTTGTCTCACCCAAATCACCGCTGGGCCTGGAGTAGGAAAAAATAAACTCGCGATGTCTCCCTCAACCTTCAACAAAACTTGTGACAAGACAAGGTTATGACATTCTGGAAAAAGATCTTTTACCTCTATTTTGTAGGTCCAATATGTCCTTGTCATATTTATAAATGGTCCGCTCGATAAGCCATAATTTTCTTCAACAGAACTTCCAAGCTTTTCCTTAATTTGACTAATGGGGCCAAATGTTTCTCCAAGAGCAGTTTTTCTAAAGAAGTAATGGGTAATTACTTCCACCGTCTCTTCAACGACTTCATTTTGAGATTCGTCTTGCATTTTGAAAGGTTTTGATACAACCCCCATCTCGAAAATACCCTTGTCAACTTCATTCTTATTAAGATCATCTACAGATAATTTTCCTAAGAGTATTTCCTTTCTACGAGTCGAGAATGCTTTTCCGGCTATCTTATAAGCTTCCGAAATACATGAAACCCACTGATCAATGTTCATATTTACCTTGTTATGTGTTTTATATGGCGATTACGCCTAACTTAAAATAACCGAACTACTTCGTTTATGCCCCAGAGTTGGCATATTTTGCGAAGTGCTGCGTTTATGCAATCTGGAACAAACTCTTCTTGTTGAAGCTAGATTGAAAAGCGCAGGAAACCAAAAGTATCTTGACAACTTCGGTGGACCCTTGGTTTCACTCCCAAAATTATATAAATAAAAGCTGCCTAATGCAAGAAAAAATCAACGGTTGCCTGTCCTTTAATGCCTAGATTCAAGGACTGCTAGATTAAGCAAATTACCTTTTATAAAATCGAGCTGATAGTAACGATTTTTTTAGGGATTAAAGGACAGGGAACTTTGATTTTTAATTTGCATAGACAAGTTTAATTTATTATAATGCTTTTGGCGTAAAACCAAAGGGTGGCCCTAATACTCAAGCGGAGGTTGTCAAGATACCCTTAGTTTCCTGCGACACCATGCTCTACAGGTTAACAAAGGACTTACGGCTTCAGCACAAACAATTAAGTCACAGCAGTGGCCAGATAACAGAGGTTTAGGCAGATGTTTCAGATGACGACGTAGAGAAGGCAGTCAATTTATTATATGCTTAGATTGGATATATTACATTCAAATTTAGGGGGTTTTAGGAGCTGTTTACAGGATAATTGGATATAAAACTCCCCTTTTATATCCAATTTAAGATTCTTCCCTTAACTCCTCTTTGTACGCGGGCGTATTTCCAGAAATTCTATAGTTGGAAATAAATGGACCACTTCGCAAAACACACCAAATTGGAGGTATAGCCGAAGTAGTTTGGATATAAATAGTTATCTGCAATTAGAGGAACATAAAAATGAGAGATTATGAAACTGATGTCAAAAAATTTGAATTGGACCTACATTGTCCGAGATGCGGTCATCTAGTTCGTGCGATTCCTCAAACTCAACCAATCTATCATATTAGTGAGACATCAGATACTCACGCATATCTTGTTGTTCGGTGCCCGAGGCACCTTTGTGCCTTAGCTTTTGTGATATATGACAGACTAAACAGGTGTGTGGGTAGAGTTTTTCCGTATCCTGATTGCCGGGCTTTAGATCTCCATGAATCAATACCTGAAAATATTCGCGAAGATTTTGCTGAAGCTCGTAAGTGTTGGTTTGCAGGTTCAAATAAAGGCGTTGTTGTTCTATGTCGAAGGGTTATGCAATTGATTGCGATAGATAAAGGCGCTGAAGGCGATAAATTAATTGACCAGATTGATAGTTTATTTTCAAAAGGCCTTATCACAAAGAGTCTGCATGATGCTGCTCATGAGATAAGATATTTCGGTAATTTTGGTGCGCATCCTCGTAATGATGGTTTGGATAATATTTCAAATGACGATACTAAAATTGTGACGAGACTTACCAATCAATTTTTGACAGATTTGTATATTCGACCTTTTGAAACTGGTAAGTTGACGGAGAAACGAAAGGAAAACAAAGATTAGATTTGGCCTGTAACAGCAGACAACACGGTGTAAAAAACTCAGGGCATATATGCCCTTCGTCCAAATTCTGCTTCGCAGAACTTCTTTTACACCGAAGACGTTATATGAAATGTCCAGCCCAAACCAGAGCCACTGGAGTATGCCCTATGTTTACATTTGACTCAATTTGCGACAGGCCCTGCCTGAGAAAGAGGCACCTCCGGATAGAGACTATGATTGAAGCTGTAAGATCCTATCGGGAGCAGGACCTAACGATCCCCTTCGATAATGTACAATACCATGTCACCTACGCGCCCGTTGGCAACTACCCCACTGAACCTCTCGTCATTATTTCTGGGAAGACTACATCTGGCGACAGTAGCGATCTCTTCAAGAGGAATCTTGTAGACACTGGCGACCTGTACTTCTCTTGTGTAACTAGTATTTTTTCCAACATGAAAAACAGGCTTTTCGTTTACCTGAACAAGATAGGCCTGTTCGATTACCTAAGGAAGAGATTGGCATACTGGGACAATGATGACTACAGATCCAAATGGGACAGAATCTTCACCGATCCTAAGACGAGTTCAGAATCAGGAATACAGATGACTCAAGCGTTCAACTGTGCCATACTCAACAGAGACCGTAGAACGCGTAGCTCTCAGCCGCCCAAGAAAGTCTTTAACGCCATACAACGGGAGTTTGGTTGTCTTTTCAAGCACTTTAGAATCACGGATAGCCTGAGATTGATCATCTTCCTTGATACCCCAGGGTCGCCCGGCTCATTTCATCAGATTGACTACTGGAAGAAGGTAATGGAAGACAATGATAACCTGTACAATGTGATTTCCATAACACACCCGTCGGCGCAAAATAGTATCATCTATGACAACCTGGACAATCTTGAGCAGATCGAAACTAGAAAGAAGGAGAAGGCAATACGCCTGTTGGATGTGGCCAGAAGGACCGTGCAGTCATTGCCGTGAATGGCTGGACACTTCGCATAATTTAAGTCATGCGCAATCGGACTTCGGCGGATAAAAGATGGAGGAGGTTTAAACTATGGCTAAATTAGAAAGAACTGATAAGCCTGTAAGCGTACTTCTCGAAGAACTAGGGGGAGGAGCATTAGGATTACCTGAGATACAAAGAAGCTATGTGTGGAACAGACCGCAGGCAAGAGATCTGATAGATTCTCTCTATCGTGAATACCCTTCAGGGTTAATACTTTTGTGGAAGCCCAAAGAACTTCCTGAGATGCGTAATGCGGCTCTCAACCATGGTACCAACAAAACGCCTGATTTCTTGATTCTAGACGGGCAGCAAAGATTGACATCCCTTACAAAGGTATTTGATGGAGAAATAGATGTTTATTTCAATGTTGAGGAGGAATCATTTCAGATTTACAGCCGGAAATTGAAGGCAAACCCCTTGTGGATTCCTGTAAAGGAAGTGATCAACGAGGGTGCGGTTAAGCTCTGGAGGAAATTAAAGGCGCAATTAAATGCACACTCTGTGCAGGTTGAAGAATCGAAATTAGATGAATACCTTGACAGGCTGTCCGCTTTAGAAAAAATTAAAGAATATCGCTACCCAGTCATGATTCTACATACTGATGACTATGAGGAAATTACAGAATCATTCATAAGAGTAAATTCAAGAGGAACTAGGCTAAGAGGGGCTGAATTGGCGATGGCGCAACTTGCATTTCATTGGCCAGGGGCTTTAGTTAAAGAATTTGAAACTGCTTTGGATGATTATGAACAGGCAAACTATGATTTGGAAGCCCGCTTTCTGATGAGATGTTTTGTTGCAGTCGGCACCGGTCAAAGCAGATTTCGGTATTTAGGTGCTTTATGGAAAAAAAGCCTCAACGAACTTGAGGATATTTGGAAAAGAACCAAGAAAGCCGTTGATCACACTATTAACTTTTTGAGGAACAATGCCGGAATCGAGTCGTCAGACTGGGTACCTTCCATAAATGCTTTGGTGCCTCTTGTGGTTTACTTATCAAAAAAGCAAGGTCAGTTAACAGACGATGAGGCAAAGGGGCTCTTGTTTTGGTTTTTTGAAACAACCATCCACGGAAGGTTTACAGGCAGCCCAGAAACAAAGATTGATCAGGATTTAAAAGCCTTAAAAGCCATAGAATCTGTTGATTCGATTAACAGTATGGTTGCTAATTTAAGAAGAGATGTTCCTAGTTTTGACATAACACCTGAGATGGTAGAAGGAAAGTATCAAAGACATTCATTTCTACCGCTGATATTTGCTATTTCGAGAAAGAAAAATGCTAAAGACTGGTTTACAGGGACTGTTCTAAGTTCTACTAATGTAGGACCTGAACACCGGCTTGAACTGCATCACATTTTTCCAAGAGGAATATTGAAAGAAAGTAGAGATTTCAAAACACATGAGATTGATGATATTGCAAATGTCGTATTCCTTTCACAAAAGGCAAACAGGATAATCTTGAAATCAAAGCCTGAGGACTATTTAGGCAATGTCGAAGTAGACCGCTTGAAGACCCAACATGTTCCTCTAGATACAGATTTATGGAGAGTAGATAAGTTTAGAGATTTTATCGTAGAACGAAGAAAACTAATTATGGAAGCCATAAATGAATATATGAGAGAAATCGGAGCGGGTTATTTCAATGTATAACCAATTCGCCTTCGTTCGACAGCGCATAACACAGGATAAAAGGTTCATTCCTCACGGCACCCAGCTAATCTTTTGCTTCGCAAAAAATTCTTTTATGCTGGTAACATTACCTGCTGTTTTTGTGCAAGTGCCAAGATTTGTGCTATAAATTAGGGAGAAGATTGAGAAATATTGACTTTGAGACTAAGAGGGAAATAATAAGTTTAATAGTTGATAAGATATGGATTGGAAAAGAGGGGGATATTGACATTGAATGTGTTGTCCCCATCCGTAGTGAAAAGGAGGTAGAAAGAAGGCTGGGTTCATCTTATAAGGTAGAATTGTCACGTAGTTTCGTGCCGATTATTTGTAGATTCTAGGAACTATCAGCCATCAACCGGGTTGAAGAAAACCGGTAGTTTTTAGAGATTTTATATTCTGTGGAAAATCACGCCGTATCCGTTAAGTCTTATGTCGAAGCAGATTACGTTTAATTAAGGTGAACACTGGTTTCTGGGCAGGATTATTTGCTTGGTCGTTTAGAGGGAAAGACCAAATATAAACAGTATTGAGCTCATTGGACATTTATGTAAATACCCTACATGCTGAAAACCCCACAATTGTGCCTTGGTAAAACAAGATGAATAAAATGAATAGACCTTTTAAGACAATAATCGATAACAGGGAAAGCAATACTTTACTGGATATGTTAAAAAATCTCCTTCATCACGCTGGCTCATTAGATATTGCTACCGGCTATTTTGAAATTGGAGCACTACTTGCTTTACAGGATTCCCGGCAAAATCTTAAGAACCTGCGAATTGTTCTCGGCGATGAAACTTCAAAACGGACAAGGCGGGAATTAATAGAAAGTGCTCAAAGACAGTGTAATGAGAGTATTGAGATGGAAAAACAACGGGACGACACACTTAAAGGGCTTAATACAATTAGAGATGCTTTGGGCAATAAAAAAATTAGGGTAAAGATTTACACAAAGGCAAAGTTCCATGCCAAGACATATTTGATAGGAAATGTATCAGAACATCGAGACTATGCAATAGTTGGTTCAAGTAACTTTACACGGCCAGGTCTTACAAAAAACATGGAACTTAATCTTTTTACCGAGGAAGAGCACCAAGTAAAGGCTGTGAAAACATGGTTTTCAGAAGTGTGGTCTGAATCTGAGGAGTTGATAAATCCTGAAATCTTGAAGGTGATTGACCCTCACTTGAAATTGTACCTCCCGTTTGAAGTATACGCAAAGGCTCTTGACGAGTATTTCTTGGGCCGAGAGAAGACACCAGTCGAATGGGAAGAGAAAGAATCAGTGATGTATCAAGTCCTTGATAGATATCAAAGAGATGGCTATCATCAGGCTTTAAAAATTGCCGAAACATGGGGAGGTGCATTGATATGTGACAGTGTTGGTTTAGGCAAGACTTTTATAGGGCTGATGCTTTTAGAATATTACCTCCATCTTGGGAAAAGGGTTTTACTAATAGTGCCAAAATCAAGCAGGAAAAGTGTTTGGGACAGATACATTAAAGAGTATTTAAAGCCCCACAGAAGACAGGTCTATCAGCAAACCTTTCGCATATATAATCATACTGATTTTGGACCGGAGGAAACTAAAACTGTCCCAAACGAAGCATTCCAAGAAATGAAAAGACATACTGATGTTATTATTATTGATGAAGCACATCATTTTCGTAATCCCTGGATAGGTCGCAGTAAAAAACTCTATGAACTTTCCCAGGGGAAACTTGTCTATTTCGTCACGGCGACTCCTATTAACAATTCTCTTTACGACCTCTTTCACTTGATTAACTACTTTGCGAGGAATCGATGGAGTTACTTTGAATGTATTGGGATTCGAGATTTAAGAAGTCATTTCAAGGAGGCAGAAGAAAAGATAGAAAGAGAGATTGAATTCGGTGATATCCAGACGAAGGTAGTAACAGCCGATTTTTTAAGAGCTGATAAACTTCTTAAATCCATCCTTATCCAGCGGAGCCGTGCTTATGTCAAATCTCTACAAACAGGGGATACCAGAGTCCCATCTTTTCCTGAGCGTCAACCACCGACGGTAGTCGAATATTCACTATCAAAAGTTTATCATGGTCTGTATGATGATATAAAATCGGCATTCAATAAGAAAGAGCCGCTTCTGACACTTGCGATTTATAACCCAGAAGCTTACAGAAAGCAGAGAAAGGACGAAAGTGTTGAACGTCGGGAGAAACAAGTCATTGGGCTCATTAGAACTCTATTATTAAAGAGATTAGAAAGTTCATATAAAGCATTTGAGGCAAGTTTAGAAGAACTTCTATTCAAAATGCTTCAGTTTGTGAAGATTTATCGCCCTCAGCTTGTAGAGACATGGCGGACGAAATATAAAAGTCACTGCGAAGTGGTTAAACAACATCGCTCGGAAAGATACGATATTAAAGAGGAATCAGAAGAAGAAGACCAGGTTCCAGAAGCCCCTGAGAAACTGGAGGAAAGCGAATATGAGTTTGATAAACTCGTTTCTTTAATTCTTGATGATATGACCCAGATTATTACAATACTTTCCAAAGTATATAAGTATTTATCACCCAAAACTGACGATAAATTGGGAGAACTCATAACTCGCTTACAAAGTGAGGATACTTTGAAGAAGCAGAAGATCGTTATTTTCACCGAATTTCGTGATACTGCGCGTTACCTATCGAAGCAATTAAAGGATCAATATGGATTTACAAATGTTGAAGAACTAGATAGTACACGCAAGGTTAATAGAGAAAGAATCATAAAACAGTTTTCCCCGTATTATAACTGCTCTGACGAAGAATTGCGGGACTATATTGGTCCTGACTCAAGATATGAACCTATTCGTATATTAATAAGCACCGATGTTCTTTCTGAAAGTCTAAATTTGCAAGATGCAAACATCGTTATGAACTACGACCTGCACTGGAACCCCGTCCGATTGATGCAACGAATTGGAAGGGTGGATAGAAGAATTGATTTAACCAAACCTGTTCATCACGATAAGGCTTATTTCTACAACTTCTTACCTCCCAAAGAACTTGAAGACCTGTTGCACCTGATGAGGAAAATTACGGGTAAAGTTACCCGTATAAATAAAACTCTCGGTCTTGAGGCACCGCTCATTAGGCCAGATGACCCGGTTGAAACCTTAAAACTCTTCAATGAGAGATATGAAGGAAGGCATAGTGTTGAAGAAAAGCTGAGATTAGAATTGGATAAAATTGCAAACGGAAATCCTGATTTTTACCAAAATCTCAAGTTTCTACCAGTAAGACTTTTTAGTGGCAAACGAGGCGAATCCAAAGGTCTTTTCTGCTGTTACAAGTTCTCACCAATTGAAGAGGGCAAACCAGAAGAAGTAAGATGGTATTTTCGTGAATCCGCTACAGGAAAAATATTAGAAGGAATTGAAAACATTTATGCGAAGATACAGTGCTTGCCTGATACACCACGAGACACAGTGGCAACACCGGAGCAACTGGCTGAATGGAGAAAAGAAATAGAAAGATATATCAAGAATAGTTATTTAAGGGCATTACAAGCTCCACAAGATTATAAACCAGTGCTTCTCTGCTGGATGGAGGTATGCTGATGGTAGCTGTTAGACCAGAGGATTTGGACTTTAGAGATTTTGATGGCTTTTGGAGTTTTTTACGCGATAAATTAAACTGGCCTGTCAAGGAAGACCTTTCAAAGGAATCACTAACTTACGAATTCTTATCCGAAGAGTTAAGAATCGAAGAAAAGCAAGTAAGGCGCCTCAAGGGTGATAGTATTTATCAGTTAGTTCCATTTACGAAAGGTCAACCCTGGGGCATCTTCATCCTTGAGTTAAATAATCCTAAGGTATATACTACTTTCTTAAGGCAAATTCTTCGGGGACTTGTCCCTTCCAGACGTAAATCATCTACTATGCCTGCCTGGAATGTTGACAATCTGCTTTTTATTTGCACCTGCAATTATGAACATTTTGCCTTTGCCCATTTCAAGGGTAAAAGATATCAGAAGGCGAAACTTTCGACCTTTGGCTGGACAAAAGGAGAAACGAGACTGAGGACCTTATGTGAATTTAATTTACCGCCTCTTTTCTACAATGAAGAGTTTGAATATAGTCCCCAAGAATGGCTTACAGAATGGTCAGAGGCATTTGATAAGGAAAAACTTACAAAGGATTTTTTTGAGGCTTATAAATTTGCACTGAAATTCATCAAAAAACTCCTATTGGCTCAGAATAAAGCCTCATCACAAGAGGTTCATTCCTTTGCTCAACAGTTGTTATCACGGATAATGTTTCTTTATTTTATAGAAAAGAAGGGGTGGCTAAAGTGGAAGGATTACGTCCAGGATAGACAATACATTGGGAATCTATGGACGAAATATAAAGAATTTAAAAACGAAAAGCATACTTTCTATTCTCTCTGGCTTTCTTCTCTTTTCTTTCAAGCATTCAATAAGAAACACGGCTACCTGAACCTTCCTCTTTCCTTAGAAATAAAAGAGTCATTCAATCTTATGCCCTACTTAAATGGTGGGCTTTTTACTGAAAATGAACTTGACAAAATTGGTTTTGAAATACCTGATGAAGTTTTTGAATTGTTATTTGAAATAGACCCTTATGATAAGAGGAAAGGATTTCTTGAACGCTATAATTTCACAATTCGTGAGGATACACCTCTTGAAGTAGAAGTAGCTGTAGACCCTGAGATGCTTGGTAAAGTTTATGAATCTCTCATTTCCGAAGAAGAACGAGGTAAAGCAGGCATATTCTACACCCCACGAACAGAGATTGACTATATGTGTCGGCTCTCCCTTGTAGAGCATCTCTTTGAAGAGACAAATATCCCCAAGGATAGACTTATTCCATTAATATTTGAGCCTCAAACAATTTTGGGATGCGAAAATGAAGAAAATTTGAGGCAAATAAAAAGAGTTCTTGATAAGGTCCGAGTTGTAGACCCCGCTGTTGGTTCAGCCTCATTCTTAGTAGGAATGATGAATGTCCTTATAGACATTCAGAGAAATCTCTCTTTAAAGATTGATAAGAGAGAAGAGAATCTATTTGCCTTAAAGAACAAAGTTATCTCTGAGAATCTCTATGGTGTTGATGTAAAAGACTGGGCTGTAATGGTAGGTGAATTAAGATTATGGCTCTCACTCATAATTGAAACTGAAGAAAAATATATGGATATTTATACAAAACCTCTCTTACCAAATTTAACCTTCAAAATTCGTCAGGGTGATAGTCTCGTGGAAGAGATTGCAGGAGTCCCTTTATCTTTGCGAGGAAAATTCAAGCATATTCCAGAAGTAATCAACAAAAAGTTGACCCAGATAATTGATAAGAAAGCAGAATATTTTAGGAGCGCTCGACTTGATAAAAAAAGAGAGGTAGAAGATTTAGAGAACGAACTTTTCAAAGATATTGTTAGGAATGAGGTCAAAAGGATTGATGGAGAAATTAAAAAATTAGAAAGCCAGGTCGCTTTGCCAGTAAGACAACTTGAGTTGATAAAAATGAGACCAAGGCAAGAAGAACTATTTAGAGAGGAAACAAAGAGACTAAAAGATAAAATTGAAAACTTAAAAATAGAAGAAGATAAATTTCAGAAAGTTCTTGATAATGTTCGTAAGAAAAAAACAAAAGATTATTTTCTCTGGGAGATTGATTTCGCAGAGATGTTTAATGAAAAAGGAGGTTTTGACATTGTTGTCGGTAATCCACCTTATATAAGACAGGAAAAGATCGCCTTTCCACTCGAAAGAGAAGAAGACTATAAAGACTCAGAGGAGTGGAGAGCGAGAAAGAGATTATACAAGGAAAAACTTACAAATTCAGTAAGAATGAACTGGGGTGATTTTATAAAAATAGATAAGAAAAGTGATCTCTATTCTTATTTTTACTATGCAGGGCTTTCACTCCTGTGTCCCGGTGGGATTTTCTGCTTTATAAATTCAAATTCTTGGCTTGATGTAGGGTATGGCGTGCCATTGCAGGAATTTCTATTGAAAAATATGGAGTTACTTTACATTGTGGATAATCAAGCCAAGCGCTCATTTAAAGAATCCGATATAAACACAGTAATAGTTGCTATAAAAAGGCCAAAAGAAATTAAAGATAATACTGTAAAATTTATTAACTATAAGAAGCCCTTTGGAGAAGTATTAACACCCAATAATCTTGTTGAGATAGAACAGTCCCCGGAGATTAAAAGCACAGAAGACTTCCGTGTTCTTCATATAACCAAAAAGGAACTTCTCAAAGAAGGCGTAGAATTACCTGAGAAAGAAACGCTTCTTAAAGAGCCCGATCATCTCCCCTATATTGGTAGTAAATGGGGTGGCAAATACCTGCGAGCACCGGATATTTTCTTTAAGATTCTGGAGAAAGGAAAGGGGAAGCTCGTTAAGCTTGATCGTGTCATCCAATATGATTACGGCATTAAACCTGGAGCAGTGGACTTTTTCTACCTCACAGAGGACGAAATCAATCAAAGAGGCATTGAAGATCAATTTTTGCGCCCCATTATCACTTCGTCACAGTCGCTAACGGGTTTTTGGATTAAACCTGATCGCTATCTATTTTACTGTGACAAGAATGCAGAGGAACTGCGAGGTACAGGCGCTTTGGACTACATCAAATGGGGGGAATCAAAAGGGTTCCATTTCATACCCTCTGTGAAATCCCATCGCCCCCACTGGTATTCCTTGCATGGCAAACCGATTGAGTTTCTTCTACTGCAATTTTGGGACAAGCGGTTTTGGACTCCTGTTGCAAGAGAAGACGTCTTTTGTAGTAACAACTTTTTCTTTGGGTGGAGTAAAGGATTTGACAGACACACCCTCGGTGGACTTTTAAATAGTACCCTATATCTATTCCAAATTGAAATCCTAGGACGTGTCAATCAGGGTCTAGGCGTATTGAATACATATGGACCAGATTTTGCCCATTTGTTTGTTCCTGATCCAAACTTAATTGATTCATCCGAAGTTGCTGACGCATTTTTAATATTAGCTCGCCGAAACGTTTTGTCTGTTTTTGAAGAGGTTAAGCAGTGTGACCGACAAGTTCTGGATAAATTAATCTTCGATGCGATTGGCTTAACTCAAGGTGAACGTAAAGGAGTATATGAGGCAATGCTTCAACTAGTAGAATCACGACTCAATAAAGCGAAGAGTTTAGGCAGGAGATAAGACGATGAAAATTCATATACTCGGTCCAGCCCCTGATCGGTTCGGGTTACAAACAGTCGGCGATTATCTCAAAACCGTTTTGAGACGTGTGAAATCGGGTGGGACTGTTAAAATTGCTGTAGCGTATGCCCAAGAGTCTGGATGGCTCTCCCTACAACCAATATTGAGCAGCATCCTCAAGAAAAAGAACATCGTTGTAGAGTGTATTTGGGGAATCGATGACCAGGGTACTTCGGAGAAAGCTGTCCAATCAGCTGTTAGACTTTTGGGTGTTCCGCATGTATTCTTGTTTCACAATCCAGCAGATGCCACGTTTCATGTAAAGTTCTTTCTTGTCCAGCTCAATCCGCATGAGGGAGTAATAATTATTGGTTCCAGTAACATGACTGAGAGTGGTCTACTACTTAACTTTGAGCTGAATATCGCTCTTGAATTGGATCTTTCTCAAAAGATGGATTGCAATTACTTCAGTCGATTTAACGATCTTTTTGAACAAATGAGAACTGCTCCCAGTTCTCTTCCAGCATCTCAGAATTTACTACGAGAACTTAGCCAAGCTAAAGCTTTTACTGGTACGATTGTATCCGAATGGAGCCGATCATTTGGAAATATTAGACAAGGAATCCAAAATCTTTTCCCCCGGACAGCACAGCGAGGACGGCGCAGACGCGCTCGATTTGTTACAACTCCTAGACGGCCGCGCTCTTTCGTCATGACCCTTGCTTATAACGACGTTTCAGGAAAGCGAGGTGAACCATACATTCTTATTCCATTGGGTGCGCGTGACCAGTTCACCCATTTTTGGGGATGGCCTAAATTATTCAAGCAAGGACGCAAATACATGGAACGACGTTTTCAAGTAAAGGTTCACCTTCCGAGGCACACCCATACGGAACTAAAAAGGCGCCTTTATTATGTGCCTGAACGAAGCGAATTTCGCTTGACTTGTGAAACAATCTATCGCCAGTTAGGAAGTTCACATATTGGCTCAATTACCAAAATCAGATGGAAGAGGGCAAGTCTATGTGAAATCGCGGTCATTTCTCCTGGAGGTCCAAACTATGCTAATTTAATAAAGAAGTGCCAACCTCTTTTTCAAGGAAAAAGATGGGGCTATGTATAGGTACAACTTCACGAACATCAATTTTGTTACCAATTCGCTATGCAAGGTTATGACCAAGAGAAGGGAGTCGGATAGAATCATCTTTGAGGCTCTAGGATTGACAGATGACGAGCAACTTGAGGTCTATCGTGCAGTAGTTGAACTTGTAAAAAATAGGCTGGTGAAGGCGAAGAGCGTTTAAATAATAAATAATTGTTGTGTCACATAAACGCCTGCAATTCAGTAAGATGGGAGGACGCAAAGATGAGAATACATCGTGTGATCATTAATAATTTCCGCTCGATTAAACATCTTGATTTTAAACCCGAGAAAATTAATCTTCTCATAGGCGGCAACAACTCTGGCAAAACAAATGTTCTCCAAGCACTGGATTTCGCACTCAATCCTTATAAAAACTGGCATGAAGGCATCGTTACCGAATATGACTTTTACAATAGAAATACTGAGGAAAAAGGAGTTTTAAATGATGGGACAGAGTGTACCGGAGTCAATATAGAAGTTTGGTTCAGTGATTTCATAAATGGAGAAGAATACCAAAATGATTGGGACACCTGTTTGGAGCATATAAACAACAAGGATGAAATTATTTCTTATGAGGAAGAGGGTAACGAAGAAGCAGAGAAGATTTTGCGAGTCACTGCTGAGTGCCACGCGGACCTGAAACCGTTATTTTATTTTACAAAACCAGATGTAGAGAAACGATTTATTACTCGCCGCGACAAAGAAAAAGTAGGTTTCCACTTTATTCCTGCCTATCGTAATCCCTTGTACGAATTGTCTTTCTACCAGAATTCTTTTCTTTCAAAGTTACTGGAAAGAGAGGAACTCAAAGAAAAAATTGAAAAAGTCATTAAAAAGATAAGTCAATCTCAAACAGTATTATTTGAAGATGAAAAATTCAAGAAAAACTTTCAATCCCTCCAAAAATCGATACAAGACCTTAAATTAATTTCTTCTGAAACGGATGCTATGAGGTTAGAGCCGTTAGGAATTAGCGACCGGCGGACATTACAGAATTTTGGGCTTGTATTCGGTCCTCGATGTGCTGAAAGGCCAGTGCCTCTGAAAAATCAAGGCCTAGGGGCACAAAACGCAATGCTTATTTTGGCGATACTCCAAACTATCGCAGAAGCAAAACATGAAAATTTAATCCTCGCATTTGAAGAGCCCGAACAGAATTTGGAACCTTACTATCAACGGCTGCTCGTAAAGAAGTTGCTTAAGCCAGCAAGCAAAAATTTTCAAATTCTTATGACAAGCTATTCTGCAGAAGTTATTAAAAGCTTTAACTTAGCCAACATTTTTTTAGTTCAAAATCAAGGAACTAAACACGAGTTACTTAAGATTTCTCAGCAGGAAAATACAACGCTGGAATGGCGTAAGTTTCTTAATCGCCTTGAGAGAAGAAATAAAGAAGAAGTAATTGGTGGAATATTAGCGCGATTTGTCTTATTAGTCGAAGGAGAAGCAGAAAAAGGTGGATTGCTAGTATTTTCGCAATTAAGCAGGAGAGGATTGGACGATGTAGGAGTTGAGCTTATTTGGTGCGAAGGCATTGGGGAAATTCCCAAATATGTAGAATATTTTAAGAGGCTAAATATTCCTATTATCGCTTTATGCGATAAAGATGAGAACATAATCAGTACGGAACAAAGGAATGCAATTGCCCAAAAAGCAGATTTAATAGTACTCTGGGCTAACTATGAAGAAGCCCTGCTAACTTCCTCGGAATTATCTACACCTTCAAAATTTGCTAAAGTCTGTTGTAGCGAGTATGATTTCGGCGAAAATAGAGATGTATTCTTAAAAAATACTTTTGATGCGAAAGAAACACCTCACGAGTTAAAAGAATTTTACGGGAAAGAAGGGGCTCAGCTCAAAACTTGTTCCCATTTAGAGGAACTTCTGAGTATTCTGGGAAAAAATGATTTACTTCATTGCTACGAGAAGTTTTTTCTTCATAATAGCCTTGCGAGTGCCCGACAAGCGCGTCTTGTGGCGAAAGAAATATGCCAAAACACCGAGGGGAATATTCCTCCTGCAATTTCCAAAGTAGTTACCTTAATAGTCGAATTCTGTGAAGGAAGACTTCATAGAAATACTGGAGATGTAATCAAAGCAAGTGGTTCTAAAATAGCCAAAGTAATTCAAACCAGTCCCTTCATCTTAGAGATACTTAATGAGTGATTTGGATATTACAGAAGATAAGAAGCCGATACTCGAACTTATTGAAAGAAATTTCGATGGGAAACGGTTAATTATTGTGGAAGCTCCTCCAGGGGCGGGCAAGACTTTTTTAAGCGCGTTGTGTGCAAAAAAACTACTTGAAACAGGAAGTATTAAGACCAATCAGAAGGTGCTTTTAATGACTTTCTCCCGTAATGCTCGAGCTCAGCTTGATAAGGAAGCAGAAACCGTGTTTGCCTCAGACAGGGAAAAATTAAAACAGATAGAGACTACAAATTTTCATTCTTTCTTCCAAAAATACGTCTGGGCGTATCGTTCCTATCTTGGGTTACCACTTGAATTAAACTTAGTTTGGCCGGAAAAAAGGCAAAAGCAAATTCGCGGTATTCTTTCAAAACTAGCACATGTCTCGGATGAGAAAATCGAAGCTCTTTCATCCTGTTTGGAATTTCAGCCTTGTAATTTTATTCCTCCTCATTGTCCTCAAAAGTACCATGGAGACATTCCGAAAGTTAGAAAGCATATTCTTATGCTGAATAAAAAGGGATGTATAGCTCACGAGGATTTAGCATATCACTTTTATCTGTTACTCAAAAAATCGTCCTTCATTCTTAATACTTTGAGAGCTAAATATCCTTTTCTAATCCTTGATGAGTACCAAGATTCTTCTGATTTTCAGGACTTAATCATACGTGAACTACTGGGAGAGAGCAATAGAGCGGTCGTTTTCGCAGATGACATGCAGATGATTCATGGTTGGAGAGGGGCTTCTCCAGATCGTATTAAGGACCTGAAAAGGGACTTTGATTGTTTTTCAAAAGAACTGAACCAGTTACCTCGTTATAAGGACTGCCCAAGTTTAAAGAGCATTTTTGAAAAACTCCGAAAAAAAATGAAAAATAACAATTGCACGAGTAAGATTGATTGTAATGACAATGTATTCGAGTTAAGGCAAACTAATATTTCAAAACAGTTCAGAAAGAGTATTGCAAAATTAACCAATGACTATAAGAAGGAGCGAGTAATAAACAGTTACATTGTAAAGTCGCATGTCTTGGATCTTCTTAAAGGTATAAGCAGACATTCAAGCATAGCAATCCTTCTTTCCTTCAACCAGGATGTAATCAACTTTAAACGCATTTTTAGGGAGCAGAACTTACCGGTAAAAGAAATAAGCAAAGGAGATAAACAGCATAATTTCGTTGGATTGTTAATTGAAAATATCGGCATCTCTTCTGAACAAGAAAAGAAATTTTTTGTATTGGAAGCGATGTGCTATATTGATTTCGCAAAGATTCTTGAGGGATTAAGTTGGGAAAAACGGTTAGAGAAGATCAAGGAAAAACCCTCCCTCAAAATTGCTGGAAACAAAAATGATATTAGAAAAGATTTGAGGCTTGATGAAATTGTAGCGAGCTCTCAAAGATTCAAGGAATTATTGATCTCGCTATATTATTCTATAGAGAAGAACAAGGCGAAACTAACCATTGATTGGGATATATTTCGGATATTCAGCAAAATAGTTAGAAAAGTAGAAACAATGGAAAAAGTTGAATTTAAGAAATTGTTTTCGAATGTTCTCTTGCAAGAGCAATATGTAACGATACACAAGAAATTAAGAGGAATATATGTGTTGAATGTTCATCAAGCTAAAGGGAAAGAATTTGATTGGGTAATATTGCCTGATGCTACAGAAAGCACTTTTTCTTCAAACAAAGACGATAAGAAGAAACTCTTCTATGTAGCTGTGACTCGGGCACGACGAAAAGTTGTTATTTATAGCCGGGATAATCAGAGCAAAATTTTGGATATCTTTCATTTCTCATAAGATAATAAGAAGTGCATACAGTATCAGATACAGTGGCAGAAAAGAGCCTGAAAGTCGGGTATTTCTATATCTGAAACAGTAAAAAATTGCCTAAAAATTAACAAAGATGAATAATTTTTTGTATTTACTTAATGCAGGCTTAAAAGAAAAACTAGAATCCCTTGGTATTGAAAAGCTTCTTGACTATCTTGGAAATAAGAGACTGCAAGAGAAAAAGATCCGTATGGAAAACTTGCTCAGAATCGCAAATCCCGACGAGGCGCTTTATCGAGAAATTATGCTTGCGCTCGGATATAAAAGTAATAAGTTGGAATTCTTAGAACTGGCTCTGATACTCTCATATTCAGAGATATCAAAACTCAAAGACTCTGATATTATAGAAAAAGCGCTCCTTTATAGAGCAGGATTTTATAACTCAAAGGATGATTTACCCGAGGATTTCGACTTCTCGCTAAAGATGGATAAATCTGTATGGTGCTACAGAAACGTAAGACCCCAGAATCGCCCTGAAAAGAGAATAAAAGGTATGTCAAAGTTTCTCTACGAATCCTGTAAGGACGGTTTATCTCAGATGTTTGAAACGGCAATTGAAAAAGGCTTCTCAAAAAATACAGACCGAAAATCAGCAAGAAAATTTTGTGGAGACTTAACAAAATTGTTCACTGGTATACCAGAGGGTGCCGTAGGGAAAACCAGGGGCTATGAAATTATCTTCAATATAATATTCCCTTTTTTCACAGCTTATTTTGAGCAGAAAGGGAAAAAGCAGTATATAGAATTTCTTTATAGAATCTTTGTCGTGCATCCTTCTCTTCAAGACAATTCGGTTACTAAGTATATGAAACTCCAGCTTTTTGGTCGGGACACTAATACGACAAATAAAACTATATATAATGCGATACGCTATTTTGGACTAATCCATCTACACAGCTTAATTCTCGAAGGTCGTTCTTAGGGGGTGGGGTCGCATCTTGAAGTTTTAGAATTCTATACTATACTACTAAAAGCTCATCAGTCTCAGGCTGAAATTAGCAATCCTATAATCCGTGAATCTATGTTAGATTTGGGGTCAGGCTCGACTATTTGACTTTTTGGTAGGAATCAGAAGAGTAATAATATAGATGAAGGTGAAAACTTGCTCAAATTTTTAGCAACTTTTTTAAGAATTTGTTGTAGTTACAACGAATTTATGAAAATTTCTTGTTTTAAACTAAAACTGCCTCAAATATTTTGCTCTTTGATATAATTTCAAATGATTCTGTAGGCCTTTAATAGTTCTGAAACTATATCTTGGCTTTTCCCAAGATCTCACTATTTTAATTGAATTTTCAGCTTTTCTCTAACTCATGGTAGACTCCCCTCGGTATCTTGAGCTATGAAATACCCGCCATGCCGACACAAGCAGAAAAAAAGGAATCAGAAGTCCCAACCTACACAGAACCTTTGACAACGTATACCGAAAAGGTAGAGATAAGGTATAAGGAAGGTGGAACCTACATAACCCCGAAAAACACAGCCTGAATCTGAATCATATTATTATGATAGGGGCAAAAACCAAGGTTTCAATAGAAGTTTCAAAGCGGGAGTTATTCAAAATGGATTGGGTTTCTCCCTCTTTTTTGATTTTGGAATCATTAAAAAACATTTTGGTTATTTTGAGTTACCTATAGTTAATTTTAGGAGGGCAAGTAAATGGATGCCGTTTTCACCCTGCCCTATCCAGAATATGTAGTAGCGACTCATCTTCAAAAGCTCCTTAAGAAGAAGGAAGGTTATTCTGTTCAGATTCCACTTAGCCGGCAGCAGAAAGGGATTGATTTATTGGTATATTCTTCACAATCACGAAAAGCTGCTTCTATTCAAGTTAAAAGTTCAAGAGCATATACTGGCAAAGCTCCAAAAAGAAAAAGCAGGAAAGAGAGATTCGATAATGCTCTTTGGTTCAGAAATTTCAACTATGAAAAAGGTATAGCTGATTTCTATATACTTTTTGGATTATGTCGTAAATCAGATATTATTAATAAAAGGCTCGACAAAAGCAAAAAAACTCGAAAATGGTGGGATTATAAAATTCTTCTTTTTTCGGATAAAGAAATGGGAAAATTGCTTGGAAGCATCTTAACTAAACACGGAAAAAAAGAATCATTCTTTAGTTTTGGCTTTAATGACTGGTCGGACGAGATTTTTGCTAAACGTGGCTTTAAACGCCCAAAGCCATGCAAGAAATATTTAATTGAAAATAGGATTGATTTGACAAAAAAATTTCTAAGGTGAGGAAAGGTTATTCAAATTTGAGAGTGCTTGAAACCAAATTGGCGGCTCACCTCGTTCGCCCAAATGCTTCGCACTTAAATTGAAAATACAAAAAGGAGGATATCATGAGTTGGGAAGAAGGGCAAGATGTAACTTTTGAAAATGGGTTGGTTGAAGATTTTGACAACTACAAAATTGATGAACATTTATATAAAGAGATTCCGCAAAATGTGTCGTCTACGGAAGGAAGGGTGACTCTTGCAGCAATAAAGAAATCCGGCAAATTAGCTATCCGACAATCAGCCAGGATTGCCCATTCAGTTCAAAGATTCGATAAAAAGAGTACTATATTAACTGGTATTATGATAATTATCATTCTTTTTCAATTGATTGTCCTAATTGTTCAATTGACTACCGTGCAGTTTTAATTCGAGGAGCTTATTATGAAACGAACTTTGACTGCAATTGATTTGGTAGAGGACAATTTCAATAAGTGGATTTTTGGAGGGATTGAAGCATTATCTAAAAGTAAAGGGGTTAGTCTCACTTTTGTCATAATTGCTTGTGCCATAGATTATTTAGCAAGTTTTAATGTCGGAGGGCAAACAAACCGAAAGGATTATATAAATTTCTTAAAAGAGTATGATTGGTTTACTAAGAAGTATAGTCCTACTGATATTTATAAATCATTAAGGTGTGGATTAGTCCATAATTTTACTATTCACGGAGGGAAATTCGCTCTTACTCATAACCATCCTGAGTTACACTTGAAAACAGACAAAGGACGAATAATCCTGAATTTCGATGATTTTTACTTTGATTTTAGAAGATTAAAAGAAGAATATTTCCCAAAGGTCAAGAACCCTAAAAATGGTAAATTAGCAAATTTTATGAAACGATATTCTACATTGGGATTCTTAGCAACCGAGGAGGAAATAGACCGGTTAATAGACTTATGAAAAAAATTGCTTGATTCTTTACTTGACTTCCCACCGAGGAAATCGCTACTGAAAATGAAAAGCGTCAACGACCTAAAAGAAAAAGAATCATAAACAAGGAGGCATAAGGATGGAGCTTTTCCTGAAACTTTCGGGGATTTTATTAGGTGTGCTGGCCAGGACCTTAGTGCCATATTTGAGAAAGCTGAGGCAAGGAAAGGTTAAGGAATTCAAAAATGGATACTGGTTGTCAGCCCTGGCTTCGTTTATCTTAGGTTTAATTACTACATTGTTAATCTTTCCAGAATTCAACATTGCTCAACCTGGGGTTGGTGTTGAGGCATCGATTAAGCTATTCTGCCTTGCCTTCGGTTTCGGCTTCGGTTGGAATTCATTGGTTTCAGAAGGGGCAAAATGGGGAGAAAGGGTAAAGAAGTAAGCAGATAATAGACGGAAGAGGCCATGAGATAAAAAGTGATTAAAGTAAAGAAATATTTAGCAATTTTCATAATCGCCCTTGTAGTATTAGGAATAACTACAAGGGTTTTTTGCTATGAGGCTGAGGTAACGGATATTAGCGGGACTAAATACTTTCCTGCCGTAAAAGAGGCTCTGTCAAAAGCAGAGGAGTCAATATATTTGGTGATGTTTATAATAAAGTTGTCCCCATACAAAGAAAGGTCAAAAGCTAATCTCCTGGTTGATGAACTCATAAAGGCGAAGATGAAAGGGGTGGATGTAGAAGTTATCTTAGATCAGAATATAGACTTTGTACACAGAAGACATAAGAGCGAATGGCAAGCCAAGATTAGAAGCATTAGGGCTTACAAGTTTCTTAAGAATGCTGGGATAAGAGTTTATTATGACGAACCAACAAGATACACTCATGCGAAGGCCATTATTATTGATAAGAGAATAGTTATATTAGGAAGCACAAACTGGACAGAAGCAGCGTTTGATAAAAGTATTGAGGCAAGTGTTTTGATTAAATCAAGAGAATTGGCAGATGATATCTTAAGTTATTTTAAAACCATCAAAATAGACAAGGAAATAGAAAAATATTTTGAGTTTATTGGCCCATCTACGCCTATAGCATGGGAGTTTCTGGAAAATCCAGGACTTGCTCCAAGAATGGCAAAAAAGCATGATGAGCGGTCTTTTGATGTTTATCTATTTTTGCTTAAGAATTTCGATGGAAATCCTGAAGGCAAATTGATGCTATTCTACGATGAGGTGGCAAGGTATCTTGGAATTTATAAAGGTTGGGACAGAACAGCTTACCGGCGTCAGGTTATAAAGGTACTTAGAAAGTTAGAACAGAAATATAAACTGGCCAAATTTGAACCTCAATATGCAAAAGAGGCAACGATAACACTACTTAATTATGAGGATCCAACCAAGGTTTATGAATATCCGGAAGAGCTATACTTTGAACTTCCCGATGATTACTTTGATTTTGGATGGAATAGGATTTTATCTTTTAGAGCTAAATTTTGCTATCTCATAAATCTTGCCTATTCAAATATAAGTGATACAAAACCATTCTGGTCAAAGAGCCTTACGACGATAACTGAGCAATTTGGGGGTATAAGCAAACATATTATATATAAAGGAATGAATGAATTAAGAAGGGAGAAATTAATAGAGGTAAGCTATGATGTATTAACAGACAAGCCCTATGAAAAAAGAGTGCCAAAGATGTATAAAATCTTGATGCTTTACGACCCAGAAGAGCTAAGACTGAAGCTAGAAGAGATAGAAGAAAAATATGGTAAAAAAGAATACAACGAGGCGAGAAAATATGCAAGGATAGTCTTTGAGGAGAATAGCCCTGAAGTAATCGAGGATATAACCCTGAAGATAAAAGAATACGGGAAGGAAAAAGTAAATAAAGCCTTTGATATAGTTGCACGAAAAAGCATAGACAATCCTAAGAGAAAATATAATTATGTGGTGGGCATAATAGAGAAAATAGCAGATAAGAAGAAGGAAGTAGAGGGTGAGTAAGCCTGAGATTGTAACTTTGGGTAGACTGGGGATACTGAGAGACATTGCCTGGTTATTATTGCCATAGTGGAAATTAATGATGTCAGCGAAAGACACGGCTGGTGGTAAATCCTCTATATTTCCACCAAATTTCCACCAAGAACACCTTCCAATCTTGCTCTTAGACAACCTCGTCAAAAATTCAAATCATTTTCCACTACAAACAGTTGATTTTCCCCACCGAACGCCAAGAGCGGAGCCCATAACATAAATATACGAAGGTGTTTTTTTTCAGAGCTTTTGAAGAATTTTCTTGACAGCGGGTTTATAGATATTTATAATTTCTAGAAGAAACTGGTAGCTACTGGTAAATTTCATAGAGGTTATTATGCATTCCAAATTGCTCACAGTGGATGAACTCTCCGCATATTTGAAAATTCCTAAACCTACAGTCTATTATTTAGCCCAGACCGGGCGCATACCTGCCTCTAAAGTTGGTAGACACTGGAGATTTGAGGAGAAAGAGATCAGGAAGTGGC
>Ga0209978_10000111_pt1 | contig 24486 bp, 20 predicted proteins | sample BentaG_FD_182805 | JGI IMG/M metagenome (GOLD analysis project Ga0209978, IMG submission 182805) | Deep subsurface microbial communities from South Atlantic Ocean to uncover new lineages of life (NeLLi) - Benguela_00093 metaG (SPAdes)... | ecosystem: Environmental > Aquatic > Marine > Oceanic >... | reverse complement strand
GTGCCAAATTACGAGATTGCTTCACTTCGTTCGCAATGACACTTTATGTTAACTCGCTTCCGCTCCTCGCAATGACAGCTGACCGAGCGACTCCGATAACTATCCCTTCATTCCCACTTACCGACTTTGAATCTCAATCTGGCTTCCCCATCCATAGACTGTGCGTCGCACAATGTGGTCGGCGAGCTCAACAACCAGGCGCTCCTGTGCCTCCTCTTCTGTCTCCACAGTTCTACCTGCTCTGGGAGTTACATAGTACCTTACATCTCCTTCAATTCCTCCAATAAGGTTTCCCTCTATGCTCTCTCTCTTTTCTTCCCAGAGAACCTCTCCTGTAGTTAGATCTCGGAAAGAGAGATTAACTATGACCCAGAGCTTATACTGTTCAACCACCTCGGTGGCATCGTAAGAGAGGGGTTCTAAAACGTAAGTAACAATCTCCCCGGTTAACAGAGCATCGGCTTCCTTCTTCTTGGTAATGGATAGATGGCCATCTCTAATCAACTCTTCTATTACAGCATCGGTAAGTTTAGACTCAATGCCGTAGTGAGCGGTTCTGTTGATAAATGTGGGCACAGCTATTGTCTTAATATGCTTGGGCATAATTTCCACAGGCGTATAAGCACAACCAAATAATAGAAACACCCCCAACCCCATAATAATGAAAATAGCCTTTCTCATAAGCTCCTCCTTTTTTTCTATTCTCCTACTACAATATTCACCAGTCGCTTGGGCACATAAATTATCTGTTTAATCTTTTTATTCTCGATATACTTTCTAACCCTCTCATCTACCTGAGCTCTTTTCTTTATCTCTTCTTCTTCTAAATTTACCGGAACTTCTACTTTGCTTCTCACCTTACCATTCACTTCAATAACAATAAGCATCTCCTCTTGTTTGATTGCTTCCTGGTCATATTTGGGCCAAGATTCTTTAATCATGCTTCCCCGATATCCCAGCACTTCCCATAACTCTTCACAAATATGTGGCGCAAAAGGAGATAGCAAAAGTATTAATTTTTCTACACTTTCCCGTAGCTGGGAGCTGTTGCCTTTCTTTCTTAAGTAATCATATATTCCATTGGAGAGTTCCATAATGGCGGCAATAGCAGTATTAAAATGAAAATTTTCTATGTCTTCAGTAACTTTCTTAATAGCTAAGTGGGTAATTCTGTTCAACTTTTTTTCTTCTTGGTCGTAAGTTTCAAGAACATCTTCTTTATGTTTACTTTCTATTTCTCTTACCAGATTCCGAACTCTGTTCAAGAACCTATAGCAACCTTGAACCCCCTTATCACTCCATTCTAAATCTTTTTCCGGAGGGGAGGCAAAGAGAATAAATAACCTCGCTGTATCGGCGCCATATTTCTGAGTTATCTCATTTACACTAACTACATTACCTTTCGACTTGGACATCTTCGCTCCATCTTTAACTACCATCCCTTGACATAAGAGCTTTATAAAAGGCTCGTCGATCTTGTACAAGCCTATATCCCTCAAGGCCTTGGTAAAGAACCGGGCATATAAGAGATGCATAATCGCATGTTCAATCCCTCCTATATATTGATCAACCGGCATCCAGTACTTAATTTTTTTCTTATCAAAAGGTAACTTTTTGAAGTGCGGGCTACAATAACGGGCAAAATACCAGGAGGAATCGACGAATGTATCCATAGTATCGGTCTCTCTTCTTGCCGGACCACCACATTTTGGACATTTACAGTTTACAAATTCACTACATTTAGCTAAGGGATTCCCCCTGCCCGTAAACTCAACTCTCACCGGCAACTCCACCGGCAAATCCTCTTCCGGCACAGGCACACTTTTGCATTTATCACAGTAAATTATGGGAATAGGTGTACCCCAATATCTCTGTCGGGAAATCAACCAATCGCGCAATTTGTACTGAACCGTCTTTCTTCCCCATCTTTTCTGGGTCAAATATTGCGTAATCTCTTCCCTTGCCTCTGGGGAAGAAAGACTATCAAACTGGGCTGAATTAACCATAATTCCTTCGCCTTCGTAAGCCTGTTTCAGATCTTTCCCTGTACAAGATTCCTCCTGAGATGGGACAATTACTTGTTTCACGGGAATATGATACTTTTTAGCAAACTCGAAATCTCTCTGGTCATGAGCTGGCACGGCCATTATTACTCCTGTCCCGTACTCCATCAATACAAAATTAGCCACATAGATGGGAATCTCATCTTCATTCAAAGGATTTATCGCGTACCTGCCAATAAACATCCCTTCTTTCTCTTTGTCCTCTCCTGTGCGAGTGAATCTATCTTCAATTACTACCCTGTTGATAAATTCTCTTACTCTCTTCTCATATTCTGTCCCAGCAATAAATTCTAAAACTCTGGGATGTTCGGGAGCAAAAGTCATAAAAGTAGCACCATAGAGAGTATCTGGTCGCGTGGTAAATACTGGAATAAAACTATCGGAATCCTTTAATCTGAAATTGACCAGTGTGCCGTAACTTTTGCCAATCCAGTTCTTCTGCATAATTTTAACTCTCTCTGGCCAGTCTTTTAGCTTTTTCAAATCTTCCAGAAGTTCCTCAACATACTCAGTAATCTTAAAGAACCACTGCTCCAGACTTCTAATCTCTACAAAAGCCTCACACCTCCAGCATTTTCCATTTACCACCTGCTCATTGGCCAGTACTGTCTCGCACTGGGGACACCAGTTGATGGGCGCCTTTTTCCTATAGGCGAGACCCTTCTTGTAAAACTTAAGGAAAATCCACTGGTTCCAGCGATAATATTCTGGATCAGCGGTAATTACCAACCTTCCCCAATCGTAACTCAATCCCATCTTCTTCTGCTGCTCTTTCATTTTCTCAATACATCTATTCGTCCAAGAAGAAGGGTGAATCTTTTTCTCTATTGCTGCGTTCTCAGCTGGCAATCCCAGTGCATCGTAACCCATAGGGTAAAGAACGTTGAACCCCCTCATCCTCAGGAAGCGAGCTACAGTATCGCCAATAGTATAATTACGCATGTGTCCCATATGGAGCTCCCCGGAAGGATAAGGGAACATCTCCAGGAGATAGAATTTTTTCTTTCCCGAATCTTCAGAGATTTTGAAAGTTTTTTCCTCTTCCCATTTCTTCTGCCATTTCTTTTCAATCTTCTTGAAATTGTAAATTTTCTCCATGTTTAACTTGCACCCTCAATAAACTTACTTCTCGCCTCTGTCTCGTCTATTCTCTTTTCTTCAAATAGATAAAATACTCGATATTTCCAGCAGGACCTTTAATGGGCGAAACGATTAATCCTTTTACTTCCAATCCTAAACCTCGAGCTAAAAGCTTTACCTTATCAATAACCTCCTGGTGAACTTTCTTGTCTTTAACTACACCGCCTCTTTGCACTTTTTCTCTCCTCGCCTCAAATTGGGGCTTAATCAGGGAGACTATCTCGCCCTTTTTTCCAATTAACTCTTTAATTTTCGGTAAAACTTTATCCAAAGAGATAAAAGAGACATCAATAGTAGCCAAATCGATGGGGCTTTTAATCTCTTTTCCATTAAAGTATCTTATGTTCGTTTTTTCAATGTTGATTACTCTGGGATCGTTCCGTAATTTCCAATCGAGCTGGCCGTAACCCACATCCACGGCGTAAACTTTCTTTGCTTCATTCCGGAGAAGGCAATCCGTAAACCCTCCCTTTGATGCACCAACATCAAGACAGACCCTTCCTTGAACGCTAAGCCCGAACTCCTTTATTGCTGCTTCCAGCTTCAGTCCTCCCCGGGAAACATATTTTCGTAAAGGAGATTCTTTTACTTCTATCTCTATACCGACAGGGAACTCAGCGCCTACTTTAGTAACTTTTCTACCGCCCACCCATACAGAGCCAGCCATTACCAATCCCTTTGCTCTCTGGCAGCTCGACGCCAGTCCTCTTTCCACGAGAAGCTTATCTAATCTCTCTTTTCTCTTTTTTATTTTCACAATATCCATGCCTAAGGATGAAGGGATAATCTACAAATGTCATTGCGAGCGACTGAAAGGAGCGTGGCAATCGACCCGAAGGGTCGTTGCGAGGGCGAAGCCTGTGGCAACCTCGTGCTGAATTACGAGATTGCTTCACTTCGTTCGCAATGACACTTCATGTCAAGTCGCTTTCGCTCCTCGCAATGACAGCTGACCGAGCGACTCCGAAAACTATCCCTTCATCCTTTTACAAATTCACCGACTCTTTCGGCTATTTTCTCAGCGGTCAGTCCATATTTCTTTCTTAACTTTTCGCTACTACCATGTTCGATAAACTGGTCAGGAAGTCCAATACTTAAAATACGCACATTATCAGTCGCCAGTAGCTCCTTGACACCCGAGCCGAAACCTCCCAAAAGGGTATTCTCCTCCACAGTAACAATTTTATGAGTTTTCTTGATTATTTTCTTTATTAGACCTTCATCCAAAGGTTTAACGAATCTCATGTTAACCAGATTTACCTTTATCCCTTCTGTTTCCAGTCTCTGCTGGGCAAGGAGACAAGGGTGGACAGTATTCCCTATCGCCAGGATGGCTACATCATCCCCTTCTGTAAGCACCTCTGCCTTTCCCAGGGGAAGAACTTTATATTGCCTGTCCAATTTAGCTCCCATGCCTTCTCCTCGAGGAAAGCGAATCGCACAGGGAAAATCCCAGGAGAGAGCAGTATTGAGCATGTGCACTAATTCGTTCTCATCCTTGGGAGACATTACTGCTATATTGGGAACTAATCTAAGATACGAAAGGTCGAACATTCCCTGATGGGTTGGTCCATCTTCACCTACTATACCAGCTCTATCTATGGCAAAGACTACGGGAAGGTTCGGGAGACAAACATCATCGATTATCTGGTCAAATGCCCTCTGAAGAAATGTGGAATAGATAGCACAAACAGGCCTGTAGCCAGCTCTGGCCAGCCCTGCGGCAAAGGTAACTGCATGTTGTTCAGCAATTCCCACATCGAAATATCTCTTGGGAAACTCCTTCTGAAATGCGTCCAACCCTGTACCTTGAGGCATGGCAGCAGTAATGGCAATAATCTTTTCATTCGATCTAGCCAAATCTATAAGAGCGCGACTAAACACTTCTGTGTATGAAGGCATCTTACTTTTTTCTGTCTCTCCAGTTAAAATATTAAAGGGCAATGTTCCGTGAAACTTTATAGGTTCTCGCTCCGCTGGCTGATACCCTTTACCCTTTTTGGTAACTATGTGAATCAGGACCGGGCCTTTCATATCTTTCACTTTCTGAAAGATTTCAATTAAATAGTAGACATTATGTCCATCAATAGGTCCCAAATAAGAGAACCCCATTTCCTCAAAAAGCATCCCTGGAAAGAGAAGCACTTTAAATCGCCGCACTACTCTGAGAACTGCAATGCCCCAGAAGGAAACTCTGGTCAAAAACTTTTTTACTTTCCTCTCCAGTTTCTTAACCAGGCCTAAAGTCATCAATCTTGTCAGATATCCTGCCAAAGCTCCCACCCTGTGAGAAATGAACATCTCATTATCATTTAGAATTACCAGAAGGTCTTTACCCAGGTGTCCGGCATTATTGAGAGCTTCAAAAGCCATTCCTCCGGTCATCGAACCATCACCTATCACTGCCACCACCTTATGGTTGTTGTTCCCAGATAAATCGCGGGCGCAGGCCATTCCCAGAGCAGCTGAGATGGCAGTGGAACTGTGTCCCACGCCAAAGGCATCATATTCACTTTCCTCGGGAGTAGGAAAACCACTTATTCCCCCGTGCTGGCGGAGAGTAGAAAAACTGTCTCTCCTGCCTGTTAGAATCTTATGGGCATAAGCCTGATGGCCAACATCCCAGATAATCTTGTCCTGAGGAGAATCAAAAACATAGTGCAAGGCTATGGTCAATTCCACTGTCCCTAAACTACTGGCAAGATGGCCTCCCTTCTGGGATGTCACCGTAATTATTTTTTCTCTGATCTCTTCTGCAAGTTGCAGAAGTAATTCTTTCCTGATTACTCTGAGATCACTTGGTCGGTCAATTAACTCCAGGACTGCCATAGCTTTTGTTTCCTCCGTAATTCTAAGAGGTCTGGCTCAAGTAGGGAATGGTCATGGGCCCTTCCGGGAGAACCGCTATTTTGGGATTATTCCCAAACTCTTTCTTTATTCTCGCCACTGTGCTTTCTATATTCTCAATAGGCTCAAGGTGACAAGCTTTCACTTCTTTTTCCGGAAGCTCCGAATAGAGATAGACTCTTGTCTTAGTCTGAATCTCAGCCTGTATCTGCGCTTCCCACTGGTCAAACATGGAAAAACCAGGAGACTCGACTATCTCCAGAATTTCCTCTGGATTTTTCCCCATCTGGAGAATGCGGCGGTAGTTGCCGTATTCGGGAATCCCATCCGAACACTGGGATACGCAGATAATCACTCCGCCTTTCTTGACGATCTGGCTTGCCGCAGACATTCCCTTTACTGTCTGGTATAGATTTAAGTCGAGGGGATAACCGCTATTGGTGGTAATGACTAAATCGAATAAATGGGGAACAGGCTGCATTGCAGTCGTGCGCACAAATTCGACACCCTTCTGGTGTGCCAAATCCATCTCTCCCGAGAAGACAGCAGTTATCTTTTTTCCCTTGTTCAGAGTAACATTTATTATGAAAGTAGGTTGGGTCATAAGGGCGACTTCACGAATCTCTTCCCAGAGAGGATTTCCGTAAGTAACGCCCCAGTTTGCCTTTGGGTTGTTTAACATATTGGCGCTATGGTTATGCATTACCGTCTCTTCGCTAGAAATACCAGGAAGTACTGACTTCGGACCTCCCGAAAATCCAGCAAAGAAGTGGGGCTCAATAAATCCTGTCAGTATCTTAACATCGGCTCGAATGTAATCACCATTTACCCATATTTCCCCTCCAGCTTTCGTCTTTCCCAGATAGACCATTTCATCCTTCTTTTGGGCATTATGGTTAACAATTCTATAATTTCTAACAATTTCCTCGCCCAGCATCTCCGTAAGTTCTTCGATTGTATTGGCTCGATGCATACCAGCAGCATTAATCAAAATTATTCTATCTTTGCTGGCGCCCCCCAGCTCCTGCAAAAGCCAGGGAATAATCTTTCTATTGGGTACAGGCCTGGTTATATCGGAGAAAACAATAGCTATAGAATCTTTGGATTTAATCAATTCTTTAAGTGGACGACTCCCTATAGGGTGTTTCAAGGAATCAATAAAAGCTTTCCTCTCATTAGAAAGCCCAGGTACGAATTTCGGTTCAATAATCGTAAGACCCTCTTCCGGAAGACTAATATCTAAACCTTTTTTTCCATATGCTAACCTTATATTCACTTCTTTCATAAATTCCTCAGAGAAATCGCTACCATGAACGCAGACTGAAGTCTGCTACTCCTAAACAAATTATATTCTGGATTCGACATAATAGTCTATTAATTTTTTGAGGGTATCTCCTCTTTTTTTAAATATCTTCAGTGGAACTTTAGCACTTTTAATCAACCTTTTCACTTTCTCTCGGGAAGCTTTTAAACCATAAATTCGAGGATAAGTTAACTCTCTCTTTTCTTTCTTATCTAAGATGTCATCAGTAATTTGAAAGGCTAATCCAAAACTTCTCCCATATTTGTCGAGTGCTTTCAACTCTCCACGAGAAGCACCTGCCAATATCGCTCCCGCCTTTAATGCCACGTTAATTAGAGCACCAGTCTTGTGGGAATGGATGTAAGCTAATTTCTTCTCCTTTTGTCCTTGTGTTGGTGAACTTAAAGATTGAATATCTTCCACCTGTCCTCCCAACATCCCCTCCGTTCCTATGGCTCGAGCGACCTCGGAAATTACCTTTGCTTGAAGAGCTCCATCTTTAGGTAATCTCATTCCGGATAAAGCTTCAAAGGCTCTGGTCAACAATGCATCGCCAGCCAAAATAGCCATAGCTTCTCCGAATTTCTTATGGCAAGATAACTTGCCTCGGCGATAGTCATCGTCATCTACTGCTGGAAGGTCATCATGAATAAGAGAGTAGGTATGGATCATTTCTAAAGCGCAGGCAGCAGGCAGGACATCAGAGGCTTTCCCTCCACATGCTTCTGCTGCAGCAATAACGAGAATGGGCCTCAGGCGCTTTCCCTTTCCAAAAACAGCATAGCGCATAGCCTGATGAATTATTAGCGGATACTTCTTGGGAGGATGAAGGAGTCTATTTAAAGTAGACTCAATAGCAATTCTCTTTTCCTTTAAATATTTTTCAATTGAGGAGTCCATAGGAGCAATTCTATTCCGTAGAATTCGAATTCTCAAGAATCATTCTCTTTCTCTTCTATCTCTTCTTCCAAATTGAAAGGTTTTGCTACCAGCTCTCCTTTCTCCGATTTGGTCAAAATCTCGATTTTCTTTTTTGCTTCTTCGAGTTTCCCCGAACAGAATTTTGATAATTTTATCCCTTCCTCAAATAATTTCAAAGAACCCTCAAGCGACTTCTCTCCTTCCTCCAGCTGTTGAACTATCTTTTCCAATCTACTTATAGCCTCTTTGAATTTCATCTCTTCCATTTTACTCTCCTTTCACTCCTCTCTTTTCTGATTCTTTCTTCACCGGTATGTCGGTCTCTTCTACCGTGCAAATTATTTCGCCGCGGTGTAGCTTAACTTTCACTTTATCTTTCATTGTAACTTGCGATATGCTCTTTAAAATCTCATTTTCTGGCAATTTATAGGTAATGCTGTATCCCCTGGCTAAAATATTCAGCGGGGAAAGAACCTTTAACTTTCCAGCAATTGAATTTAATCTCTCCTTCTGGAAATCCAAAAAATGGGCACACTGGGAAACTATTTTCTCTAAATAATAATCTATTTCCTGTTGAAATTGAGAGTATAGTTCTTCAGGATGGAGAAAGATTCTACTTTCCGCAAGGCGTCTGTATTGGCTGGTGAGTTCATCCAATTCGTACTCCATAGACGATTTAATCTTAGAAGTCAGAAGCAATATCTTCTTTTCCAGCTCAATTTTATTGGTAACCACTAATTCGGCAGCAGCTGAAGGAGTGGGTGCGCGAAGGTCAGCAACGAAATCAGCAATAGTATAATCAATTTCGTGACCAACAGCCGAAATTACAGGAATCCTGGAGTTATAAATAGCCCGGGCAACAATTTCCCTATTAAAAGACCAAAGGTCTTCTAAGGACCCACCACCTCTTCCCACAATTAACACATCCAGAGAGGGAAAACGTTCGTTAACACAGGTTATTGCTTCGGCAATCTCGCCAGCTGCTTGGTCACCCTGGACTCTAACTGGATGGATTAAAATGTGTACATTGGCAAATCTGCGCTCAATTATATTCAATATATCACGGATTGCTGCTCCGGTAGGTGATGTAACTATGCCAATCTTCTGAGGTAACATGGGTATTGGTCTCTTACGTGCTTTATCGAATAGACCTTCTCTCTCCAATTTGCGCTTCAATTGTTCGAATGCTTGTTGTAATGCGCCTATCCCTATAGGTTTGAGACCATATACAATAATCTGGTATCTCCCACCTTTTACGAAGACACTTATCTTTCCCTGGGCAATTACCTTCATTCCATTTTCTGGCACAAACTCCAGTTGTCCAGCCTGCCACTTATACATAATGCCGTTTATCTGAGCCTCTTCGTCCTTTAAACTGAAATAGAGATGACCTGAAGAGTGGAAGGTAAGATTGGATATCTCTCCTTCAAGCCAAATCTCAGGAAACTCTCCTTCCAGGAGATTCTTTGCTATTTTATTTATCTCCGATACCTTATAAATTTTTCTTGGCTCTTCCACTTTTCACTCCCCACTCTCTTCTATTTTTCCCTCAAATGGTTTAGCAATTCTCCTTATGCTTTTAGCCTTTCCCGTTTTCTCGTCGACTTCCATCACTGCTCCTGCAAAAACTAAATCCTCTTTTGCCACTTCAAACCTAATCGGCATCTGGGTCAAATACCTCTTCAGGATAATCTCCTTTTTTACCCCGATAACCGAATCGCGGGGACCGGTCATTCCTACATCAGTGATATAAGCTGTCCCCTGTGGAAGAATCCGTTCATCAGCAGTAGGAACGTGAGTATGAGTGCCTATTACCGCGCTCACTTTACCATCTAAGTACCAACCCATAGCAACTTTCTCTGAGGTAATTTCTGCATGCATATCCACAACGATTATCTTTGTCTGTTTACTGATTTCTTCTATAATCTCGTCAGTTGTACGGAAAGGACACTCTAAAGTGGACATATAAACTCTACCCATAAGATTTATGACGCCAACTTTTATTCCATTACCCGCTTGAATAATCGTCCACCCTTTTCCGGGAACTTCAGGTGGAAAATTCGCTGGCCTCAAGATATTCTCCTCTTCGATTATTTCTGAAATCTCTTTCCTTGCCCATACGTGATTGCCCATAGTAATTACATCGACTCCCTCTGAAAATACCTCACGAGAAATATTAGGGGTAAGACCAAAACCGCCGGCTGCATTTTCACAATTAGCAATCACAAACCGAATATTTTCCTCTGTCATTATCTGGGGAAGAATGTTTTTCACTACTTCCCTACCCGGCTTACCAATTATATCAGCAATAAATAGTATTTTCACTTTCCCTCCTTCATGTAGCAGCAAAGCGCTGTCATTGCGAACGAAGTGAAGCAATCTCGGGATTGCCACGCTCCTTTCAGTCGCTCGCAATGACAGGTGGTGCTCGAAGAGCAAAAAATTGTCAGCGAGCGCACCCAAATCCCGAGCTACCTTTTTATTTTGCGGTCTCGATGGCTCTCGTCTCTCTGATAACCGTAACTTTTATCTGCCCAGGATACTCTATTTCTTTTTCGATTTTATTGGCTATTTCTCTGGCCAGATTTTGCACCATACTATCCTCCACCTCTTCCGGTTCCACAATAATCCTTACTTCTCGTCCTGCTTGAATGGCATAAGCTTTCTCTACTCCTCGAAAAGAATTGGCTACATTTTCCAACTTTTCCAGCCTCTTTAAATAGTATTCCAGCGATTCTCTCCGAGAACCTGGACGGGAAGCAGAGACAGCATCAGCAGCCTGCAGCAGGACTGCCTCTATGCTCTGGGCCAGGCAGTCTTCGTGATGGGCAGCAATGGCATTAACCATTTTCGAGGATTCGTTATGTTTTCTTGCCAAATCTGCACCAATCTGGGCATGCGTTCCCTCCACGTCGCGATCGATAGATTTACCTATATCATGTATCAACCCCGCCCGTCTGGCAAATTTCGCATCTACGCCTAACTCACCAGCCAATATAGAAGCTATGTGAGCTACCTCTAAAGAATGCTGGAGAACATTCTGGCCATAACTGGTTCGATATTTAAGTCTACCTATCAACCTAATTATTTCTGGATGGAGATCTTGAACGCCGACATCAAATGCTGCTTGTTCTCCCACTGACTTTAGATGTGCTTCCATCTCTTTCTTTACCTTTTCTACAATTTCTTCAATCCTTGCCGGGTGAATCCTGCCATCGGCAATTAGCCTTTCCAGAGCAACCCGGGCAATTTCCCTTCTGACTCCATCAAAGGCAGAAAGTGTAATGGCTTCGGGAGTGTCGTCAATTATTAAATCAACTCCAGTGGTGTTCTCGAAAGCCCGAATATTCCTGCCTTCCCGGCCTATCACGCGGCCTTTCATCTCATCATCTGGCAAGGAAACTGTAGAGACCGTGATATCCGCAGTATGCTCTACAGCGCAACGTTGGATGGCTTGACTTAAAACCCCCTTGGCTTTTCTCGTTCCGCTCTCTATAGCCTCTTGCTCCATCCGTCTAATAATTGTCACCGCTTCTTTCTTAGCCTCTTCCTCCATATTAGCCAAGAGAACCTTCTTTGCTTCTTCCGGGGTCATTCTGGCTAACCTTTCCAATACCCTTTTTTGTTCTTCCTTTACTTGAGCTAACCTCTTTGCCTCCTCCTCCCAGTGTTTCTCTTTCCCTAAAACATATCTCTCTTTCTTGTTAATTTCTCTCTCTTTTCTCTCCAGGATATCAACTTTACGGTCTAAATTTTCCCCTTTCTGTATTAATCGCTTTTCCAAATTCTCCAACTCTTTTCGTCGACTTCGCGTTTCCTCTTCAAATTTAATCCTTGCTTTGTGCATCTCATCTTTTATCTCCAGGATGCCTTCTTTCTTTTTCGATTCCGCCTCTCGCTGGGCCGAATCGATTATCCTTTTCGCTTGTGCTTCAACTGATGAGGCTTGAAATTTCGCATAAATAAATCTTAAAATATATCCTACCAACATTCCTAATAGAAGGCAACCGGCACCAATTAAGATTAGATTATCCATTTTTCCCTCCTTATCTACATCTACGGAAAATTACCGCGCTCAAGTTATCCCTGCTGGAGATACGAGGAATTTAGTGATACGACTATGGGAATTTACTTATGGTCGATTCTTACAATCTATTATCCTGTTTTCAGTAACTATTTTATCAACTTTCATATCTTTCTCTACGAGAGGAATTTTCCTGGCAATCTGCAAATCGAAAGCAAATCCAATCAGTGCACATTGATGGGAGCGATTCATCCTTGACCTTATCGATTTACTTCTTAAAAATCGATCATAGTATCCTCTCCCATACCCCAGGCGACCTCCCCTCTTATCAAAGACTACTCCAGGGACAACTACCAAGTCAATTTTTTTTTGATTCATCCTCCTTCTGAACTCTTTTTTTGGTTCTCTTATTCCAAAACTTCCCTCGATGAGTTCTTCTTTTAAATTTTTAATCTCGCACACCACTATCTTTTCTCCATCCACAACAGGTACTGCTATCCTTTTTTTCAAATTCAGCGCATTTCTTATCATTTTCTCTGTTTTCACTTCACTACGAAAAGATACATAAAACATAACTGTCTTTGCCCGTTGGAACTCAGGTAATGCAAAAAGTTTCTTTTCGATTTTCTCGCTTTTAGACTTTATTTCATCCCGGGAAAGGTTATTTCTCTTCTTCAGGAATTCTTGCCTGAGTTTTCTTTTTTTCTCCTCCATTTTTCTAAAAAGTTCTACCTTCCTTCCCTTTCCCAGTCGCTTTTTCTATAGGCTGGTCTGGTTTCTGCCTATGGGAGGACTTGGAATCCTTAGCAATCCGGGACTCCAATTCTTCCATCCTCTTCTTAATCTTTGCCTCATAGCCTTCTTCTGTGGGAAAATAGTATTTACGTTTCACGGGTAAATAGTCTTGCTCAACCCATCCTTTTGCATAATTGTGAGGATATTTATAATCTTTTTGTCCAGTCTTAGTTAAATATTTCGGCGGCTTAAGAACTTTTTTCTCTTCTATATCGGCCAAAGCCTTATCTATTCCCTTATAGGCTGCATTAGACTTGGGAGCACAAGCAATATATATTGCCGCCTGGGCAAGGGGTATCTTGGCTTCGGGCATTCCTAAAAATTCACAAGCCTCCAGAGCCGCATTAGCTACTACCAGAGCCTGCGGGTCTGCATTGCCCACATCTTCACTGGCACAGATGACAATCCTTCTGGCAATAAATCGTGGGTCTTCACCAGCATATATCATCTTTGCCAACCAGTATAAAGTTGCATCCGGGTCAGAGCCTCTCATACTCTTAATAAAAGCAGATATCGTGTCATAATGTTCATTCCCTTTCTTATCATAGACCACAGCCTTTTTCTGGATCGATTCTTCGGCAACTGACAGGGTAAAGCTAATCTCTCCATTTCGGCTTGGTTTTGTAGTCATCACTCCCACCTCCAGAGCATTCAATGCTCTTCTAGCATCACCATTAGCAGTTTTTACCAGATGTTTTAGTGCCTCAGGAGTGATGTTTATTCTCTTCTTGCCCAAGCCATTTTCTTTATCTTCAATTGCCTTTTTCAAAATAACTTTTAGTTCCTTATCATTTAAAGGTTTAAATTCGAAAATCTGGGAACGGGAGAGTAACCTGGAATTAATATAAAAATAGGGGTTCTCGGTAGTAATGCCGATCAGGGTAACTATCCCTTTCTCTACATCTGGCAGGAGTCCATCTTGCTGGCTTTTGTTAAAATGGTGAAGCTCATCGATTAGTAGAATTGTCTTCTGACCGGAAAGCTTTCTTTTTTGCCAAGCTCTCTCGATTATCTTTCTCAAATCGGCAACCCCGGAAGTCACTGCATTTAGCTCTTCAAAGTGTGCTTCCGTCCCTTCAGCGATTATTCTGGCCAGCGCCGATTTACCACAGCCTGATGGACCATAGAAAATGAGAGATACAATTCTATCTGCCTCAATAGCTCGCCGGAGCAGTTTACCCTTACCTAAAATGTGCTCTTGCCCTACAAACTCAGAGAGTCTCTTTGGGGACATCCTCAAAGCTAAGGGCATATCTTTAGTGGCTTCTGATTTCTCTTGGGCAAAAAGTTCCATCCTCTGCCTCAATTGGAGTAGCCCCGATTTATCGGGGCGTAATCGGAGTAGTCCCGCAAAAAAATGACTCTGACCCCTTTTTTGCAAACGCAGACTAAAGTCTGCTACTCCTTTGTTAAAAAAAGTCCCCGCTCTGCCGTGTGCCTGACTGTTTTAAAGCACCAACTTAAAGTGGGTATCCTGTTCTGATAACCACGATTACCAGAAACTCCGGATTCCCTGATCTACACTTGTCGGCTTAAAATAGTCAACACATCACGAACATCGCAGGGACAATAAAAGCCTGCTATATTTTAAATAATATAGAAACTACCTTTTTAATGCTTGATCGAGCAGCTCGATTAACTCTTCAGATCTTTTTGATATTTCCTGGCCACTGGTATCCTTACTCTCTCTCAATTTAAACAACTCATCAGCAATATTTAAAGCAGCCAAAACTGCTACTCGGCTTGTATCTACAATGTTTGATGTGTTAGCTATTCTGTTCATCTGTTCATCAACATGTTTTGCTAAAGCCGAAACGTACAAGGGGTCCCAATTGCCCCCTTCAATTACGAATTCTCGGTTATATATCCTTATTGGAATTTTATCGCCATCTTTTTCAAGCATAGAACCCTCTTCCCTATGCCAGGACTATACTTTCATTTTATCTAACCGATCAAGCAGAATCCGGAGTCTTTCCCTAACTTCTTTTTTTTCCTTTCCCAGGTGTTCGACTTGAGTGACTATTTTCTTTGCTATTCTATTCTCTCCTTCCATAAATTTAATATCTTCTTTTTGCTTTTCAATCCTCTCCAGTAACTTTGCCCTTTCCTGTTTCAGCGAATTGACTAATAGAACAACCTCCTTTATCTTCTTCTTGACAGCATTGTATTCTTTCATTTTCTCTTATTTCACAAGTGAGTCTTGTTTTCTCACTTTTACTTTTAAATCTCTTTCCAACGCCTCCACTATTCTCATATGTAAACTATTTACCTGTTCATCCCTCAAGGTCTTTTCCATAGATTGATAAATAATTTTACAGGCCAAGCCCCTTTTCCCGGGCTCAATCTGTTTACCAAAATAGACGTCGAAAAGTTTTACGTCTTGAACGAGCTCACCTCCAACTTTCTTAATTTTAACACAAATCTCTCCAAATGTCAAGCCCTGGGGAGCTACTAAAGCAATATCCCTGGAAACCCAGGGAAACCTCGACATTCTCTTATACTTTTTCTTAATCTCGATAAGTCTACACAATCTGTCAAAATCTAACTCAAAAATGTATACTTTATCTTTGAATTCCATTTTGCGGAAGACTTTATTAACTAATTCGCCAAAATCTCCCAGATGTTCATTGTCTACCATTATCTTATTGGAAATTCCCTCTTCCAGAAGAAAATGGCTGTTTTTCTCTATCCCAGATTCTCCGCGACGTTGAGGATAAATGCCCAGTTCTCCTAATAGGGAGTCCACAATCCCTTTAACATAGTAAAAATCTACAGCTTTTGAAGAGTCTTCCCAGTATCGCTCCTCCTGAGTACCAACCAGGACACCTGCCAAAATCCTTTTCTCTTCTGGTATGCCCTTTCCAGGAAAGAAGACCCGACCTATTTCGAATATTTTCATGTCAGGAATGCCATGGTTTAGATTCCATTTCAGAACCGATAAAAGACACGGGAGAAGGGAAGTGCGTAAAAGACTCTGTTCCCGAGATAAGGGATTGGTAATCTCCACAGTTCCTTTAAGCCCTGTGGGAATATCAATGTCCAGTTCATTATAATATTCTGGACTAACCAGAGAACGGCTGACAACTTCGCATAATCCTAACTTGGTTAAAACCTCTTTTACAAAATCTTCTAACATCAAAACTTTATCATCAACTGAATCACTGATCTCTATTTTCGGCATTCCTGAGGGAATCTTATCATATCCATATAGTCGGGCAATCTCTTCTACCAGGTCGATGGGACGAGAGATGTCGTTCCGATAGGAAGGCACTCTGACCCACAGGTGCTTCTCCCCCTCTTTCTGGGAAATGTTAAATCGCAGACGGGTTAAAATTTCACTCATTTCTTTGGGAGAAATATTAGAACCCAAGATATGGTTGGTCTCTTCCGGAGAAAACTCTATTTCTACTGGAGAGAAAGGCTGAGGGTAAACATCAATTACTCCAGAAGCAATTTTTCCTCCGGCGAGTTCCTGGATTAACTGGCAAGCTCGATTGGAGGCGATAAGGACATTTTCCACATCAACACCACGCTCAAAACGATAGGACGATTCTGTATCAATCCCCAACTGCCGGGCTGTTCTTCTTACTACCTGAGGAGTGAAATAAGCACTTTCCAAAAGTACATTTCTGGTAGATTGGCCAACACTGGTCTCTGCCCCTCCTATTATTCCTGCTAAAGCAACCGGGCTCTTGGCATCAGCAATAAGTAAATTTTTTTCTGTCAATTTTCTCTGTTCATTGTCCAGAGTTAACAGCTTCTCGCCAGGAGTAGCAAAACGCACAAGAATTTTATGCTCACACAATTTATCATAATCGAAGGCGTGAAGAGGATGGCCAAGTTCAATTAGCACATAATTGGTAACATCAACTACATTATTAATCGATCTAAGCCCTACTGTCTCCAATTTCTTGACCAACCAGGAAGGAGAGGAACCCACTTTCAACTCTCGAATAATTCTGGCGGTATAACGCCTGCATGCCTGGGGATGGAGAATCTCGACTTTCGCTAAATCGAATACAGAAATTCCGTTTTCCTTCAATTCAATCTTGGGTGGCTTTAAATTCCCACCTAAAATAGCTGAAACCTCACGGGCTATCCCAAATATACTGGCACAATCGGAACGATTGGTAGTCAGTTCGACCTCCAGCACTATTTCTTCCAACGCTAAAGTCTTCTTAATATCCTCACCCAGTTTACAACCAGCGGGAAGAATATGAATGCCACTGGCATCTTCTCCAACCCCCAATTCTTTCTGGGAACAGAGCATTCCATAAGAAGTTTGCCCTCTTATTCTCGCCTTACTTATTCTTCTCCCGTCAGGAAGTCTAGCTCCCACCCTGGCAAAAGGAACCAAATCCTTAGCCTTTATGTTCCTTGCTCCACAAACTACAGAAAAGATTTGCTTCCCATCGGAAACTTGACAGAGGCTTAATTTATCTGCTTGAGAAAGAGGCTTTATGGAAAGGATTTCACCAACCACCACGTTCTCCACCTCTGCCCCCAAATAGAGAATATCATTCACTTCCAGACCTACCATGGTGAGACATTTAGCCAGTTCTGGAGGAGACAGAGAAAAATCTACATACTCCTTTAACCAATTATAAGAAATTCTCATTTTTCTTCATTCCTGCAAGGGATTTGATTGCCGTAGCAAAGCGTTGTCATTGCGAACGAAGTGAAGCAATCTCGAGATTGCCACGGCTTCGCCTCGCAATGACATCTTTAATATCTCTATTTAAAAAGGGTATGGGCGAAGTCGATCCACTCAGGAGAAACAGTCCTTAACTTACCCACAGCTTCTTCTAAACTAACCCCCACCAGCTCTCTTCCCCGTAATGAGACCATCTGACCAAACTTTCCTTCTTTAATCAATTCCACTGCTTTTACACCAGCCCTCACTCCCAGCATTCGGTCGAATAGAGTAGGAGTTCCTCCCCGTTGCATATGACCGATAACGCTCGCCCTGGTATCAACTCCCAGTCTATCCTTTATAATCTCAGCAATACTTTCTCCCACACCTCTCTCTTTCAAAAGCATATGACCAAACTGATCCAGTTTTTCTTCACTTATTTTCTCTCCGGTAACTTCGATACCTTCAGAAACTACTACTGTGGCTATCTTTTTCCTTTCATAAACTTTTTTCAAATGTTTGCACATCGAATCTATATCCACTTTTTCCTCGGGAAGCAGAACCCAGTCTGCACCACCGCCAATGGCTGTAAACAACGCCACCCAACCAGCGTGCCTGCCCATTACCTCTAAAACCATAATCCTTCTATGTGATTTTCCCGTATCCTTTAAAACTCCCAAAGCATTCATCGCCAGAGTAACTGAGGTATCGAAACCAAAAGTGTAATCGGTGGATGAAAGGTCATTGTCCATAGTCTTGGGGACACCAACAACTTTCATCTTATGTTCTTTATATAATTTATTGGCCACTCCTAAAGTATCTTCGCCGCCCATAGCAACTATTGCCTCAAGCTTAAGTTTTCCTATATTCTCAAAACATTTTTCCACACCCTTCTCTACCTTATAGGGACTGATCCGGGAAGTGCCTAGTATCGTCCCTCCTTTATCCATTAAATTTTCCACTTGGGAAATTCCCAGGGGTTGAGTTAAACCCTCAATCAATCCCTTCCATCCCTCGTTAATTCCCACTACTTCCCAGCCGAAATCCATTGCCCGCATCACACATCCACGAATTGCCGGATTTAAACCCGGCACATCTCCCCCGCCACTCAATACTCCAATTCTCATGCTATTTTTACTTTACCTCCTTTGCCTCTCTATGCTTTCCGTCAACCTTTTAACACCCTAAGGATGAAGGGACAATCTACAAATGTCATTGCGAGCGACTGAAAGGAGCGTGGCAATCGACCCGAAGGGTCGTTGCGAGGGCGAAGCCCGTGGCAACCTCGTGCTGAACTACGAGATTGCTTCACTTCGTTCGCAATGACAGTTTGTGTCAATTCGCCTCCGCTCCTCGCAATGACAGCTGACCGAGCGACTCCGATAACTATCCCTTCATCCTCATCTTCAGATTGCCAGTATGTGCGCCAATCTGTAAAGATTCTTATCTATCTCTTTTCTATGTTTTGTTGAATAGCCCAAAGGCAGAACTACAACCTTTCCTTCCTTCCATCCCACCATCTTGGCCGATTTCGTTCTCATCAAAACCTTCACTGCCTGATGTCCAAAAAGATTGGCTAAATTTACGCTGCGGGCAGTGGGGGAACCACCACGTTGAATATAACCAATAACGCTTACTCTGACTTCATAGCCTGTAACATCTCTTATTTGATGAGCTATGGCATAGGCAGCTCCTGCTCCTTCAGCCATAACAATAATACTACTCTTCTTACCACTCTTTCTGCCCTTTTCCAATTCCTGAGAGATTTTACTGAGATTATATTTTATTTCGGGCACTAAAATTATCTCAGCCCCGCAAGCCAATCCCACCGCCAGGGAAATAAACCCCCTCTCTCTTCCCATCACCTCGATGATAAAGATTCTCTCATGGGAAGAAGCAGTATCCCGAATTTTCTGAATAGAGTCTAAGGCTGTGTTCACAGCTGTATCGAAACCTATGGTATCTTCTGTGCCAGCGATATCATTGTCAATGCTTGCTGGTATACCAACAAGAGGTATTCTACTTGCCCGATAGATTTCTATCCCCCCTTTAAAAGAACCTTCTCCTCCAATGGTAATCAAACCGTCAATCCTGTTCCTTTTTAAAACCCTTACTGCTTTTTCTATCCCTTTTTTAGTCTTTATCTCTTTACACCTTTTCGTCTTCAATATCGTTCCACCCCAGCTGATAATTCCGCTAACCGACCTCAAATCCATTCTTCTCTTTTTATCTTCAATCAATCCCCAATACCCTTCTTCAATTCCCACCACCTCTAAGCCATAATAGATCGCTGAGCGAACTATTGCTCTAAGACAAGCATTCATTCCCGGGGCATCGCCACCAGCCGTGGTAACAGCAATCCTTTTCATTTCTTCTCTTCTTTTACTTCAGTTTTTCCTTTTCTACTCGGTTTTACTTCTATAAATTCCCCCAGCAGGCGAAACCTTTGGTATCTTTTCTTCAACAGTTCCTCTACAGGCAAGTTCTTTAATTCGTTCAGGTAGCTTTTTATCTTTTTTTCCAATTGCCTCCCTACAAATTCTATATCACGATGGACGCCACCCAGAGGCTCATCGATAATTTCGTCAATCACCTTTAACTTCAGTAAATCTTGGGCGGTCAACTTTAGTGCCTTAGCAGCCTCTGGAGCCTTCGCTACATCCCTCCAGAGAATAGAAGCGCAACCCTCAGGAGAGATAACCGAATAGATAGCGTTCTCCAACATCAGGATTTTATCGCCAACGCCGATTCCCAGCGCTCCACCACTACCACCTTCTCCGATGACCACAACGATAATAGGAACTTCCAGTTCTGACATGGCTTTCAAATTTTGGGCAATTGCCTCGGCTTGCCCTCTCTCCTCTGCCCCGATTCCTGGATAGGCACCGGGAGTATCTATGAAATTAATACTAGGAATGGAAAATTTCTCAGCCAGCTTCATTAGCCTCAACGCCTTGCGGTACCCTTCCGGATGGGACATCCCGAAATTTCTCGCCATGTTTTCCTGGAGCGTGCGGCCCTTCTGATGACCGATAACTACAATCGTTTCTTCTTTAAATTTAGCCATTCCCGCTACTATAGCTGGATCATCGGCAAAACTTCTGTCTCCTTGAAGTTCTACAAAATCACTCATAAGTAGATTTATATAGTCTAAAGTATAGGGGCGTTGAGGGTGGCGAGCCAGTTGAACCTTTTGCCAGGGAGTGAGATTCTCGAAAATTTCCTTCTTAAGTTTCTCGCATTTCTTCTCTAGACTCGTTATCTCCTGAGAAAAGTCGACTTTTTCGTTAACGTCGAGACTTTTTAGTTCTTCGATTTTCTTTTCCAGTTCTACAACCGGTCTTTCAAAATCTAAACCTTCAACTTCAGCCATGCAATCTCCTTTATTGTTCTAATTTATCAAGGTAGTGTAGCCCTTTATGGGCGTAATTTTTACGGGGCTAAGCCCTGGGCGACCAAAACCATTACGGGCATAAAGCCCTACACTACTCAACGATGAGCAAACTATCTTTCAATTCAAAATCCACTTATATATCCGATGCGAAAGATGCGGTCAAACCCATGGGCAATATCTCTTCCATCTATTTCAACGTTTAAGCTTGGCGTGATGAAATAACGTATGCCTATATTTATCCTATTCTGCCTTCCCCCACCCAAATTATCGAATTCCAACATGGGGATTACATTCTCATACATCTTAGAAAATAGGCTAATGAATCCTCTCACCCTGAATCTATCAAAGTCGTAACCATTAACCCCAGTACAAACTTCCAATCCTGGAATAAAATTCTCTTTGCACAGGACTATAAAGAAACCTTTTTCTCTATCTTTATACTTTTTATCCCCATATTCTCCATAACCTTGATCATCATAACCAACACCAATTGCTGGGAAGTACTCGCTTCCACTAAAGAGGTAAAATTTTATATAGAGCCGAGGACGCCTGAGTTTGATATTATCATTCCCTATGATATTTTCAGTATCGAAATAAACCCCCAGGTTCATATGCTCCAATACCCCAAAGAATAGACCAATTAGAAGTCCACTATTATTACTGTCTCCGTTGCCTTCCAAGCTAGAAGCGGAAATTCACATTATATCCCCCCTGTTCCACAACTTGAGGAGTGGGGGTATCAATCAAATCGACCACTTCCCCTGCAGATAAGACAGAATAAATACCTGAGAAGTAAGTAATAACCGATGCTATCAATAAGGTTAATGGAAGGCACCCTTTTTTCATTTGACTCTCCTCTCCTTTGTGAACGATTCTTCATCACAATTTCCGTCGTTCAATTATACCTACGATGGATATAATCCTAACAGATTTCATTTATCTTGTCAAGTTATCCTCTTTTGACTCTCCTTTAAATCTGGACTCTATCTCTTTTAACTTCTTGATAGCCAATTCGTTTCCAGTATCAACTTTCAAAACTTTCTGGAACTCCTCTTTCGCCAGATTAACCTTTTTCAACTCCAGATAGGCAAGACCGAGATTATTATGAGCCCCAATATTGAATATGGGGGAGAGTTCGACTATCTTCTTGTATTGATTGACTGCTTTTTCTATCTTACCTTGGCTAAAATATATATTACCCAAATAGAGGTGTGCTTTTATGTTTCCAGGAACAAGCTCTATAATCTTCCCGTAAGTCTCTTCTGCTCTATTCCAATCTTCATTCTTTACATATTTTTCCCCCTTTTTAAACAGAAGTTTGATTTCCTGAGTTGGTGCAGGAATAGGAGGTTTCCCTTCCATCTGTGCCTGGACATAGGAAAGATTCGCCTTAACTTTCAAATTTTCCGGCTCAAGCTCTAATATCTCTCGATATTGGTGAGCAGCTTTTTCCCATTCCTTTCTTCCAATATGCACCTGTGCAAGGTAAGAGCGGGTAGGAACGGAGAGAGGATTTATCTCAATCGATTTACTTAGAGCTTCAATAGCCTCTGGTATTCTTTCGGTCTGTCCATACATAATTCCTAAATTTGAATATATCTCGTCGTAACCAGGATTTACTTCTATCGCTTCAAGGTAAGCCCAAATAGCTTTCTCCTTCTCGTTTAAGCGAGCATAAGCGTTCCCCAGTTCATAGTTATTGTCCACATTTAGAGGATAAATCTTATAGGATAACTCGCACTCCTTAACTGCATTTCCCAGCGTAGTGTTATTTTTTGCGTACTTAAAGCCCTTAAAATAATGGACCTCCCCTCGAAAATACTTAAGATTAAAAAGAATAATTCCAAAAATAATTATTCCCAATGGATAAACAAGGAATTTTTTAATAGAAATCCTACGTTCCCACACCCCCCATCTATGGCATATTCCCATTGCCAATCCCATCCATACCCAAAAGAGAAGGGCAGGCATTGGGAAATGTAAGGAAACATTCAACAAATTGTCAACCAGCATTCCAAAAATGCTTGCCAAAAGCCCCAAAACAACAGTCTTATCATACTCCGTAGTAAGCTTTCTGTAACCATCTATTCCTATTTTAAAAAAGAGAATGAATAACCAAATATATACTCCCAGCCCCACAATCCCCGTCTGAGAAGCTATCTCTAATATTTCATTATGAGCATTGTTAGCATGGGTGCGAAAAGGAGAATACTTCTTTATTTTCAGATATTTCCCTTGATGAAATGGATAGATAATCTCGAAATTTCCCCAGCCATGACCTAAAAGTGGACTTTCCTTAAACATTGAGTAGGCTGCCTGCCAAATCAGAAATCTCTGGACATAGGCCATCTGCTTAAAATCGGCAATGCTCTTAACTTTCGCAAAAGCTACTTTCGCCACCATAACTTTCCTTTCTCCTTGTCGCTCGACCCTTACAGGATAGAGCATCACCAGAAATAGAACACCCGCCAGAAAGATTAACCACTTTCTATTCCTGGAAATTAGAGAAAATTGATGGAAAACGAGGAAGAAGGTAAGGAAAATCAAAGCCACAAAAAGCCCCAACCAGGCACTGCGAGTGCGGGCCACCAGGAGTCCAAGCAAGTTAACTCCGAAAAGTCCTCCTAAAAAGAGCTTCTTTATGAGAGACTTTTCATAAACAGCCAGAACCGCTATCACCGGCAAGATAAGAATCAGAAAACTTGCCAGGAAATTGGGGTTGCCAAAGGTGGAGACGCTGCGAGTGCCAAAGGGATCTATCTTCCTTGGCCATATGGGTTCAATCCCTCCATACTGAAGTATTGCGTACAAAGAGGCAAGCGTTCCCACTACAAAGGCAATATAGAGTAACCTTTTAAGATTTCTTTCATCGCCAAGGAGGTAGACAGTTATATAAAAAATCACTATGCAATTGAGAAATAAGAATAGGAGGTTTCTCCCACCAAAGGAAAGGATAGCCAGTTTAAATTTCGGATGGATATAGAACGAATAAGCAACTGAAAGGAGAGCGACCAAAAAGAAGATTAAAAGGGGCTTGTCGAGGTATGTTCTGGGCAAAATGAGTTGCTGTTTAAGATTACTCTTTATCAGCCAGATAGCTAAAATTACAGATAGACCAATCCCAAACACCACATTTTGAATTACATAAGGATTGCGAGTAGTATCGGTAAGAAAGATTAGAGGACAAATTAAGAAGAGGAGAAAAAAAATATATTTTATTATGCGCTCGAAATCCATTTCAAGATAACCCCTTCGGGGTTACTTCCATAGGGGCTTCGCCCCTCTGGCGCTCACCAAATGTCCACCAGACATTTACTTCTCTGTCCTCCGGGGCGCTCACCGTCTCGCGCCCGTCGCTAACACGGA
>Ga0209978_10000110_pt1 | contig 24686 bp, 30 predicted proteins | sample BentaG_FD_182805 | JGI IMG/M metagenome (GOLD analysis project Ga0209978, IMG submission 182805) | Deep subsurface microbial communities from South Atlantic Ocean to uncover new lineages of life (NeLLi) - Benguela_00093 metaG (SPAdes)... | ecosystem: Environmental > Aquatic > Marine > Oceanic >... | reverse complement strand
GGGGTTCAAGTCCCCCCAAGCGCACCAGATTTGGAGAGGTGGCTGAGTGGTCGAAAGCGGTCGCCTGCTAAGCGATTAAGTGCCCTAAAAGGTGCTTCGAGGGTTCGAATCCCTCCCTCTCCGCCAGAATGTAAAGTGTTTAGTAGATGGGTTTTGAGAGGCCAAAGGTTCTGAGTCTAACCTTTCTGTGACCAAATTGTGACCAAAGCCATCTCTACCCTTCCTGCCTGGCCGAAAAAGGAGGGGAAGATGGCGTCTATTTATGAGAGAGGGAAGGTTTACTACCTATCTGCTTACGTCAACGGCAGAAGAATCAGGAGAAGAGTAGGAAAGTCAAAGAAACTGGCTGAGTTAGCCAGAGAGGAAATAGAGGTTAAGATAGCGAAGGGCGAGCTCGGCTGGGAGGAGGTAAGAGACCCCAGCTTTTACGAGTTCGTAGGTAAGTACCTCGAATACCTAGCAGCCAATACTCGCCCTAGCACTTACATAAGATACAGAAAAGCTCTCCAGCACTTCATTGAGTTTCTCGACACACAGGGAACCCCGTCACCCAAGCTTTCCCAAATTCCATTCCATATTATCGAAGAATACAAGCAGAGAAGAATAGCACTGGTGAAGCCTCTTACTGTAAATGTAGAGCTTAAGGTTTTGAAAGCTATATACAATTTTGCCATCAAGTGCCGGTGCGCACGAGAGAATCCCGTCAATAAGGTGACCTTCTACAGGGAGACAGAGAAAAAGCCCAGATTCCTTAGAAAAGAGGAGATAGAGCATCTTTTGCAGAATTCCGATGGCCTCTACCCCGTACTGTATACTTCTCTCAAAACAGGTCTTCGTAAAGGCGAGCTGATTAACCTGACATGGGACAACGTAGACTTTCAAAGGAAGCGCATAACCGTTGAGAGCAAGCAGGACTGGTGCACAAAAACTGGGAATTCAAGAGAGATACCGGTGGCTGACGACCTCCTTACAGTGCTAAGAGACCTTCCGAGAGCGTGTGATTACGTATTTTTGAACACGAATGGGAAAAAATATGGCTACCATTTGACTGAGAGGATAAAAAGGCTTGTCAAGCGTATCGGGCTGGGTAGTCTGACTCTACACACGTTGAGACATACCTTCATATCCCATCTTGTGATGAGTGGGGTGGATCTTGTCAGTGTAAAGGAACTAGCTGGTCACTCTGACATTAAAACGACCATGAGGTATGCTCACCTTACGCCGGAGCACCTCAGGAAATCAATCGGCAAGTTACCCTACTAAGGTATGAATCTGAGACGATTGACAGGTTTAACTTCTCTTGAGGAAAGCCATCTTTGAATATCTTTTTCCCTGAACCGAACAAATCTTCCCACTTTGATGTAGGGGATGAGCCCCAGATGTCTCCACTGATAGATGGTGGACTTTTTCACCGATAGAACTTGTGCTAAGTCGTCTATAGTGAGAAGCTTTTCCATCCTTACCTTCCTGCCTGGCCGATTTTTCTTATTGTTATGTTGAGACTCATCCCCACGTTCTCAGGAAAAGATTCTGTTGACTTCGTGCCTTTAGTATTCTCAAAACAGGCCAAGTAAAATGCTCAACTAGAGCAGATTCCGCTCTTTTCAGCTCCAATTTGCCCCCATTCAGAGTACCCCTTGGAAACGTATTTTCTTTCTTTTCGCTATTCATCGGTATCTCCGTGGTTCTCTCAGAAAGACATGGGGGTTTATATACCGTCCAAATTTAGACGGCCTTAGTAGTGACCCAGAGGGGTAGCGTAGCTATTTAAAGTGCCTTAGTCCCGACTCAAAAATAGAGAAAGAAATGAGCTTAAGTCCCTCTTTCGATAGAATTTTTCTTCAGCCATTCGACCACCTCATCCTCATAGTAGACTCGGTCGAATCGAGTGAGGCTTATAGAGGGAAATCCTCTCTTTCTTCTTAAATGGTCGAGGACATTTTTTGATATGCCGAGAATCTTTATGAGATCCTTCTCGGCTATGATCTGTTGAAACCCCATCGTTCTTCACCTCCTCACGGGTCAATACCTTTATGATGCCTTCAACGAGTGGATCGATTTGCTCCTCAATCGCCCATCTTCTCTCAGAGACAAGCTTAAGGGGATTGACCCTCACCCCCCAAGAACAGGACCCCTGCTTCTTCCTCAGTTCCTCCAGTCGCTTTTCTTCGGGAAGGGGATCGCACGAGAGATGACATTGCCTGAGCGCGCGGTAGAGCTCACTCTCCAAAAAGTATGCCTGACCGACATCTCTTCCCAGCCTTAGATACTCCCACACCACCGCCACCGTGATTCGCCTTCGATCCTTATCGTTGCCTCGCTTCACCGAATGGATATCAAGCTGCCTCTTCAAGATCCCCATCTTTGCCTGAAGTTCGCGGTGCTCTTCAAAGGGCATCCTCTTCGTCCTCCTTTTCCAGTGACAATTTCATACGAAAAGCCCCCCCATTGTGACATTCATCACAATGGGGGGGCTCCATAACTTACCCCGAGCTGCTGCCAAAATGCCATACGCAAAAAAACCCGACAAACCCATACCCCTCAGGACCTGGGCATGATTATTTTTGTTGGGTTACATACTTTGACGTGGCCCGATGCCCCTAGTTCTACTGCTACCGAATTGTGCGTTGATTATACAGAATTGTCAGAAATTGTCAAGCCCTTGTTTCTTTTGGCTACAATGATAGTGCACACTTTCTTGGGAAGTACTGTAACAGAAGTTACTACTTCAAGAAGGTGAAGCAAATCTGGACAGCAAGCAGGAAGCACTCTAGGATGAGAGGAAGTTCAAAGAATATGGTTCTAACCCTCATCAAGGAGGCCTCCTGCTATGACAGTCCAGCATCAATCATACTTAGAGCTCAAAGAAGATACAGATGATGAGTTCGCAAGAAGAGCTCTTCTATACAATCTTGCCTCGTTGAAGAGTAACGTAAGAGCTACTGCGAGGACAATGAGGTGCTCACCCCATACCGTTTATCGAGCTATGAGGAAAAGGGATGAGGGAGATCTTAAGGATACTTCTCATAAGCCGAGATCCAGGCATCCTCGCCACCTAAAAGAGGAGAAAGAGCGAATGATCATAGACTATCGCAAAAAGACAAAATTAGGTAAAAGACGCCTTCGATACTTTATCTTTCAAAAAGAAGATCTTGATATTCCTGAATCCACCATTGGGAAAGTAATTAAGAGAAACAATCTTCAAAGAAGGAAAAGGAAAAGAGTGAAAAGGTCCCGCGCCTCACCCTTCTATGATATGGAACATCTTTTCCCTTTCGAGGAGCTTCAGGTTGATTTAAAACAGATTCTGGACAAAGGCACCCTGCCTGACAAGATCTACAGGTACCTTAAGGCCTCGAATCTTCCTCTTTTTCAATGGACAGTGATTGACGTTCTCACACGGATTCGCTTTCTCTCCTTCTCCTACAAGAAAGACTGGTTCTCGGGCAAAGCCTTTCTCCAACTCACCACCTGGTGGATACGATCCTTTGGGTTTCACCACCCTATCCATATTCAGACTGATGGCGGGGTAGAGTTTGCTGCTTCCTCCCCTGGATCCTTTAAGAGAAATCTAGAAGATGTCTTCAAACCGCTTGGAGTAAGACGGTCTGTTATCCGAAAACGCCATCCAGAAGATAATGCCTTTGTAGAAAGAAGCCATCAAACTGATGATCAGGAATTCTATATCCCTTATCTCCTTATGATAAGAAATGAAAAAGACTTTATCAAAAGAGGTATCTGGTGGCAAAAGATCTATAACTTGGATCGTCCCCATCAGGGACTGGGAAACTTAACTCCTTATGAGAAACTGAAGTCTTTAGGATACGTAACAGGTGAGGCAATATGCCTCTTTCCTCCCATAATTCTAGACTCTGTTTGCTGTCTGGACCCATTTGTCATTAACAAGAAAAGTGTGCACAATCATCGTGACCAGGACCTTGTACTCGACGGGGACATAGGTAACACTTTTTGATAATTATTCAGGTACTCTCTAGGGGACAAATAACCCAGGGATTGATGAGGACGATTAAAGTCATATTCAATAAGCCATTCAGTTAATCTCTGGTTGACTAGAAGAGGTTCAGTGGTGAAATTACCGAGCTGTACGAACTCTTCTTTCAAGGTTCTCATTGAACCTCTCATTCATGGCGTTATCCTTGGGCATCTTTGACCTCCCCTCATTAATTGTACCACTTTCTAAGTTAGGGTCACCTCCGTCCGTCCACATCCAGGGGAGGCAGTGCCCACCAGCGCACGAAGTCATTCATGAAACCTCGTTTCGACGGCGTAACGTATTTTCAAAGATTCGGGCCCAATCTCAGCAATTGTCAAGGTGGGTTTCGGGGAATTGGTGTAGTGGAGATCCCTTGATTCAGGCAAGGATCCCGCAAGAGACAAGAAAGACTGAAGTGAATCATGAATTGAGCGGGGCGCTTCTGGAGCTCATCGTCTTCGTTTAGCTCCGGGGAACGGACGATGTTAGAACTTTCTTCGAGAACGCCGAGGAAGAGGTCGAGATTCCGCTATATGCTCTTCCAGGGTAATTACAGACCATCCGGGACCCATTCTCTGGGTGCCATCCGGAGTCCCCTAGCCCCTCAAGGCTTCAGGCTGAATTGCCGTAGGGAGAGTCCGGATAGGCTTTCTCTATTTCATTGAATGAGGCAATTCCTGGGGGAATGGATACATAGGGTCATTCAACGGCAAGCCAAAAGACGAATTGCGCAATCGAGAGGTATTCACCACACTAACTGAAGCAAGAATATTGATTGAAGAGTGGCGGAAGGAGTACAATCAAGTGCAGCCGCACAGTCCCTTAAACTACCAACCACCTGCTCCCGAGGCCATTATTCCGTTGACTCTAACTTAACAAGTGGCACAATTAATGGGGGCAGGTCACTTTGACATCCAAGAAAGAATAATCACCTACGATAACAAAAATCGATTGAGGCGTGCGCTGGTCACTTTGACATATTTATTTGAGCATTTGTATGAAGTCTATAAGGACAAAAGCAGGAAATTCTCCACAGAACCTTTGAAGGAAATCATAGAGGTAGCGAGACGGGCGAGGAACGAAGAGGAGCGCATTAAGATATTCCCGTGTGTACGTGTAAAAACCGAGGACCCGGATGGTCAACGGGAGGATGTGGTATTTAGAGAAAGTGTCCGCTTGCAAGACCTGCTAAGAGTTTTTGAGATAACAAGAGATGTTTATAAGGGCTATCATCGGTTCTAGGGGTCGCTAGTCAGGTTCAAATATAAATCTAAATACAATCTGTCGCGAACCCCTATTTTTGTAGATCCGTCTTTTGAAAGCGGCCTCATGCCCGCTCGTAACCCACTTCTTTCTTAAGATACTCGAAGATAGCCAGTCTTATTAACGCGGATACCCTCAATCCTTTGTTTTTTGCCACCTTCCTGAGAATTTCCATGTCCTTTTTTGCGAACCGGATAACCTTCGTCACTTCCAGCGGAACATGATTTTTCGGTAGGCGGCTCCAAGTGGCCTTTTGAGGCTTCTTTGCTCCTTTTGGACTCATTTTCTCTTCCTCCGCTGGTGTATTGTTGGTATAGCGTAAGTATATTCCACGAATATTTTTGTCAAGCGAAGATGATTTTCTCTTTCTCCTCACAACAAACGGGAGCTTTCCCGGATAGCTAATCCGGTGCTCGCTCCCTACGTAGAGTTGCTCCCTTAATATCTTTTTTGAAGAGGGGACGCTATTTTCCTGAGTTCTTCTTCTCGCAGAGGTCCAGCACACAAAACTTATACATTTCGTCATTGCAGCGACAGATCCCCCCAATAGGTCGCCAGATGCCACTCGCATCCTTTTGCACTCTCATATAGCCCGGGAGTGTCATCGGCAGACTCCTCCTGCAATGGGGACAGACATTCGGGTTATTTTTTCTCATTATTCTGCTCCTTCAGGACCCTAAAGAGATAGTGGATCTCCTGAATGAATGACCTAGCATTTCTCCAACCCCAGCCTATGCCTTTGAACATTATGCAAGATTTCGTCCTTATCCCCGTACCTAAGTCTTCAGCCATTTCCTTTATGTCTTCAGGTGTGACCGTTATGATATGAGTACCCTCCCAGCCACCATCCACCTTGACTTTAACCTCTTTTTCGGACACCACCTCGACATAATCGGGCACCTCCACAATCTCATCTCCTACAAAAATAACGCTTCCTCCATTGAAAGTCAATTGTTGAGCTCCTTTCTCCGGGGAGGTGTTAGTCCCCCCCCAGTCTTTCATCACTTTGCTGAGAGGACAGGGGCGAAAGTGCATATCTCTTTCCACTGGTAGCCCTAGACCTCCCCTGACCTTTTTCAGCTCACTCAGGGAAAATGTCCCTAGCTCATTCTCGAGTCCCTCCACATACCCAAAGAATATATCATCCTCGTCAAACGAAATCCCATACCAGGTCCATTGTGCGTCCGGGGTAAAGAATTTCACCTGGACAATAGGGTCCTCTTGGTCGGCGGTTGACCCCAAAGATGGGAGTCTCTTCAACACTGCTTTTGTCAAGAGCTTTTGATACATACTTCACCCTTTCATTATGGTTGTTATTCATTGGCTATGGCCTCTAAGTGTGACCAAGAATAGGATACAAGTCGTACCCCTTGCCTCCATCAAAACGCCATCCATAATTAGGATTACTAACAAGCGCAACAGTAATTCAATGTTCTGCTACTGTCCCAACGTCAAGCCCATCCTTGAGAATTTTGACCGTCTTCCTCTATCCTATTTGGAAGCGAGTATCTTAATCCGTTTCCTCAGTGCTGTGGTATCTTCTCCTGCACTCTCAAGGCAAGCTGTTATGTGATCAATGAAATACTGTTCTATGTTTCCCATCTCTCTCACCCCCTTTGTCTTTTCTGATAGTTCTAAGCCGCTTGGCATATACCCTGTTCAATCAAGGCTCTGGCAGTTCTGCCGAACCACCCTTGCAATTGCCAGGCTAGGCCAGTGTCAATCAAATGTTGCCACGCTTCGATAATTCTCACCCGGTCATTACACTCGATAAACCCTTCTGCAATTCCGGTTGCTTCGTAATTATCCATTTTTACCCTCTTCTTGTTTTATTAGGCCCTGTATGATTTTCCTGGCAACCTTATCTAGCTTCTGAAAATCCTTCAATATATTCTCACTGAGTCCCCAGCTTTTCAGGTAAAATTTGGACTTTCTTTCAATTCCTAATGCTTTACAGACTAGATAGGTGGCTGTCTCGGCCTGCTGCTCCTTTAATGTAGATGATATAGCTTTTCCGTTCCCGTTGGAGTGGTTTAGCAGTCCGTGTGCAAGCTCATGGACTAGCGTTCCGGTATTCTCAGCTTCATTCAAGTTAGAATTGATTCCTATAGTGTGGTCACTGATTCCCCCTCCCATACTGATTTTCATAGGAGAGAGTTCCACTGTAAAGCCGCTCTTTTCGGCAAAGTCCTTAACCTGGCTAAAGTTCAGTCTTGCTTTAGTGGTTATTCCCCTTTTGATTTCCTTTCCTTCAGTGTCTCTTATGTCAAAGACTGGCACGGAATAGAAGCCTTTCAGTCTTTTTTCTTCCTTTTCCTCTTCCGTACCTTCCCCATTTTTGACCTTGACCTTTTCCTTCCTCAAGTACGGAGCTAGTATCCATACCGCTTTAGCTCCCTTCTTGACTCTTCTCTCTAGCTCCTGCCATTTCTTGTACCCGGCAACCTGGGAGCAGTCATGAAAGCAAAGGATCATCTGATTGGAGAAGCTATACTCATGGAATTGAGCCATGCTATCGAGTATCTTCATAAACTCTTCCCCAGTCATAGCCTGGACATCATCTAGCAAGTCTTTCACTTGTTTTAGACTGTTCTGTGTGATTTCTTTGTTTGTCATTCTTTTGTCCCCCCTTCTTTTCTTTCATTGATTAAGTTAGAGATATCCCCGGAGTCCAGGGCCGAATAGTAGGAGCTGCCTCCGATAATAATGAAGTCTACAATCTGAATTGATAAGAGTTCGCAAGCCTCGATGAGTTTATGCAGGATGTCTTTGTCCTGTGGTGAGGGGGTTATATTCCCGGAAGGGTGGTTATGAACGATGATTAGGCTAGTTGCTCCGGTGAGTAGGGCTGTCCTGATGATGTCCTGGGGGTGTACTAGGCTTTGGGTCGCGGTTCCGATGTGTACCACCTGGAAGCAGGTTACTTGCATGGAGTGTGACAGGTGCAAGGCTATAAGTTTTTCCCGCGTGTCGTTCTGTAGGTCTGAGAATAAGCGGTAGGCATCTTGACTAGATTTTATCTGGTAGTAGTCGGTGGCCCCGGTGGTCGCCTTGAAGACTGTCTCGACCTCCCGGATGTAGTCGTTGGCTTTCATGTCCCTAGCTCCTTGATTGTATTTGATTATTTCCTTCCTGTGTATTCCCTATGATTCTTCAGTGCGCACTTACACCAGACTCCGTTCCCTAGAAAATAATCCTTGATACTGAGTTTCTTCCCGCACTGAGTACAATTTCCCGTGTCCATATCTTCACCCCCTTTTATTGCCAGTCATACTGATAATATAGCTCGTCCTTGCTGGCATTGAATTTCAGCTTGTATGCCTGCAAGTTAAGAGCCTCGACCGTATCGTACTGAGCATTGAAGTTTTCTATGTCGTCACAACTGTACGCCCGTAGGACCACTTTCTTTTTCTCTCTGATGTATATACCCCTGACGAATTTCGCTAGGGGCGTCTGAAAGTCCTGAGCTAGTTCCCTGTGTCTTTTAGCTCGGCCTAGGGCAAATTCCCCAGTCTCGGGGCAATATATGAAGCTGATTACATTCCCCCTATCCCCCCACCTATATTGACTGTCAAGCGGCCTCTGTTCATTGACCTTCCAGTTTCGGCTAGTTGTTTCGGCTATTTTCAGATCCATCATCTTCACCTCCTTTGATTGACTTTTCTTGTATTGGATATAAAATAAAAAGAGGCGTATTTATCAAAAAGACGGCATTGGCTTAGTCGCTAGGTCGTTTATGAGGTAGATCGCCTTGAGGAGCTAGTCTTTAACCGGGCGGCTCCTCATCTCTTTTGGTTATTCTGTTAGTTACATATTCATTGTAATACATCAAAAAGGAATGTCAAGACCCGAAATTGAAAAAAAATCCCGAATGCTAGATTATATATGGAATAACAGGCGGGAATAAGATTAAATAGGTATTTAATCTACGATATATCACAACCGGGGTTAGATATAAGAAGGGTCAATCTTTCAGAATTTCGAGAATTTTTTGGATTTTTTCCTTGAGTGAATTTATCTGGCCAGCATAGTCTGCTTTTGTTTTCGCTTCCCTCCGAGTAATTTTTTCAATCCCTCGGAAACTCCTGGGGTTGCCTATCACTCCAGGAGTTTCTCTAATGGATATGAACGCATCGGGATCCAAGTTCCCTTTATCGAAGGTGAACTCGCCTTGGCTGGCTTGGCCTGCTTTTCCTCTATGGTGTGTCTTCCGGTACGGAACCTCTTCCAATGCCAGCCGCACAGCGGGCACTTCGCCCATTCCGCCTCTGACATCCGTCTTCTCCTATCCTAGCGGCCCCGGGCCAAGCTGGCCATGATGACTTTCTTGGGTTCCAGCGCCGCCGGGATCCCCAGCTCCCGGATATTGCCCCAGGGGAAAATTCTGGCCAGATCGGGCTTGTCTTGCTCGATGAGCATTACTCAGACACGCGTGGCGCTGAGCTTCACCCTCTCAAAAAACAACTCCCGCCCGTCCTTGAGGGACAGCTTCACCCTAAGGGGAAGCTTCATCTTGGCGTCTTCTTTCCCCATGGTGCGACTCCTTGCTGATTTTGAGGGCTAAGCGGCTTAATGCGTGCTGGTTTCTTCCTTCGGGAAATATGAACTTGTTTGCCTCAGTCTAGTTTTCCTTGAGGAGAACTAGAGTTCCTTGAGGAAACATGTACTGCCTTCAGGAGAATAATCGTTTTTTGCATAGATCTCCGTCTTTCCTTGAGGAACTTCCAAGTTCCTTGAGGACATCTTATTTGACTATGAGTTGGATCCATTTCCTTGAGTAAATTACAATTTCCTTGAGGACTTTACATACAAATCTAGATATTGTGCTAAATTTTGAGACTTCCTCAAGGACAATTACAATTTCCTTGAGGACATTTTGTTTGACTATGAGTTGGATCCATTTCCTTGAGTAAATTACAATTTCCTTGAGGACATCTTATTTGACTATGAGTTGGATCCATTTCCTTGAGTAAATTACAATTTCCTTGAGGACATTTTGTTTGAGTATGAGTTGGATCCATTTCCTTGAGTAAATTACAATTTCCTTGAGGACTTTACATACAAATCTAGATATTGTGCTAAATTTTGAGACTTCCTCAACGAAAATTCCAAGTTCCTCAAGGAGATATAAAATCCGAGGAGATGGAATGGTATCGGAAGAAACTCGAGGGATAGAACAATGTCCTCAAGGAAAAACCCGATGTCCTCAACGAGACGACAAAGATGCGGGATAAACTACCCATCTCCTCAAGGGAAAGAGCAGGTTCCTGGAGGAAAAGAGAAATATTGAGGAGAAAAGAAATCCCCTCAAGGAAAAAAGGAGGCTCCTCAAGGGAACGAGAAGAAGAAATTCAAGTCCAGGGCATTCCGTTGGGAACTCCTCAAGGAAAATCAGAGACTCCTGGAGGAAAATCAGGTCCCACAAGAAATTCGCTCAGGAAATGAACACGTTCCTTCAGGAGATCAACCAACTCCTTCAGGAGACGAGCGAGAATCTAGTGATTCGTCTGAAATCCTGAAGGAAACTACGGAGAGTCCTTCAGGAGAAAAGGAGGCGAATATGCCGCTGGATGAAGAAAGTAAGGAGTTTGTGAGAGAGACGGTGAAGGGTGAGGTAGGTCCCCTGAAGGAAAATCTGGAAATTGTGGACAAGGTACAGCAGGCAGTAGAAACGATCAAGGAGAAGCTGGCCGCTCCTCCTGCACCACCAGTGACGGAGCCGAAGGACACAGCGTTGGACGAGGACCGGCTAGTTGCCAACGCAACACAAAGGATAAGGGAGGAGCAGGAAGAGGAGAGGCAACGCCCAGGGGCAGGTCACAGCAGCATAAACGAGAGCACGCTGAGGCATTGCGACTTTTCTTCCAGCAATTTCCGAGTCTGGACACACAAGGAAAGAATGAGCAAAAAGCCCTTGAAATGTAGCATTTTACTGTCCAGACCGGCCCAATTGGACGCTTCTTGGATAGTACTTGGACACCCTATGTCCAAATCTTAAATTGATATTTAATTTTGGCTCCCCTGCTAAAGAACTGCTGGAACCAAATAATTTAAGATATTCAATGTATATATGATTTGAAAGCTATTCTAAATAGCTCTCAAATCCAAAGGATTCTCTCTAATGCTTTATGATAATATCCCACTATTTACTAGAAACATATATCTTGATAAGAATAAAGACTGTATTTTCCCTGTATTTACAAGGATATTGATATGACAAAAAACAAAGCCAGCTGGAAAAAAGGAGAGTGTGACAATCCAAAAGGACGACCTAAAGGAAGTCTAAATATTGCAACACGACTAGAAAAAGCCCTAGAAAAGAAAGCGAAGAACAATGGAATTCATTGAATCGACTATGCTGTAAGAAGGTGTTATAAAGATACGCGTGTTTTACTTTTAATATTAGAAAAAACAATTCCAGAATACAAGATATAATGTGCCATATTGTCACAAATTATTAGTTATTTTACGCTTAATATTTGACAGTGGATATTCTTTGTATTAGAATATTTTTAGGCAAAATGAAAGATTCAAATTGTACCAATTTTAATACTTTTAGCTTGGAAGCCGACCTTGTTACTATACTCATTGATAAAATTGACAACCTCGTAAAAAACACCACTGCAGTTTTCAAGAAACAAGAGTGGTATATTGGTAGACGAATTGCAGATATTGCTATTTGTGGATTTAGTTCTACGCCTCTTCCTAACTCCCTACCAAAATCAATTAAAAGACTAAGCTATTACGATATTCATATCATTGCTCATTTATTTGACAGACCACTACGCCTGCTTACAATATCTGAACGCGTAAAATCTAGTGCAATTAAGGCGCAAAAATCGTTAGACAAACTAAAACGCTCTGGGCTAGTTGATCAAACTAATGCTGGCGCATACCACTTAACAGATTGGAGATGCTTTGTCCCCTCAGAAATCATAACAATAGAAGCAAAATTACAAGATTGGAAAACTGCTATTCAACAAGCCTCGTACTATAGAAAATTCTCTGATTTTTCTTATGTTGCCATGCCTTCAAGAAAATGCACCAATGAAAATTTGACTGATTCTTGCAAGGAACTTGGAATAGGTTTAATTTCTGTATTTGATAAAAGCAAATCTACATTGTCTATCAAGGCAAAGAGGAATTGCGCAAGTAATTCACCACAACGTGATATCGCTGCAATGTCCTTGCTTCAAGCTTTTATGAAGGAAGCAAGTCATGCCACCGCCGTTTAATCCCCCACTCTCAATAGCTGAAATAAGGGATGTCTTTCCTGATTTAAGCATTGACACTGCTCTACAGCCAGGTGGACAAGGATCCGTTTTTACCATAAATACTGCCACATCAAATAAAGCCGTACTTAAGATTTATAGTCAAGATACAGCACTGATAAGAATTAGACATGAGATTGAAGCATTAAAAGAAATTGAATCAAAATATATTGTTAAACTATATAATTATGGAGAGGTAGCATTACGAAATTCCCAATTGAAGTTTTCTATTATGGAATATATATCTGGTAACGAGGCAACACAATTACTTGCAAAACTAAGTCTTGTTGAAACTAAACGAGCTCTGCATGATATTTCATTAGGAATTGAAATTCTTTGGGATAAAAGAATTGTTCATAGAGACATAAAACCAGGAAACATAATTCGACGTGATAACGGAGACTTTGTAATTATTGATCTTGGTATTGCAAAGCATTTAGATAAAACTGTTGCTACCAAAACAGGTTCTTGGCTTGGCACACCTGGCTACATGTCACCAGAACAGGCTGCTGGGCGCAGAGCACTTACTTTCAAATCTGATTTGTTTTGTCTTGGCATCTTAATATATGAACTAGTAAGTGGAAATCACCCCTTTATTAGAAACCAAAATCTAATTAATGTACTAAGAACGCCTCCAAGCTTGAAAAGCTTTGTAAGTACCATCGATGATAGCACAAGTGATATTGTGGATAAATTATTACAACCTTTCCCATTGGATAGACCACGATCTTGTAGGGAAGTATATAGTATATTTAGGGGGTAAAAAGTGTATTTTGAAAATATTGATTATCATTGGAATTTCTTAAAGCAAATCCCTGTAAGAGGAGCTATTTTTAAACCCTCTAGTCAAAATTATGTAAGTTCATTACGCAGACATAAGAATTTTGATGGAGAAATCCTTTTTGATCCACAATTATATCTATTGAACTTTCCAATTATTCTTAATGATTTTTCAACACTCCTATGCAACTTATCTACATACCCTTGGTTTGGTATGGAAGTTAGTGAATTTGATGATACCTCATGTAATATTCGAGCCTGGACTAAAAGTATTCTTAAAGATATTAAAAATATATGGAATTCACGAAATGACCCACTCGAAAATTGGAAAGATACAGTAATAAAATGTGTCCAATACCAAATTGAGTTTGGGTGTAGCAAGATTATTATTCCTGCTACTGCTATTTCCGATCCAGAAAGCAATCTTAAAGAAGATTTTGCTAGATTAGATTCTGCCATCGATATTGCTTCAAGTTTAACCAAATTACCTTTATTAGCCTCTGTTCCTTTCCAAGATACAGCAATAAGACACCGAGATCCAAATGATAGCGATTTAATAGAAGCAATTGCTGATGGTATTTCTGCACGAGATAATATTGTAGGTGCGTACGTTTTACTTAGTTTTTTAAACGCTTCCGAAGAACGAATTCATAACCAGAGAATTGCCGCCTCTCTTCTAACTCTCTGTAAAGCACTCTCTCAAAATGCTGAAATGATAGTAATAGCAAACTATTTGGAGAGTTTTGGTCTAGTTGCTCAAGCGTTTGGAGCCTATGGATATGGAAGTGGCTATAGAAGAAAAAGCAAAAGATTCAGTTTCAATGATCTAAAAGATTCTGGTGGTGGCCCAGCATCGCCAAAATTCCATTCACTAGCGTTAACAATGGATTTTTACCCTGAAACAGAATTAGAACGTATTAGAGATATTCACTTAACAAAATATTTTGCTGATGATAAGACTCCTTCATCAACTCCATTGTTAGATCAATTGAATTCTGGTGGCCCCGTTAATGCAATCGCTGATTGGGCTGAAAGTCCTAATAATGTTAGCGCAGCTAGGGTTCATTATTCCGAACTTCACACTAAATTTGCCTCAAAATCATGGACTCCTGAACAAGTACTTGATTGGATACAATCTGCAGAAACTAATTGGCTTTATCTTCGGAATCGCTTTGAAGAAAATCCACTTGAATCTAACGGCTCACATATTAGCCCCTGGAGATCTGTTATTGAATCCATATTAAATCACTAAGAGTTTTTTCATATGGATTCTTCATGGCCAATAACTGCAAAAGAAATTACAGTAAATCTCAATATTGCTGAACAAAAAGTATTTGAAAATATTGATTCAATTGCTCAAGAAAAGCTTTCCGAATTGCAATCTAAATAGAGAACAGCTTATTGCCAACGCGTTTGCAACTCTTGACCTGCCCCCCTAGAGTCGGTCCAGTTATTATGTCAGAGCGTGACCAATGGGACAGGTCATGACCAAATAGGAACCTAAACGAAATACAGTTGGACGGCCGTCAAATCATTCAAGGTAGTTGCGACTGAAGCGCAATCGCGAAGTCAAGACAACCAATAAAAGATGGATTTTCGGAAACCATTGCTAGATGATTTGACACGTACATCTAATATTACCTAATAAGCCAATTTACAGTACACTTTAAATCAAACTGCTATTTAAGCTAGCGCGTAGGCAAGATCCTTCCCCCACTCTTTAGCTTGAATCCAAGGAATGGGCCGGGATTCAACGGTGGATAATGCCTAACTAGCCTAACACAGGCTTCAAAACTTAACAAAAAGCCGGTTTTGCGTACAATTGGACTGTATGGTATCCGGCTCATCCTGCAAGATTGGAGATATTCAATATGACTAAGAATACGAATCGGCCATCCAGGCAGGTCGTCGGTAGTATGGGTCTTTACTATGTATGCTACCAATTATCAAAACGCGGGTGGAATGTTATGCCGACCTCAAGAAATGCGAGAGGTGTTGACGTAGTCGTCCATAGTCAAGATGCAGTACGAACTCACACCATACAGGTCAAGACCCTGAGCAAAAGAGATCCTGTTCCTCTCGAGAACAATCTGAGTAATCTGATTGCTGATTGTATGGTGATATGTAGACAAGCCTTCAGTGTAGAACCGGAGACCTTTATTGCTAGGACCGGTGAAGTGAAGGGTCGCATCCACGAAGGAATGAAACACGAAAAGAAAAGCTATCGGCTTCAACCGAAAGACTACGAGGATTTCAGAGATAATTGGAACATAATTGGGAATGGATATGACTAAGGTCTGGAACTCTACGTCACAAAGCCTCCCCAGGAAGACCGAAGGAAAAACAAGAATCTGCTCGATCTAACGTCAGCATGTAGGAGGAAGAAGAAGCAAACAGGTTACCACCCCTCACGGAAAGCAAGAATGCCACGAACTTCTTCCACGTCCCTGGCAAACTTAACAGAAGTTGAATTTCGTGTATAATTAGATTGTCTCGCCTTACCATCGAGGCGCGTCGGGATTGAGAACGCACCGGAGGTAGTAGTGAGTTCACTTGCTTTTGGTGAATGTTGCTTTCTATCAATTCCTAGAGAGGGTTACCGGCTCACCTGGGAAGTAACCCAATTCTGTCCCTCTTCTTGTGAGTATTGCTTCACTTGGAGCTCTCCTAGAAGAGAGAAATTGGAATGCGACATAAATTCTGCTATCAAGAAGTTGCAGATCCTTGCAGGGGAAGCTCAGATACAAGATGTTCTCATCACAGGAGGCGAGCCACTCAGCGTTGTAAAGGAGATAGCGCCGTTTCTTTCATTCCTCAACCACGAAGGGATCACATTCTCTTTTTCCTCTAATCTGTACGACGAAAAACTCTTTGCTACAGTGTGTCGATTTAGGCCTCGTGCCATAAACCTGAGCATCGATCCACCATCAGATGTGCATGGGACTTCCTCCTTCAAGGCTTCCTATGATAGTATTGAAAAGAAATTGGACATGGTTGAGATGGAACAAATACCACTGAAGGTGACTGCCGTAATAACGCGCAGAAACCACAAACATATTGAGGACCTTCTCGATTACCTTTCTGCCGCGTTGCGAAGACATGCAAACATAGCCAAGATCGGTTTCAACCGAGAATACCCTATTGGTCACGCAGCCGAATACGAACCGCAGAACAAGGGAGAACTCCGGAAGACTTTTGCTAGCGTCAGGAAATGGGCGGGGGAGGTCTCGATCCCTGTCTCAATGGTTAACTGGGACATATTTCACTCGCCTCTCCAGTATTGTCCTGCCGGCAAGAACCTCATCTCGATCATGCCCAACGCCGATGTAGCCCCTTGCTCCCTTCTATACAATTTTACCAGAAGTTTTAGAGTAGGAAATCTTCTTAAAGACCCACTAAGGGATGTCCTGCAGCGTCTTGAGACTTTCTCAGAGGAGATTCAAAAGTATGACCGATTAACGAAATCAAGAACGCCTGCTTGCTCAACTTGCGAAATAGAACATCAATGTGGTGGAGGTTGCCCCGCAATGCTTCCCATCGCCTCCAATCACGTATCTCGTCGAACATGTAAATTGACACCCACGCGAGTGACGGATCATGAAAGAAGACTTCTGTCTAGTTTTCATCATGATTTCCATGTTGGGTATTCACCTGATGCGAGAGTCTTTATAGCACCCAAGGAGCAATTGCCTGATGCTATTGAGAGAAGAATACGCAGGTTCATACGCAAGAAACTGAGACCCAGCGATTTGGCCCATACAATGGAACACGTGGATTGCGTAGTGACCCTGGCCAAGCTCATATCCAAGAAGGAAGGGGCATCGCTCAAGATCACTGTGCCGGCAGCATATTGTCACGACATATGTCCGAGAGAACCAGCAATGCACCATATGCATACGTTCAAATCCGCTGTAATTGCAAGGGATTTTCTCCGTCAGACTGATTTCTTCACCGAGGAAGAGCTCACTCATATTCAGTTCTGCATTTACACCTCATCTTACGGTTCATATCTCCTCGGATATCCACCACTGTCCCTCGAAGCGAAAGCGGTGCGTGACGCGGATTGGCTTGACGCAATTGGAGCAAGGGGTATCGCTCGGGTCTTTGCATTCGGGGAGGCACACGGAGCAAAATCCTTCGGGTACCCGGACATGGACCCGGATGAGTTTATGATTTCTATGGACATGAACATAACAGGTCCCGACAGGGATCCTATTACTCATTTCTTCACAAAGCTGCTCAAGATTCATTCATTGTTGCAGACGACTACAGGACAACAGCTGGGAAAGAGACGCCACCAGTTGATGGTTGATTTTCTTAGAGAGTATCGCGAAGAGATGGATATTGAGAAAGACCCTGATTACCAGCTACGAATTAGCTTTAGAGAATAGTCGTGATTATGGGCAGAGAAGATCACAGGGGTACCACCGTGATCTTCTCAAGCGCTAGAAGACCTTCTTTTTCGTGGGAACAGTTCATTGGGTGGCACAAGTACGTGCAGGTAGTACCCGGAACTGACGGCTTCGGGTTCTACGCCACAAAAGTGCCACATACCACCCACCGAGTCTTTCAATCCAGACCAGCTCCAGGCATCCCCCTGTTTGGAGTTGGGTCTGAGCTTTCTAAATTTGTCTATCACACTCCATGCAGAAGGTCCGTCGTGCCAAGAGACAGTGCTCACTTCATTCCTTCCCGGTGCTCGGTTGGTCGCATTACAGCCGACAGTACGTTCAGGTTAGATTGGCCTACAGATCCCGGGTACGTTAAGATAGCACCCTAGTTTGAGGTGGATCCAAATAGGCCATAGCTCATCTTAAATTCCCATTTAATTGCGGCATCTGTCAAATTCCTAGCCTTCTTGGCAGAATTGTCGGGTTCTTGCCGTATAGGAGAGTGCCCACCTTGCGGGTGCGGCTGGCATTGTTGTGTCACGACCAACCCCAGTCAAAACATATGCCTCGTGTTACGGAATGTTCTCTTCACTTTTGGCTAGTGTTCTTTTGCCGTATTCTTGTTTGCCCAGCTGTTTTAGCGGCATCCGACACACCTTGAGCATCCTCTGCAGTGCCAAGAATCCGCTCCAAGCTCTATTCTATCCTATCTTCCATTCTTTCAGTATTGTTGGGAAGATCACCTATTTCCCGCATGATTCTTGACTTAGTGTTCACAAGACTGTGTGCCAATGCTTTTGTGGCTCGTCTAAATTTCTCTACCAACTGTTGGCTTTCGGCTGCAAGAGACATACAGAGTAGCCCACCTGGCAAGAGTATATTGCTGCATCCATCTCGCCGTATTCTACAAGTATCTTCGGCAGTGCAATACGGTTTTTCATCCCCACCAGGTAGGTGAAGGAAGACTATGGTTTCGAGCTGCCCTGATCGACAATCCTATTTAGTGCCTGTCTCCAGGAATACAGACCATAGACTTGCAGTATCTGGTACTCTCAACGTCTGATCGCGTTTTGCCGACAGTCTTACGAGTTAATTCCATGGCCATCTCGTGGTTTTCACGTTCCCGCGCTACCAAATGTCTTCCTGATGAATTCCTGGTAGCTTGTCCTGGAATCCTCTGGAAAATCTGTCATGTACTCCTCGAAGGATTCATCCAAGACATTCCATTTTGCCCACCAAGCTTCTGGAAACTCGTCTTCTTGAACCTGTAAGAAGGGAAGGGTTTTCGTCAATATGTATGCAAGGAAGCTGGAAAAATTGGTGTACAGAAATGCCAGATCCTCGTCGTAGACTGGTGTTATCGGGAATGGCCTCTTCCCCATTGCCCAAGGAACATAATGTCTGAGGATGTTTATTCTTGAACGGTGCACGGAATTATGCATCAGGGCTAGCATTCCTTTGAGTACCTTCCGCGTTTGAGATGAGAGACGACTTTCATTTCCAATCAACGCTTCACGTACTTTGTTATCGGTTTTCCTTATCCCTCTTCTTATTCTTTCTTGCCAATCTGTATCTCCGTTTTTGATTCTTTGTATAGGAACGTCAGCAAAGGCGTTCTCTACAGTTATGATGCCTTTGTTCAGCGCAATTATGGAGAGAGCATTCTCTAGGACACCCCGAAGGAGGCCAACCGCATCGATATAGTAACCTTTCCAGAACACAATGTTGCTTGCACGAAATCTCCAGAATGTCGGAATGTGAAATGCAGTGATCACGGAAATCTTATCGGGCCATTTTCGATCTCGCCGTTTCCCCATTAGTTCTAGAGTCTCAAAGTAGAATCCAAGGAAGGCGTCTAACAAACGAACATACCCACTGAAGGTGTTGAAGAGAGAGTTGAACAGCGCCGTTTCTCTTACCTCGAGCCTTAAGATACTCTCCCCTACGACTCCAGCTGGTCCAGAGAAAGTGTCCTCAATTCTTTTCAGCCATTTTGCTACTGACTTCCTAGCCATTCTTCCCAGAACCTGTTGACTTTTTGGTGGAGCTTAGGCTCCTATTCGCTTGTAGTCCGCACCTTTCATAAGGATGTTTCGCCAGAGTTTCCTTGAAGTCATCTAACTACATAGTATGCCTCGGCAACTCTGGGCGGGTATTTGAGGTCCGTATGGTTGTTTGGGTTAAGGCGGGAATCTCGTTGAGGATGCGAATTGTACGACTGGGCCCAGATCTCGGAACGCTAGGTCCTGTCATCTCCCATTGTTGCTTATTGAACTGCGGAAACGTGTTGTCGGCTAAACTGTCCAGTTTGGCTGGTTGAAATCCTAGGACATCGGCTGATTCTCAAAGGATACAAAACACAGGAGATGGGTACTGTGCCATTCTCTGTCCGACAATGATCGGGCTACCGAGCGCCAATCATGTCATCAACGTCAGTCTCATCTTCCCCTAGCTGAAGCTGCTTTTCTTTTGCTGGTCATCCGTCCTGCATAGGTGTACGACTTTCCGCCCTTACTTCTCCATAATAGTCAAATGTGTGTTCGAGTCAAGCGGTTCATTGACATTGCTTGATCAATTGACTTGATACGTTGCGAGGCGAATATCTGCTGTACCCGATTTTCAGATTAAATAGCAGTTTAAGCTTACCAGAAAATGATGGCAAATTCCGTTCGAACAAATATCCATTAGTTGGATGAGCACTATACCGAAAGAAGGCTGGAGAACTCTGGTGGAGACCCCTTTCCTATGTTGTGGTCGCAATTCGACACGCGATTTTGAGCTGGTTGCACAACCACTGCCCAGGCAGTCCCTGTACAATTGGGGTAAAAGCACTCAAACCCTGTTCCGTATTAGCATTAAGCCCTATTTTCGAGTAAGAAAATCCTACCCAACAAGCTCCCAGGAAAACAGAGAAAAGATGGTTCGTCCCTGGGTCAAGGTTTCTCTTTGTCAGTACGAGGAGCTCAAGAGGCTAACAGAAAAGAGAGGTAAGCCACTATCCGAGATAATCCGAAAGGCTGTATCCGAGTTCGGGAAGAAGAAAGACTTCCCCGCTGATACAGCGCTCTCATCTCTTACAAGAGGGACAAGAAACAGGTACAAATCTGTATCAGCCTATTTCCCTAGATCTGACTGGAGTCTTCTGGAGGAAATCTCAAAGAACACCGGGAAATGTAAGACTGGGCTTGTCAGGCAAGCCCTGGATGAGTATCTGGGAAGGTGAGTATGAACCCACGACAGACTCATTTCACTTTAATAGATCTCAGACATCCATAGCCAGCCGCGTGTAGTTAGGCCGCAGCTAAGTCGCACCAAAGCGCCTCCCGCAGCCAAATCTTAGCACTTGTCAATCAGACTGTGTCATAATTAATTTGAGAAAATGCTCTTTGACATGAAAAATGAGAGTTCAATACTCTCAAGACTCTATTTATCCAAGTTTTCTCTCTTCGATTGCTATTTTCTGTAAAAGCAGAGACATTATTTTCTTTGTTTTCTCTGATTTTTTCTTTTGAATAGGCCAATTCTCTCAATGGTGCTAGAGGGGATGAAGTTCCTCTTGAGGAGGCCAGGTCCTTGAGCTTCTTGATTAATGCCAGAGCACCTATTAGGGTGATCATCCGTCTGATATTGAAACAGCTGGCCAGAAGTGAGGCTTCTGCTTTAGCTCCATCTAAACCTCTGAGGAGAAAGGCATCAACTTTCAAGTTGCGTTTTATATGTCCAAAGGGAAGCTCGGCTTTTTGTTGTCTCAGTTTGTATATAGCCTGAGATTCACTCTCTTCATATTGCGCCTCAAGCTTCTGTTTCACTTCTTCGTTGATGAGCCTGGCGATTGTTCTTCCTTGTTTTGATGTGGTGCATACGCCAAAGTGAGGACACTCTTGGCAAATAGCTTTTTCTTGCATCATGTATACGCTGTGTCCTTCATAATTATTGGTATAGCTATACATGAGAACGTGGCCTTCTGGACAGCGATAGCAATCTTTTTCAGGATCGTACCGGAAGTTTGCTTTATCAAATGCTTTCGACTTTTTCCCCGATGCCTGTTTTTGAGAGGGAACGATGACCTTAATCTCTTGCTTATCTATTTTCTCGAGCTCACGGGTGTAGGCATAACCAGAATCAGCACAGGCAACATCACATTTTTTCTCTAAGACTTCATTGGCTTGATTCACTTGCCGTGCAAACTGATTCAGATCATTAGTTTCGCCTGCAACATCGCTATTGACAAGTAATCCGTTTTTCTCATCAACGGTACTGTGCAGGCTGTAGCCTGCATGAGATCCTTGAATACCGCTGATGCGGGTACACTCTGCGTCAGTGGTATTGATTGACTTCTTTTTTGTTTGGTTGAGTTCTTTTAAGATGTTTTTAACTTTCGCTTTGAGTACTTTCTTATCTTTCAGCTCTTTCTTCATCTTTACCAGTGAGTCTTGATCCTGTTCATACTCATCAATGGTATCACACTCAGAAAGGATCGCTTCTATACGGGCATCGATTTTCTCAAGAGCTCTTTCACATTTCTCTTTGGTCCAGGCATTCTTAATGGAAGCATTGGCTCTCACTCTGGTACTGTCAACGAACAAGGTATTTCCGGCAATGAGGCCAAGTCTGATACATAACCGGGCACATGTTTTCAGAACATCTTTGAGAACAGCTTTGTTTTTTCGTCTGAATTCAGCGATGGTTTTGTGGTCTGGTTTCAAACCGCCCATCAGCCAGATAAATGAGACATTATGATAGAGTGCTCTTTCTAGTTTTCTCGAGCTCCTGAATCCATAGGAATATCCATAGAGCAGAAGCTTCAGCATTACCTTAGGATTATACTCGGGACAGCCAACTTTATGTGCATCGAGCACAAGCCCCAGTTCACTACAGTTAATTGTTTCTACAAAAGCATCGTAGACTCGCACCGGATCATCAGGACTTACATACTCTTCGATGGTTTGTGGAAAAAGTTCTATCTGGTGTCGACTACCATAACGATACGCCATGACAAGGCTCCTTATTTTGTCTGAGTGCTTGTATACTAGCATATTTCAGGAGTTTTGTCTATGGTTTTGTGAAGTAAATCCTGCTTCATTTAAATATTCAATTGTGACACAGTCTGAATCTGTTGGAGGGTTGGTAGCTGGAACTGAGGCCATTCAAATCCCCTTTTCGATCCTTACTCCAACATTATACCTGGACCGATTCTAGGGGGGCAGCTCATATCAACAACATAATCAATTGCTTCTCTTTGAAAGCCTAAATTGGGATTAAACTTTATTTTCATATATTCTCTTCAGAAATTGCATTGAATATCTTAAGTTTTAAAGTTTCATCATCTTCATTATTATTGATAAAAGAAGTTATTACCTCATGCAAAAGCTCTTTATCTATATGATTAGCAGCAACATGATAGCTAATATTTTCCATTTCACGAATAAATCTACTCGTGCAATATAAATATCCATTTAATAGTAGCATTTGCGCACTTAATGTAATCGCGATGCGTTTATTACCATCTTCAAAACAATGGAACTTGCATATACAGAAAAACAAATGCGTCAATTTATCTTCAAATGTCGGATAATAATCGTCATTTTGAATATGCTCAAGCACACTGTCTAATTTACCTAGCTCTAGATATCCTGAACTACCGCCTCCGCTTACTTCAACTGTCTTTTTATGTATCTCTATGGCTTGGCCAAGTGTAAGATAGGTAATTGCCATAACTATCCACGTTCCTTCAGCCTTTTCATAACATCCTTTGCCTCTTCCAATCTCTCAATCAGTTCTTTGCTCTTTTCACCCAAAAATCTTTCAAACTCATCTCGTTGAACTGGCAAAATATATCTTTTTAACTGCAGATGCAATGCATCGCGAAAGGCCAAATCACGGCTTGCCATTTTATTGCGGGCACTTTCTATCAACGGTTTCCAATGGGCTTGGCTTTCAAAAGCTTTAAATAATTCATCAACTTCCCATGAGGAAAGTCTGCATTGTTTCTTTTTAAACGCTTCTTCAAGTAGTTTTGCAAAACCATATTCATATGAAGATACCAAGTCCAATATTTCCGCATAAAAAGTATCCCGAATTTTGTCTCTTTCCTGAATCTTTAAAATCTTACGATATTCTTGAGCATTTTCTTTAAAAATACTCACATAAATCTTATCCGTGTAAAGTGGATATTTGAAATTCCCCATGTCTATATAATTTTTCAGCGCATCTGTAAACTCCTTGCGGTAATTTTCCTGCTGAAAATAAGCCAATATAAAATCTTCATCCCGTTGATTGATATATTTTGTACCCCCACCAGTGCGTTTATTAATTGTATCTATTACAATATCAAGTATTGCCTGCCGAAGTAGGCGAGCTCTCTTGCTTTCCACGATTAACATGGATAAATTCAAAAAAGAACAAAAGTCAAACACTCCAAGAACCGTAGTTTTGGTAACGAAATCTGTTTCGTTACCAAATAGATTAGATATTGCTAACTTCAATGTTCTTAACCTTTTACCACGTAAAACCTCGTAACCGTTTTGCCGTAATTCTTCTTCATATTTCTTAATATAATTTTCAATTGTGCGTGGAGTAACCTCAAAAAATACTGCTACCTGTTCCTTTAGAACAATTGTTTTCCCTTCGAAAGGAATCCCTTGGATATGTGTTGCTTTTTCAATTTCCTGCAGGGCATAGGGATTATTTAAAATATTTTGCCTGTCAACACTTGAATTTGTTAGATCTTTGCTCATTCCTGTGCTCCTATATACTCTTTACATCCTCAATTCCATGCTGGCGGAGAATTTAAACTGTATTGGTCTTGACCACATTGACCTGCCCCCATTAATAGTACCACTTGTCAAGTTAGAGTCAACGGAATAATAGCCTCGGGAGCAGGTAGTCGATAGTTCACGTATTCTGCAGGCCTCCTCCTTGACTCCCCTCCCCACCTGGACTACAATCCTACTATCTAGAAGGGACTTCCTAATCAGTTGGTTTCCT
>Ga0209978_10000109_pt1 | contig 24712 bp, 33 predicted proteins | sample BentaG_FD_182805 | JGI IMG/M metagenome (GOLD analysis project Ga0209978, IMG submission 182805) | Deep subsurface microbial communities from South Atlantic Ocean to uncover new lineages of life (NeLLi) - Benguela_00093 metaG (SPAdes)... | ecosystem: Environmental > Aquatic > Marine > Oceanic >... | reverse complement strand
GACTTGTATGAAGTTGAAGTCATAGAAAAAGGGGAAAACAAAGGTTTTCTTGAAACAGAGGAAACGGACGAAACCAATTTTGCATATGGATTTCTAGAACTGGTATAACAACTTCGGCTTAAAGCGATCACTAGAAAAAAGAGCGAAACTGAATAGACCTACAATCTTGCTTAGAAGAAAATAGTTGGAAACTTCTCTTCCAGCAGTTAGATAGCGATTAGTATAGTAAGCTTTATATTCAGATAGCACTACTCTATTAGTGGTGAAACAAATGAAAGAATGGGAACAATTCATAAAGGAACATGAAAGCGTTGAAGCATGGTTGAAGAATAGGCCGTTCAATACCCGGCGTGCTTTTGCTAATCGGTTGCGTAGGTTCTGTGAGAGTGTAGAGTTAGAGCCGGAAGAATGGCGTGGCTTGGATAGGTTTAAAGCGAGAGATTATGCTTGGCAATATGTAGAGCCTTTAATCCGTGAACATTCAACGGTTGCAGCTGGTTTCTTAATAACATTGAAAAGCTGGTTTAGAAATCTCAACGGCGAACAATTGCCTTTCGACAGTACTAGGGGGGGAAAACATTGGATTCATATTCACTATAAAAAACCTGCGTATGAACATATTCCAGATAAGAAAGAAATGTTTCAGATCGTGGATATGGCCAGTTCATTGAGAGACAAGGCTATTCTATTATTGCTTTTTCAGAGTGGTGTAAGAGTGAATGTTCTAGAGCATTTGAAATATGGTGACGTAGTGGATCAGTTAGACAAGGACACTATCACGTTGAAGATCACTGGAGACCTAGACCATAAATTGCGTAGCCGAGATATCCCTTTCTACATCACTTTTGTGAACGGTGAAGCTGCAGAGACTTTGAAACAGTATTGCCGACATAAGCATAAGCGTGTTATTAAAGACCGGCCTTTGTTTTACACTAGTGGAAAGAAAGCGATTACTCAAAAGTGGATTTGGGAAGTTGTTAAAATGTGTGTGGAACGGGCTGGGTTGGATCCTAAAACAATCAGCACTCACACGATCAGGAAGGCTTTCAGAAAGGTTGTGCGTAGAGCAGACATAAGAGATGATGATGATAAAGAGCAATTAATGGGGCATAAGTTGAAACAGAGCAGAGAAGCTTACTACGACAAAAACGATGTAAGCTTGATTTTGAAGGCTTATCAACGATGTAATTTCACCCGGGAAGTTCCAGAATCAGAAATGACGAAACTAAAGCAACAATTAGATAGTGAACAAGCATATCGACTGTCGTTAGAGAAAAGAATAGAGTTGCTGGAAGAATTCATTAAGAAAGCGGTTAAGCCCGCTTAGCCTCCTCCTTAATTTTTTGCAACTGTTCAAGAATGAAGTCAATGTCTTGCTTGCGGATCATAAGCCACTGTTCTTTTTTGTCACTCATTGTTTGCCATGGTCACCTCATGCCCTGACACCTTGGGCTTTTGAACCTCGTAAATGGCTACAAAAACACCTAAACGTGAAACGTACTCAAGGGCCAAGATTGGCAAGTTCTTGCCTGTGTGCTCGCGTTTTCTAATTTCGGCCTTAGCTATAGCTAATAAATCGTTTATTTGCTTGGTGCGAACGTTGGGGACTATAACTAAGGCACGAAGCACTACAACCCCTCTTCAAACTCACTTTGTGTTTTCATTGTTTTTCCCTTGTTTCTTGGCCAATGAGCGTCCAGCCACGAATAATATGGAGAATTCTTCCAGTTTTGACGATGAACACGATAGGGGGGTGGCTTGAAGCGGAAAGCCTCTCCACCGAAAGCAGCTTTCCCCGGAATGCGTAACCTCCGCTTGTAAGTTGAACCTGTTTATTCGTGAAAAACCTGAGTAGACTTACGGTTGCATCTGCCTCAGTCAAGGTTTAAAAACTCCTTTGGTTTTTGGGGCCGTGCGGAAGGCTGGAAGTTGCAACCCACGCCCACTGGTTTCTCCGCTTACATACCCCTCAAACAATAGTGGCGACGGCTTTCCCAACGGTTCATTAATTACGGCTAGATCCCAGATTGTGCTGAAGGCTGAGTTTGGAACTCCGAAAAGAAGGAAGTCTTCCTTGCAGTGGTCACAGACTCGCAATCCATTTTTTCTGAAAATCCATTTTCTCTGGTTTCTGGTTAGAAATCCGCAGAGCTTGCATAGGAAGCTACTCTTTCTCATTTTGGATTCTCCTTCGCAGCAAAAAACATGATTCGGCTTTCAGGGTCGATATAGAAGAGGCCTTGGTCGTTCTGGAAAAGTGGGCTGAAATCCTCTTTGGCTGCTAACCTTTCAAACTCGTTTAAGGTTAACTCAATTATGAGAACGTCTTGGGGAATCGTGGTCTTCAACACTTTAAAAATTCTTTCTTTACTCATGCCTTATTCAACCTCACTCATTCCATGTACTTTCTGAATGTGAATATCTAGGTCTTGTTGTGTGAGAAAGGTTACTTGTTGGCCTTTGTTTGCGCATAAGGGGCACGCAATGAACTTTGGTTTGGTTACCGAGTTACCATGGTTACCGAGAGGGGGGGGTGTAGGCGAGTGTTTTTGTTCAATTCTAACATTGTTTCTTAATGGTTTTTCGATAATATGAAGGGGGGATACACTCTCACTACTCGGTAACCTCGGTAACTTGGTAACCCGTTTATAGCCATATTTCTTTGCAATCCTACGCAGTTTGTCTTGGTTGAAAGTCCAGGCTTTCGTAGTTGTTTTATCCGGTAGCTTAACCACTTTTCTTTGGCCACTAAGTACTTCCCTAAGTCGATATCCAACTTTCAGCTTACTAACCATGTTAAAGTCGGCTGTGAACATCTTATGAAATTTATTCGCGTCCACTCTCCCCTTCAAATCATCTAAAAGATAGTTCCATATACTTGTGAAAGGCAATGGTTTACCCTGATAAAGGTTGACAACGGCCTTCACAACATGACCTTCTAACGTGTTCTGCTTTCTATCCAAGCGTTCTTTGATTTGGTGGTCAACAAACCTGAAAAGGGTGTCATATATTGGCGTGCCATGGGCTACTTGTAGAATGGGCTTCCACAGTTCTTTGATTCGACCTCTAAAAGAAAATTGTAAATTTGGTAAGGGATCGTCTCTAGTTTCCAGTCTCCATTTTAACAGCATATTCCTTAAAGCCTGGAACCTTGTTATGTCTCCTTTCAATAGGTCAGCCCATTCTTTCTTTGGATACCCTTCAACCATTGGAATGAAGATACATCGTTCAGTGAATCCTTTGACCAACGGCAGTTTCTCACTTGCAAATGCTTTCAGGCAAAAAGTGTTGTAGTACTTAATCACCCTATCGTGTTCAAGTAGTATGGTTCTCGGAACTTTCGCACCAAGCTTATAACCAGCCTTGTAGATTTTCGTCTTGTCAATGTCTTTTCTGATACCTTGAATTTCATCTTCTAGGATCGTTGGAATAGTGTCCGAGTCTCCTAGATAACCGTAAACGTCTGCACTTGGAATAGAAACACCATACATAGGCCTATAACACAACGATTCTAGAAGCTGGAGAGCTGTTGATTTTCCACTTTCATTATCGCCAATATAATAGAGGTAAGGTACAGTAACCAGTTTTTCTTGTTGATATGATAACAGAACACAAGTTGCTGAAACGTCTTTCCAGATTGGTTCTACATCTAGGAAATGTTCAAACTCGGTTCTTATCATACACCATAAGTCGCCCACTGGGGGTGACGCATCCTTATAGACACCATAGGGCTTGTAAGGATACATTCGTGGTGTTTTAGGTTGAACCTCTTCCCCATCAATCGTGACGGTGTCCAGAAGGTCAAAGCCATTTTCAGTTTTCACCAAGAAGCCGGGAGTTGCATTGAATACGGCTTCAAAATATCCTTGGTCACAAGAACCACTATCCTTTTTTGGAACAAACTTCTTTTTCTTCTCTTTAGGCTTCTCGTAAAAATCGGTACACACATCGTCACCCTTCAGTGCGCCTACTACATCACATTTCGGAGTCTGAAAGAAAAGACAGTTTCCACACTTTTTCCTCTTGGTCATGCCTTCTCCACCAACGGGAAGATCGATCTATAAAACTCAACTCTCTCCAAGTTCTTTTTTGAGGGGTAAACTTTCTCCTTGAAACACGGCTCACAAACCGGCACTTTTTTCCTAGACACACAATCCGTAACGAAAGTTTGGCAAGGTTCATCACAGAAGTAACAAAAATGTTCTTGACTCATTAGCTTCTAACCTCTCTAGGCTCAAAGGTCTCGCAACCTTCTGAACTGGCGATCCGATTTACTCTCCCCCTGCGACAGGATCCGGACCAAAACCCACAGTCAACACACTTTTCGTGTGATTGGCCACATTCACTTCTTTTTCTTTTTAGCGTTAACAATCGTTTCGCCCCCAGTGAACTCGTACTCGTCAATTGTGATCGGCCCCTTCTCTAGTGCCTTAATGACTTCTTCGGGGAATTTGTCTTTGAAGTCCCAGCCCCAAGCTGTACTGCCTTTTTTATATCCGCCGGATCCGTCTTTCTTTCCTTTCCATTCATGCTTCATTAAGTCTTCAGGGTTAAACTGCGGAACCTTAGCAGCTTCAGATATTCCAAGAAACGTGTCTAAAATATACTCAGCTCGTGTCAGGGCTACTTGAACCTCTTCGTCGGTGTGTTTTTCTGACATCTGCACGGTAAGTTCTAGACCTTTCTTTTTCCATGTTTTTCCTTCATCGTCAACGGTTAGGCGCTTAGCAATTTTGAACTCTACGATCTTGCTCACGATTTTTCACCCTTCTTTGGCAGCCTGAAAATCAATGATTTAGTCGTTTTTTCGGCCTCAACCTTCCCTTTGATAGTCATATTCAATAGTAAGCCGCGTGCTGTAGACCATGAAATGCTCAAATGATACCTCACATAGTCAATGGAAACGGCCGTAGGGGTTCTTTCTAGTAGCTTCAACACTTGTGCTTCGACTTTTTCATTTCCGAATTTTTGCAAACTCGATACACCTCTCACTCGATAAATAGCAAAGCAGAAAACGCCATGTACAAGTGATGTCTCTAAAAGAAGCACAAGTTAGAAAGTGGGGAATTTGACGCCTAACGCATTTATTCTTTGTTAACCCGTTTAAGTCTCAAACAGGTCTTCGTGAGAACAGGTCAAGGAAATCTTTGCCAATCATCATATGCGCTTGGCGCATACTGGGGTTTCCGCCCACGGGCGGACGTAATGGAAACAAGGAAATATACATCTTACAGGTTTGCCGATGTTTCCTTTGGTTTCTCTTCTGGTTCCTTAAACCTTAAACGCATAAGCAATTTACAACCTCTACATCTAACCTGTTTACCATAGTCTTTTTCACTATAGTTAAATTGTGTATCGCATTTCGGACACCTACCATAATACTTGTTGTCAACAAATACCACAGTTTCTTTTTCAACTTCTACCTCTCTAGACTCTTCCTTTTCCTCAACAGAACCTAGCTGCTCTATCAACTTGTCTAAACTCTCTTTCACATTTTTCCATACCGCATCATCATACACGTCTTTCAGTTTTTCCTTACTAACCTCTTCCTTCTTTCTAAACCGTTCTAAAGCGTCTTCACCATAGTACTTCTCTATGGCTTTTCTACAGATCTCTTCACCAACCTTTAACGTTTCGTCATTTTTGAAAAGCGCATTTGACTCACATTTTCTTCTTCCATGTTCCAAAACATACGGATCGTAATCGCTTAACGTTCTACCTGAGCCTGTTCTAACGTTTTCAATCCACATTAAACCGTGTTTTTCTATATCCTCAGCATTTAATCCGAAACGCTCAATTATCAGCCCCTCTGGAGACCACCCTGTACCTCTTTCACAATCCCTAAGGTTCTTTCTGAAGGTCCTAGTGATTTTGAGGCCGGCTTTATCATGATCGTAGAAGAGTAGCAAGACTGGTTTTAATCCTTGGGCTTCTGCTTTTTGGCCTAAGGCTGCTATGTGACTTCTTAGCAGTATTGGAGCCCAGCCCTTACTGGAAACTATAGGTACATGGTATCGGTCACATACTGGTTTGAAAAGGTTGATTAAATCGCCTTTTTCTACACACATCATAATGTAGTATTCTTCACCATTCCAGTAGTCTGTTGTTTTAGAAGGTAAGTGTCTAAACATGTCTTCCATGTCTTGTTGTAGCTGTTTTAGTTGTGTTTCTGGTTCTGAGGCTTCATGTATGCCTTTAAAATGGCGTGTTTGGTCTTGGTCTTGCGCTACAAAATCTATAGGTAAAAACCCTAGTTTTCTACAGTCGTTAATGGCTTTTTGAGAAGCGGAAAATTCGCCTTTATGGATTTTGCCTAAACCCTCTAGGAGATAAGACCATCCTCTAGAGCTATATTTTATTCGGCTTGTTCTCTGGTTGTTGATATGTCTAACTTCATTCGCGAAACTCTCTAGTCTCTCTTCATAATCCAGATTACCTACACTTCCGTGCGGTATCCATGATAACGGTCTATGCGGAGGAGGCCCATGATAAACTCTAGGCTGCTTTGGAATCGGAAGTATTTTGTCGAAGGCTTTTTCTATAGCTGCGCTTATGCTTGTGTTTCTACTCATCTAAACCACTCTTCCCATAATTGAGCCATTTAAGAACTGGACACACTAAATGAAGCAAAACCGTTACAGGCATGTCCTTCGTTATCCCTACTCTTCCTAAACGATAGTTGATGTTGAATATTCTACTGAAAATGTCTTCCATAGAAGCCATAAAATTGACGCATTGATATACTTTTAACCCTTTATTATCGTTTTCTCTGTCGAAAACCGCTAGCTCTATCAAGTATGGAAATTCTACATGATCTGGATTTGTACATGCGTCATATTGAAATGGGTTATAATGGTATGCATCTGGACACTCCACTCTGAAGCATGGAATCTTAACGTATCTTAGTCTTTTCCAGCCATGTCTTTCCCGTAGTTGCTCAAACGCTTCTTTTCCTACACAGCCTAAAACTGCACTTATGCTTCGTTTACTAATTGGTTTAGCTATGCTTCGCATAATATGGAAAAGTTGTATGATGTTCTTTGTCGTAAGTCTCGCGATTGGCGTAGCGGGTACAAATTGCACGTTTTTAACGGTGTCAGAATCATGATTAGAAGCGTTGACTTTGTGCAAAATGTCCCCGATAACGTTCTTACGTCTAAATCCCCTAAACAAAGCGATAAAGTCTTTCAGCTTCGTATCCGGCCTAGCCCTCAGAAAGTCGTTAAACAAGCCCTCAAACTGTTTCTGCTTATACCATAAAACGCTTGTTTGTTGTTTACTAGCCCTCCCATTTTCCGTAGCAACTCCCAACGAGCCCTTCACATTATCAAAAAACCTGTACCGAATCAGCCTGTTAGGATTAACCATACTGGTAGCGAATACGATGTCTCTCAATGTAGTGGGGTTGCTGATCTGAGGGTTAGCTGGTATTTGTATGGTAAAAGTCGTGTACTCTGTATCGTTTCGCCTAGATACCTTTATGTCTGAATCTATAGCCTCTCTGATTCTGTCTACCTTCAAGTTTATGGTGTAGCGGTTAGACCCACTTTCAATTATGACCTCTGGAGGCGTAAACCCTTTGTCTTTCGCTAGCGCGTAGCAGTAGCCTATGATACATTTAAGCGCGTTACCTAGATAGCCCCTACTCACTCCTAGAAAGCCTCTTTTACTACTAGCCTTATTTTCAAAATCTAGGATCAGCTTAACATCTTCTAGTGAAAGCCTCTTCGTACCATTGTCTCTAACGGTTAGCTTAACGTATTCTCCTAGGGCCTCCGTAGTCACATCAAACATGGTAGCATCTGTGTCTAGGGCGTTAGGCAACATTTCAGCCGTAGCGAATTTCAACACTTCATCAGGCATAATTCCGGTTCTCTTCCTCAATTCCTCTAGGGTAACAAAATCTAATCCGCGCTTCGCCCCTGGTCTAATTATATCCGCAAACGATTCCGTAGTCACTTTAGAACTCCTGGTAGAATAGAAACAACACTACTAACCGTTAAACCACAACGATTAGAATTTTTCATTCGCAACTTTCTTTCCCTACCGACCTTTAGTTACTAAGTTAACATTTATAAAATTATCGAAGGGGGGAACGATTGGTAGGGAAAGTATGAGCCACGACCTTACGACCGTCACCTTCTCACTGGAAGCAAGGCGTCGGCATGTTCGAGTTCTACAACAGCTACAAGAACAGCTAAGGTCGTAGTTCTTTTCCTCGTTCCCCCAAAAGAAAAATACGTTGCAACATTAATGTGTTTTTCGCCTCGATTGGTTCTTCTCTTGTCTTTTTAAGCAGGTCCTCCTTGAAAGGTGAAAATAGTTTCGCTTTTTTCCGTGAATAGAAGGTAATCCATGAAAACTCCTATATGTGTTGTGTTCTGTCCCCTGTGAATAAATGAATGAATGCCTTGAACGTTCTCAGCCGGCCCCAGCGCGGGCTCATCCCTTCTTCTTTCTAGGCTTGATCGTGCCAACTACTCAAGCGAGTACGTTATCATCCTATCTGGGCTTATGGTTAGTGTAGTCACTGGGCCTCCGATTCCTCTTTCTCCTTTGCTGAATCGATAGATACCTGCAACAGTATGTATCTGGAATTTCAAGAAGTTTGCCCTCTCTGCAAGGCTTGTCGCATAAGGAAAGGTCAAGCCTGCTTCATCCCCCAGAAATCTCGAGAACGGACTGTCAGCCTCAAAAAGCAATTTCGAGAGAGCTATGTAGGGCTTGATGTCGCCGTTTCTTATAATAGCATAGGAACCTGGATTTTCAACTATAAGCTTGCCTTTCTCTAGTGAGACGTCGTTGTTTGCGTTGACTATTGTGGGATCAAGCTTCTTGTCTGGAAGTGCCTGACTCTTACCGTTATGTATGTGCCAAAGGGTTGGCAGAAGTTCTTCTCCTTTTGACTCGTAACCCGCAAGATGGATTCCGCCGTCTCCTTCTGGATATTTCTTAACGTCGATTCTTGGTATCCTTTGCCTCAGTTCACCTTCGAGCAAATTGGCCAAATCCGCGACCGAGTTATAGTTCTCTTCCTTTTTTTCTAGGAAATGAGGCAACCACAATTCAATCAGGTCAAGCTTCCGCTCATCAGTGGACCAACCCTGGCCGGGCTGAGGGATGTATACCCACCCCCAACAGGCAATTCCTGTGTTCAACCTAGAAACAACAAAAAGCTTCTTTGCACCGCAATAGACTTTCTGACCAATAGTCCCATCAGGCTTCCGAATATCTCTAGTTATCGCACTATCAGCTGCCATAGCTATGCCGTAAGAAGTCAGCTCGGTCAATATCAGCGTCATGAATCCTCACAGACATAAACAGAGAGTCTGCCCGTATATATTCCTTCAAAGCACGCGCTGCAACGCATCTTTCACATTGCTAGACGCGTGTTATTTGACGGAGACCATAAAACATAAATGTCCAAAAGGTCAAACATAACGTTGGTCATTGCCTTTAGCCTGTCCAGCCTTCACGACTGAGTTGTGAGGGCTAGGATTAGGTGAATATTTTTCATGGTTTTTCCCATTTGGAATATTTTTTAAAATCTGATGAGGCAGAAACAGAAAAAAAGAAGGGGAATTGTGCAGCCAAAGGCTCTTAACAGTCCAAGATTGTTTTGAAGACGTGTCCTAGCTTGTATTTTTTGATGATTTGCTCAGGTGTTGGAGTAAGGACTTCGGAGCCTATACATCCTTCTATGTCAGCTACAACACCATATTCTAATTGTTCTATTGGTGAACGCCCAATGATCTCCTCTGAGTTTCTCAACAAATTCATAATTGCCCTAGGAACTCTAATGGTTACTTCTTCAAACTCAACTTTCTCTTTCATAAGGTTGCAGCCACCTTGCTTCTTATCCTTTCAAACCCCACTTGAACTTTAGCGTTGATTGCTTCATGTCTTCTGGAAAACTTGTCTCGGAGTTTTGTGTTTCTTCCGCTGTAAAGCCGTGTTATCGCTGGAAACCTCGTATCATAAAGAAATCGGTCAATTACAGCCCATTCAACAAGCTCTTGAACTGACAGGCCCAGTTTTTTGGCTGTTTCACTTAACTTGCGGTAGACTTCCACGCTTACTGGAACAGCCTCAGTTTCCATGTTTGCTAGCCGTCCTTTTACGTTGTCTTGCGAGAAGCTCCATAAGACCCTCAGGGTTGTTTTCGATTGCTTTGACGAGTTCGCCCGTTAGTTCATCAATGTATTCTTCGAGAGTCACCCTTTCCTCTCTGGATCGTCGCACCAGCCGTTTGTAGGTTTCTTCGTTAATTAGAATTGTTTTGCGTCCTTTCATTCTCATTTCACCTTTATCTTTCTTATTACGCGGTATACTCATTACTAATAGGTGTTATTTAAATATTACTACATGATAGTAAGCGTTATAAACACGTATACCCATTAGTTTAAGCGATTAAAATGAAAACCCTAAAAATTAGCGATTCCATACATGAAGAACTCACAAGGATAAAAGGTCAATTGATCGCCAGAAACGGAAAAGTCAAAAGTTACGATGAAACAATAGCGGAACTAATCAAGTTTTGGAAAGAAAAGAAGAAATAGGGATCTTTTCCTCAGGACTTGAAATGATCTTCCTAGAATTTTGTAGGAGCATAAAACTGTCTGTAAATCCATTTTTTCATATTCTTGATTGCTTTTTTACTTGTAAGCCATCTTTGCCAGAATGGATAACGGTATATGAAAAGCCTCGATTCTGCCCATAACTCTCTAAAAGACGCGACCATGTTCCTAGCTTCCCATGAGAGTGGCCCAAACTCCTTTTGCCGATCAAATGCACTTTTAATCTCGGATTTTACATCATATAGTCTGGCTTCACCGAAATTACCTCCCAGACATACCCCATAATCTACAAGTCTATTCCAGCTTGATTCATGACGCACAATTAGAAGGAACAAACCAGCTAATGCGCGCAGTGTATTCTTCACATTAGCTTTCTGGATCATTTCCCCTTGGAACCATGTATGCTTGAGATCGTTGTAAGCTTTCCACCATGAAGGGCTTTTCTTCTGGAATCCAGCAAATGGGATCCATTCTGCATAATAAGTTCTTACAGAAGGAATGGGTTCAGATTTTACTGAAACTCTTTTGGAAGATAGGTGATAAATAGATTCAAAAGCCGTGCCATATGTTGTAATCTCAGGTTTTTTCAACATTTTCTTAATGCTTGGCTTATTCCGGAATTTTGGATAGGCTCCCATAGCTTTGAAAATATTATCTACATGACTTCCGATGCTTAAGATGAGATTGAGAAGCTTGAAGGAATACACTTTTTCATGTTTGGGAACAAAAGGGATTATTTCTAGGAAGGATACAAACTCCTTTTCTACCTCGCTAAAAACTTTCCAGGCTAGACCTCTTTCAAAAATATCCAAGTTCTGCACTTCCAAAATATTATTCTTCTTTGAAGCTAAAAGCATTCTGAAAATCAGAGAACAAGAAAAGAAGGAAAGGGAACAATAGAGGTTTCTTCTATAACATTCTTCTAATTCAAATCCAATGCAACATTACATTAAAAACAGAAAAAGTTAATGTCTGCCATAGACTTATTAGAACAATTGAAGTGGAACAAGATGGGGTCCCAAATTAGATTTCCAGGTCCTGGAACAGCAATGGCTTTTGCAGCCGCTGTGGCTGCTGGCGTAGCAGGTTATAGCTATTCTCAAACCTCAGTAAGTTTTTGGCTTTTGGTACTCGCCCTAATTTTTGGTGTCTTTACCGTAGTAATTGAATATATGTCCGGTCCTTATTCTGCAAAAAAGACCAAAAATGATGCAAGAAAAATCGAAAATGAAATGAAAAGGCTTGACCTGATTGAAAAACTACATAAATTATCAAAGAAGGAGATAATCGCCGAAGAAGAATTTCAGAAGAAGAAAGACGAGATTCTGGCGACGTTTTAGGAGAAGTTATTGCGAATTCAAATAATGAATAACTTTGAAGTTGTAAGCTCATCATACGAGGTTTTGAGAAAACGTCTTTTGAAATGGAAAGAAAAGAAGGAATAAACTGTCTTACCTTTTGCGACGCCCTGGGGCAGATTTGCCCTAGGGTCTATTTCGAGGGCCATTAACTAATATGCACGTAATAGTTAATTATGATACACACTGATGATAATACTATGTCAATCCCAGGTTGGAAAAAAAGGAACATACCACCAACCAGAATACCCCCAATCAAAACGAGAGACGTTAAAGGATGCAGAAAGAAAGTCAAAGTCTTTGGAAAGACCCTGAAATGCTTACCTTTCCTTCTGAAATGCTTGAATTGAAATACGTTTAACATAATTGAAACGCTTAAAGAAGCTTTAATATACTTGAAAAGGCAATAAATATTGCTAGAGCCGTTCAATGGAGGTGAGTGTATTTGAGTAAAGGCGCGCCCCCTGGAGTAAGAATAACTCAGAGAGACTTGGCAGAAGGAATCGACATTGACTTTTCTGAGGAAAAGGAATATTGGAATACATACAAACTCAGTGACGGAACTACATTGAAAGTCAAGCTAGTCCTACGAGGTGTGAAACGATTGAAGAAATTTAATCCTGATAGGAATCCTATGTACCTAATACAAAGCCAAAACATTGTCCGAACACTAGACATACCAGAAGACATTAAAGCAAAGCCCAAGGAGTCAACCATGAAACCTGTATAGTTAGGTACTCTGAGTTTCTTCGCTTTGTTTATAGTCTTCTTCCGTGGATGAAGTATCTCCACTGTAATACAAATAACCTACATCAATAGCAGAGTCTCTTATGCTGTTCATGAAATTGCCAAACTTTCGCGCTTCGACTAGAACCCCTACGATTATCATAATTACACCAATGAAGCTGCGTTTTCAGGTTTGGCATGGAAAAAACTCTCAAAAACCGGTTATATATATTAATAATAGGGACGTTCAGAAAGGGATTGCATGTTTTTTGCACAGTTAGATAGAGGGGTAAAAGCGTTAAAAACTAACTTGTGAAAGCCAACATTGGTACAGTGTGCACGCGAGTTTAATGAAACATTTAAATAGAAGAAAAGAGTAAGCCACTAAGATCCTCAGTTTCTGAGATCCATCACGGTCATCATCTCACAATTGGTGTGGTACCTGAAGCCGGCTTGCTGGGCCACTCGTTGTGGGATATGGCATCTTCATGTCATAGCATTAATATATGCATTTTTGCGTCAGTCAGGCTACGGTAAAAGCTTCAAAAACATGACTCATGAAATCAACATACCCTTAGGTTCAAATGAACCAGGGGGGGCTGACGGTAGTGACGCTACTGACGCTATTTTTCAATCTTCTTCCAGGGGATTCAACCCTCTCTAGAAAAGGGGAAAGCAACCTCTTATGTGTGTGGTTGAGTGATGCCCGTGAATGAATAAACGAATAACAAACATGTTTTGAAGCTTGAAGCAATAGCGCACGTTAGTTTGATTGGTTTTAAGGAGTTGCTCTCGGAGCCTGTACCACGCCACCCAGTATAAGTCACGTTTGGCTTTCTCTTTATGAGAAGAGTTGGTATGGGATTTATGCGTGCAGAGCAGGTCTTCTGCGAGGGCAACCCCGAAACACCAGCGTTTTCTCAGTTTAAATGATTTATGAATCTGAAATGTCCCTTTTTGGGTTTGGGGATTAAATTTTAATCCCACACACATTAGGCGCGCGTGCATCTCTTCATTTATTTTGGACAGATGGACAAGAGTTTTACAAGACCTCTTAATTATTACCTACACACTTCAAGGTTGAATCCTTTTCGTCAATATTTTAAGTCAATACTTTAGATTCATAAATCCCATATATCCCAATTGGAAATCCAGATTGGTAATGAGCAACGATTAAATTAAATTAAAACGCTAGCATGAAAACTTGGATGGCTGTTTATGAAATCAACTTTTGGAAATCCGAGAATTGTTTTTCTTCTGTCATTTATACTTTTATTCATAAGTATCAATGTTTATGGTGTAAGGGCGAGTCCAGACAAGGAAACTCTTTATGTTAACGGGTTTGACTCAACCTATACAGAATGGTCGACATCTGGAATTTCACCGTACATAAATGATTCTGATGACTACATCTATGCTAAAAACGGCGGTTATACAGAAGGATATTTCACTTTTACGGATACTGCTCATTCAAGTGACACTCTCAACTCTGTGGAAATATGTTTTGAGTGCTACCAGCAAGGAAGCGGTGAATGGTTTGAAGTTTGGATTTATGATGGTTCTGGTTGGAGTGACATGGGAGACATAATACCAGATACTTCATATGGTTGGAAAAGTATGGATATAAGTTCAAAAATTGATTCTTGGACAAAAGTAGATGCATGTCAACTTTACGTGGTTTATCAAAAGGCTGCCAAAGCCGATTATACTTATGTACGAAGGTGCTATCTCTATGTAGATTACACCGTAGGTTACAACCTAAATCTTCGAGTTCTGGACTGGGATTTAACAGATGCAATACAGGGTGCAATCGTTTATAAAGACTCTGATTATAAGATAAGCGATGAAGATGGATGGGCTAATTGGACGCAAATTAGTGGAACTGTAGAGATACAGGTCAAATATTTTGGATATTGGGTAAATAGCACCTCGTTAACAATGGATTCGGACAAAACGATTGACCTTCGATGTAAACTGTATGATGTTAAAGTAACTGTTTTACCGGATAATCAACAAGGAATAATTGAACTTGTTAATGTAACTGTCCTCAACTCAACACAAAATCAGATCAAGTCAGGAATAACAGATGCGAGCGGACAAACCTACCTGACTAATCTACCAAACAACACTCTCACCTTCACTGTTTATGCAAAATCAGATTACAGTATAGTAATCGGGAATGTTACACAGTTAATCACCAATGATGAACAAGCATTAGGTATCACTGCAAACCAGAATTATGGTAATACTAGCATACCATGGTTCATGACAATAATTGCAGGAATAATCCTAACCAAAGGCAAAAAACGTTGGTGGCTAAAAAAAGAAGAAATATGAATCGGTAGTAGTGTTTTTAAATCGAGTATATGAAGACATAATATTTTTATCCTTTCCTCATTCAAAGAATAAGCGCGCGCTAGAATCAGAAGGAAGCTAAATGAGGAAGAGAAACTTACCAATATCATTGTTCCTAATCTTCATGTTGATAGGTCTAGTTTTGGCAGCCGCTTATCTTTACTATGAATGGCAAATTTCACTAACAGCAGCCACGCCGCAAGTGCGTTTTTTTAAATGGTCTGATGAATCGTTATACAATACGATTACCCTCTCATGCAATGTTTATGCAGATGCATGGGTAAAAGATGATAATGCGACCCATGGAATAAAGAACACAGGTTCAACAGCTAAGACAACATACATATGGTTTGAATCAATAACAGGAGGATCAAATGTGGCAAATGTTACTATATTTGTGCGAAATGAGACAGGGACTCAACTATGCTATATTACAACTGACGGGTCATCAAATATTGGTGAGGCGTCTGCACAATCATGGAACTGCGATGCGCAAGGAATAAAAACTGACACCTTGAAGATATGGGTTAAAGGAGCAAGTGCAGTAGGTGCAGTGACAATTAACTTAGGTATGAAGACATCAGAATGATAGTTCGTAATCTTTATCTTTTTAACTCTGCTCAAAGTTAAAGGATACTCAATGGCTGTTGATAGCAGCAGAAGAAGAAGAAGATTAAATTTTAATCCAACCAACCAACGGCGCACGCTGACAAGCGGTTTCACAAATAGTCTACAGACTTTATAGAAACAAGTGTATGGAGTTCTTTGACTTAGGCATATCTTTTTCTCAGAACATCCTTCATAATTTCAACCTCTGCTTTCTGGTCCCATAGTTTTTGTTTCTTCAATTCTTCTTTTATTCTTAGTTCCTTTTGCATTTGAACTGCAAAATTATGCTCGTCAATACCTTTGTTGGTTTCCCTTATGACTTGTTCAATCCAATCAAGTTTGTCTCCAAACTCATCTGCTGTGGTTACAAGCCTAAGTTTATCTCCAATCACGAAGAGTTTTCTATCCCATAAATGTCTACTTGATTTCCATTTCTGTTCAAAAATGTCTTGCCGAACGTGACCTGGCGTAGAATCTAGGGGAAGATCAATTATGTAAGCATTAGGAAAATAGCGATCGATCTTTATGGTAATCTTGTCAACATCGAAGGGTTTTGAAAGTTTTACTTTCTTGGCTATTTCTTTCATGCTTCATCCCAACTATTAATTCAATGTTTCGCTTTAAAAATTCTATGTCTACGTGTGCCCTCTCCTCTCTTTCAAGACTCGAAAAACTGTCATGTTTTCAATTTTCGCGTGGCTGTTTGTCGTTGAGAATCTAATTGCGTACACTTTTGCCAAGTATAGAGCGTGTGCGCTTGGTGTTTCTGCACGGTTTAGGCTACCCTAACAGACATAAAAACCTTAGTTGAGGCACGCCCTTTGAGTCTGTTAATCGACAGTCTCCTCAAACAGTTTCCACATGCTTAAACTATGAAGTATTTAGGGCAAAGTTCTGTTCTTTCGACCCAGAAAGATACTTGCAAGTCCTTAACGCTTGGTATTTTTGCGATATCGTTACCTAATTTGATCAAATGTTCTAAATCTATGGCTACACCGATAGCCAATAAGTCGTGGTCTCCCACGGTCTTTGTAGCTACGATTATGTTCCTCATCTGGATCAGCTTATCTAGAATCAGTGACGAATCAGTAGTAGCCTCAGTTGCTAGGATGTGTGAAGGCGAGGCATCTATTAGAAATACCGCCATGCCGTGATATCCAATTTTCTTCGGATCGATTACGATTGTGGATCCTCGGATTACCCCTCCTTCTTGCAGTGCTACATACCTGTTTATCACCGTGTCTGGTGAGATCGCAAGTTCTCTTGCGATTTTTCTGAAAGACCTACGAGCATCTTCCGTTAATTCCTTGACTATAGACAAGTCTATTTCATCCATCTCTACCACTACTTCTTAAGATGTTCAAATTCGAAATTTTCTGGACACAGCAATATTTCACCAACCCAGATGCTTGCTGTTACCTCTCTCACCATAGGGTGACCCTTTATGAACTCTTTCACTTGGCTTAGTCTACCAACATCTTTTAGAACTGCTATCGCAAATATGTCGTGTTTACCCATCGATGGAGTACAGAAAACCACATCTGGCATCTTTCCAACAAACTCAACGACTTCCTTAACATAGGGATAATCAACGCCAATTCCCAAGCTCGCAACACAGTTGTAACCAAAGCTTTTAGGGTTTAACAAAACTGTTGTCCCTCTAACAATACCAGTTCTTTTCATTCTTCTGAACCGCTTACTTATCGTATCAGTTGACACACCACAATCCTTTGCAATGTTTACAAAACTGATGCGAGCATCTTTCTGTAGAGCCCTAATAATGTTTACGTCAATCTCATCGATTTTTACTTGGAAAGGCATATTTACCCCTCTTATTCGAAGATAGGTGCTCAAAGCTTTTAAATTATGTTATTTTCTCTTCGAAATCTTATGATGTCGAATGAAGCGGATCTGCCACTTTCCCACATTATAGGCAGAAAGTGACACGTCTCTCTTAAAATGTCCGATGTTTGGTCCAAGAATCGAACAAAAACTATAAATTGTAGCGAGATATAACGATATTGTGGGTTCCAAATGAAAATAAATGAAGCACTTCGAGAAATGGAAAACAGAAAGACAACGGAAGAGTTGAGAAAAAAGAGATTTGCGTGTGGTCGTTGTGGAAACACTTGGATTGAACTAATTGGGCTGGTTGTCGGGCATAAGGATGGAAATGAAGATCTCTGTCTTCGAATCGGTATGGAATCAGAAAATTGTCAAGCGTGCGGATACAGAGTAACTGAATGTCAAAAATGTGGCTCAAAGGATGTATATGAAATAAGGTTATCGAAGGATGTTTCCGAAGATGTTCCGTTGAGCTTCAAGGATATAAGGAAAGTTAGTAGAGGGTGACTGCTTTGATGAGTTCTAGTAAGATATGTGAAATGAAGGAAGAGTTAAACTTTCTGAAAAGAACGAAGCTAGAATTTGAAAAGGCAGTCCAGTTTGTAAATGCAGAAATAAGACCCATTAAAAAGGGAGTTGTCAAGTTTTTAGAACAGCCGTTCAGACAATTGACTGTGAGATTTCCTGTGTTCATGGATGATGGTTCAATAGAAATGTTTACTGGATATAGAGTTCAGCATAGCAGAATATACGCGCCTACTAAAGGAGGCATAAGATATTCTCCCGATGTTGACTTGGATTTGATAACTGCCCTCGCCTTTGAGATGACACTGAAATGCCGAGTTGTGGATCTACCTTACGGAGGATCAAAGGGAGGCGTTCGTTGTGACCCAAATAAAATGACACGGAGTGAACTAGACAGATTGACTAGAAGGTATGCGTATGAAACTCTGCCAGTGATAGGCCCTGATTCTGATGTTCCAGCGCCCGACATAGGGACTGGACCTAGAGAAATGGGAATAATATATGATACATATAAAATGTTCAACCCACACTCTCCATATGCTTCGGCTGTTGTAACTGGAAAACCGCTAAACTTAGGTGGCTCTCAGGGTAGGAAAGAAGCCACTGCCCAAGGAGGTGCATATGTTCTGGAAGAGGCCGTGAGACAGGGACATATCAGAGAATTAGGCTCTTTGAAAGACGCTACCGTAATTGTTCAAGGATTTGGAAATGCTGGTTTCAACATCGCAAACATTCTGCACCAAGATTATGGATGCAGAATTATAGGAATTAGCGATTCAAAAGGAGGGATTTATTGTCGTGATGGTCTAGATCCTAAAGGTGTCTTCACTCATAAAAAAAATGTAAGCACTGAACACTCAGTGGTTGGATATGAAAAGCTCAAACGTCTGACGCAAGAAGAACTTATGACAAGTCTCTGTAGCGTTCTTATCCCTGCTGCCAAAGAAACCCAGATTTTCAGCACACTCGCCAAGGACATTAAGGCTAAGGTAGTTCTCGAGCTTGCAAACGGACCTACCACCGATCTTGCCCACGAAATCTTAATCGATAAGAACATCTATGTATTACCAGATATACTTTCAAATGCTGGTGGAGTTACGGTGAGTTACTTCGAATGGCTACAAAACAAAGCAGGCGAAAATTGGGAATTAAGTCGGATTAAAGAAAAGCTTCAGAAGAAAATGGTCAAAGCTTACGGAAATATCGTAGAAACCGCTAAAGAATACGATCTCGATATGAGAAAAGCAGCATATGACTTTGCTATTTCCAGAGCAGCAGAAATTGTTTCTGAAAGAGGTATCTTCCCATAATCCTCTAAATGTATAGGATAGTTTTGTTAGCGCACGCTGGTGTTTCTGCACAGCTAAGCTAGACTAAACCTAGTCAAAAAGGTCACTTCGGGTTTTACGTAAGATTCTAGGAGATTCAAAACCCTCTAAAAAAGGGAAAACGAGCCCGTAAGGGCTCTAAAAGTGGTTGCCGCGAGTTTATGGTTGCTTCTATAACATTTCTAGAAGCTAAGCATGTAAAAAGGAATAGAGTTTTGTTCTATAACATTTTTCTTGCGTGCCAAAATAGGTGTTCCGTCTTCATCTAAAAATTAACGTTCTATTGATGTGTTATTACACGTGTAATAGCCTCGTCTCAATATGCACTTTGAATCTTAATTGTCAATTCTGAAAGCTTATTGCCGTATTCTGATTCCAGTTTAGAGACGGAATACTGTTGGTGTTGGGTGTTGAAAAAACTGCGTGTTAAGACCACCTGTGAAAAGAAACAAAAGGAAAACTTCGTCAAGCACGTTTCATTGATAAGTATTTCTCATGAAGAAAAGAAAAGAGAAGCAAATAAACCATTGTACTTAACTCGGTATGAATGAATGAAAACGCGTACTCATAAATCTTTCAAAACATGCGTTTATGTTTGGCGAATTATTTCATTAGCGCCTTCAAACTCTCATAAGCCTTTAGAAACCTTCTGCCCTTACCAGAAATTCTGAAGCAAAGATGCGGGTTATCACCTTGAACTTGGATGAGCCTCGCCTTAAGAATCAAATCTAGGTATTTCTCCAGCTGTGTAAAACTCATGCCGCACTGATACATCAGATGAGTTTTCTTAACTCCACGGCCTCGACAAGCATATAGAACTCTCGCGATTATCTCCAAACGTGTAGCGCGTGTACGACAGCCATGGCTAACAGTTTCCGACAACATTGAAGCCACCCTTCTCCCCCAATTACAAATAGGAAAACTTCAATTTAAGAGGATATGGAAGAAACTTCTGTTTACTCTCATTTTTCTGACATGGTATTTTTGCGTCAGTTAGGCTCCGTAGCTTGGCGTAGCGAAATATTTTAAATGTATGATTGTAGACAATAGTTGAGGAGATTTGAATGGTAACTGCATTTATGCTGATAACCACGGAGACAGGTTCAGAAGCAGACGTATTAAAGGACTTGAAGAAAGTTGAAGGCGTAGATGAAGCCTTTGCTGTTTATGGAGCCTACGATGTGATTGCAAGAGTAAAAGCAGACAGCATGGATAAGCTCAAGGAAATTGTAACCTTACACATCAGAAAAGTGGACAGGGTCAGGTCAACATTGACACTGATAGTTAGCGAATAGCCAAAATAGCCCATTATCATTCTACGCGTGCGCTCGTCCAACAATGCGAAAATCTTATGTGTTTTGGAATCACAAACGTTTAAAAAGCTCCAACTAGGAGGTGATGTGAGTGACTAGATACTTGGTATTGTGGCGTCAGAATCCGGCAGCACCAACGCCTACAGACCCCTCAGAGATTTTGAAACTAAATGAGATGATGTTTGCGGGCATAGAAAACCTCATGGAGAGCGGCGAGGTTGAAGAGTTTGGCTTCTTTACGGACGGACGCTCAGGATACGCAATTGGTAAAGGGGAAGCAATAGATAGCTTCAGAAACGTAAGCATGTTCCTACCCTACATTTACTGTGAGGTACACGAGATTATACCATACAAGGAAGGCAAAGAAACCACGATAGCAGTTACGAAAACCATGATTGAATTAACAAAGAAGTAGCATCTTTTGTGTGCTCTGAAGGCTTAGCCTTCCCCCCCTTTTTGTTTGCTTGAAAGATATTTCTTGGTGCGTTGTTTGAGCTGTGGAAAATCGTCTAACATGGCCTTCAACACCTTCCAACGGATTTCTTCAACCTCATTGGATGATGTAGTGTTTCGCAAGGTATTATATACTCCGTCTTTAATTAGTGTTGACAAATAACATAAACTTTATGTCCACACGTCGAACAGATGTCCCGCTCAGCTAAGGTAAAAGATTAAATAGTTCTGTTATTAAATCATGGATTTAATTAGGTGATAACAAAATGGTTAATGAAGGAAGAGGACGCTTGTTCAGAAGGACAGACGGCAAATATTTGATCTACGTACCGAAGAGTTTAGCTGAAGACAGTATGTTTCCATTCCAAAATTGGCAAGACGGCAAGAGAACCGGAGAGAAGAATAGCATACCCGTGAAAGTGAGCTTCAAACGTGGAGTCCAAAGACTGATTGTTGAAGAGTGGAAAGAACCAGAAGAGCAGTAGACGTTATGTTTGATATAGCACTCAAATCTTAGCGTTTCTGCACGGTTTAGGCTACCCTAACAGACACAAAAACCCAAGTTATGAATATCACGAGTCCTTTCTTTTGTGAGTGGTTGCGAGCAGTCAGCTTCTAAATGAACAAATGATCACGTACTTATCTTATTATCACTCCTTTGTCTTTATTGCGAACTTGAAACAGAAAGAGAAAAGCAAACCGCAGTAGTTTAGCTGACAGTTAAGTTTGCATTAAACGTTAACTTACTATTGTAGGCCAATCTTTACAATCAGACTCTAGCTTTTCTATCATTTCGTCTTCTAGACTTTCAATGGCTCCATTCCCAAAAACTATATTTTCGTGCTTAACGAAGTGTTCAAAGAATGGACTTGGTCTTGTTTCGAAGGGGTATAAAACGTAGACAGGTCTATTAACTCTTGTTACTGAGTGTATAACCTCGGCCATCACTCCATAAGAGGGGTTTTCGCTTCTATGGTATACAACAGTTGCATGAACATTTGCGATTATAAGAAAATCTCTTTGAACAATCTGTGTTCTTATCAGATCAATTGCATCTTCTACCTCCTGCACTGGAATATCAGAAAAGGTTTTCACTCCATCTCGGTAATTTACCCGGATTGTAAGTTTCTTTTTCTTTTGAACCAAAGCTTCATCGTATGTTGTTACAATATCCCAGTCTTTTATTGTGTAGGGATCGATGCAGACAAAACTATCACAGAGTTTCTCCATAAATCGTTGAACATCTTTGAAATCTTCCTGTCCTGTAATGTGATAACTAAGATATATACGTGGCTTTTGACCTACTAGAAGGTCAACGAATGTTTTCACGGGATGTTCTTTAGGGAATATTATCCAGTCTAAAGTCTCAGAATACGCACGCTTGTCGACATAATCTTGAACCATCTCAATGGCTGATTCGCGCCAATCAGCCAAATCTCTTAGTGCTAAACGCATTCGTTTCCGAAGGGGATCCTTTCTCATCTGTTCGCGTACTCTTAGTAGATCATCTATAAAGACTATAATCTTGGTGGGCTTTAGCTGTTTAATGTGGTCAAGAGTAATTCCGTTAACCTTGCCAGTGAAGTAATCACCCCAAGGAGTAACTTTAAAAACAGCAGGAGTGCTGATTATATCGATCTCATTTTGTGATTCGCTTACTTCATAAGTCACTTTCGCAAAAGCACTATCTCTTATTCGTTCAAGAGTAGCTTTTGCAATGTCAAAGACATTTTCTCTTGTTAGATGTGGTACGCCATGAGAAGAAGCGGTCTTCTGCATATAGTCAAATATATGGTAGTAGCCAAGCTTTGCCTGTTTTTCAAATTTTGGCAAGGCTTCTTGGAGATATTCGTCACGTCCATTTCCAGGAGGACCTGTTATGAGAATTACTTGCTTATCCTTCGAAGACAAGGGAAGTTACCTTCTCTTGGAAAGTCTTTCGACGAGAGGAGCGAGGTACAACCACCATCTGTTTGTTTTTCCGTTATTATGAATTATTGACATAATCTCTTTTTCTGTCAGCCTTTCTGACTCTTTCATTGCAACAAAAAATGAAGCCCTTGCAAGTGTGATTGGTTCAGTAAGATTGTTATTCTTGAGGAAGTCCGAGGCAATTTTCTGCGCGTTCTCTATGATTTCTCTCTTTGACTCCACACCAATTTCTTTACCAATGCTAAAGATCTCCTCGAGAACAATATTTTTACTAGCCCGTGCAATTCGTTCATTCATCTTCAAAATTTTACCCTCCTCCTTCTCCCTTCCTTGTTTCTCCTTTCTCCGATTTTCTGTAAGAGGCGTTGTCAATTTAAAACTATCCCTCAATAATGCTCAAAATCATGCTTTCGCGATTGTCTTTTCTGTTTCATGTGTTCCTTTCAAACGCCTACATTTAACGCAGTAGCCAAACTTGCCTATGACCTGATCGTGACTGTGTATTTGAGCGTGAACCGTTGCAGCAGAACGATTCAGCTTCTTAGCGATTTTCCCCATACTCAAGCCCTGAAAGTAATCGTCTATTATTTGAATGTGTGATATGGCTAAAAAATAGCTAAAAAAGGAAGCAATACCCAAATGGGTAAAACTTCCAATCCATTTGAAAAAGGGAAACAATAGCCAAATGGCTAATACTTCCAAAAAAAGAGAAAGCAAGCTTCTCACAAGGTACCTGAACCAGTTAGACCTCTACGTTTGGCTTGTTCTTTCACGAATCAGCTTTTTCAATTCGCCGAGTTCGCTGTCTTGTTTTTCCAACCGCGCTATTATCTTGTCCAGGTCGTCTTCTGTCTTTCTTTGCTGATTTTTCAACTCTACGTTTTCTTCGGCTTGAGCGCGTAACTTCTGAATCTCCATTTCCTTACGCTTGCCATTTTCCTCTAGAAACTTCGCTTTCTCAATTGAACCCATGTCATCTTCTTTTTTTGAGATTGAAATCCTTGGCACATCGGAAACCCACGTTGAAATCCACCCAGCTGGGCGGAAGTGCATTTCTGCAGTATACCCTATTGCAGTACGGCCCCGAGTGCCAGCCACCACCACGGATCACCCGGAATTTTCCAGAACTGGGCCCCTGGGGATTCGCCGAAGGACTTGATGAGTAGTAGTTCCGATCGTAAAAGTCCAAGACCCACTCGACAACGTTTCCTTGCATATCGTAAAGACCAAAACCGTTTGGCGGATAGCTGCCAACTGCGACCGAGCCCCCCTTGTCTGACTTTGTGTAGTTCCCATAGGACGGCTTAAGCGTCTTACCGTTAGGGTAGTTCATTCCTGCTAGTCCTCCCCTGGCAGCATATTCCCACTCGGCTTCGGTCGGGAGTCTCCTGCCACACCATACGGCATATTCGACGGCGTCGTGCCAACTTACTCCAACCACCGGATGGTTCGGGTAGTCTAGGCCACACCGGAAACCTTCCATATTCCAGAACTCTGGTAGCTGGTGTCCCGTTACCTTGCAGAACTTCAGGTATTTTGTGTTGGTTACTTCGTACTTGTCCATATAAAAGGTGTCAATGTATACTTTATGAACGGGATTATGATCTCCCTCTGAATCCGAGCCCATAAGGAACTCACCGCTGGGAATTAATGCAAGTTCCTCCGTGACATTGGTCATTGTCCGTTTCTCC
>Ga0209978_10000108_pt1 | contig 25043 bp, 23 predicted proteins | sample BentaG_FD_182805 | JGI IMG/M metagenome (GOLD analysis project Ga0209978, IMG submission 182805) | Deep subsurface microbial communities from South Atlantic Ocean to uncover new lineages of life (NeLLi) - Benguela_00093 metaG (SPAdes)... | ecosystem: Environmental > Aquatic > Marine > Oceanic >... | reverse complement strand
TGAATCAGAATACACCCTCACTGAAAAGGAACAGCTGGAGTCGGTCAGCAAGGAAGAGCCTTACTTCTGGAGGATAAAAGCCGTAGACGGTGCCTCCAATGAGAGCAAGTGGACAGGCGCCGGGGAATTCTCTATTGGCGCTGCCCTTGGTTTTGGCGGTATGCCTACCTGGGCTATATATCTCCTATTAGGGTTCGGTGCTCTGATAATCGGCATTATTGGATTCTGGCTGGGGAGGAGAACCGCCTACTATTCCTACTAGATAACGCCTCTACCCCCTCTCCTTATCAAGGAGAGGCAGAATCCACCCATAAAAGCGGGGCGTAAGCCCCGCTTAATTGTCTGGTGAGCTACCCTTGGCCCCGCGCGGAGCATACTGACCAACTGCCTCAACCAGCAGTGCCAGACTCATCAGGAAATCATCGTACCCCTGGGCGGGGTCAACAAGGAGATGGGGTTACTAATCCTCTTCTTCTAATTCAAACGCCCGATGTAAGGCACGGACGGCGTCCTCAACCCTGGCCTCATCAATAATGCAGGTTATCCTTATCTCCGAAGTAGTAATAAGCTGAATATTTATCCCCTGTTCACTTAGCGTCCTAAACATTGTGGCGGCATAACCAGGAGTATTCTGCATCCCGGTGCCGATAATACTAACCTTACCCAACCTGGAGTCACTAACGCATTCCCTAGCCCCAATTGACTGGGCTATCGGCTTGACCACCTCCATTGCCCTACTTAGCTCGCCTTTAGCCACGGTAAAGGTTAAATCAGTAATATTCTCAATACTGGCGTTCTGAACAATGGTATCGACACTGATACCCGCCGCGGCTAAGGGCTGAAAGAGGACGGCGGCAATGCCGGGGCGGTCAGGAACGCCGACTATGGTTACCTTAGCCACATCAAGGTCTTGGGCAATACCCCTCGCCTTATTTCGTACTTCCATTGCTCCTCCTCCGTGAATTAGCGTACCCGGACTATCAGCGAAGCTGGAGGTGACCAGAACCGGAATACTGAACAGCTCCCCCAGCTCAACCGCTCGTGGGTGTATCACCTTAACCCCATAGCTTGCCATCTCCAGCATTTCAGCGTAGCCAATCTCGGCTAGCCGTTGAGCTTCGGGAACAAGGTGCGGGTCAGCGGTATAAACCCCCTCAACATCAGTGTATATCTGGCAGACTTCAGCCCCCAGGCTAGCCGCCAGAGCTACCGCCGTAGTATCCGAGCCACCCCTCCCCAGGGTGGTTACATCCATCCCCTCGGTAATACCCTGAAAGCCGGCAACAATGACAACCTTCCCCGCCTCCAGCTCCCTGACCACTCGCTCGGGGTCAATCCCGAGAATCCTAGCCCTGCTGTAGGTGGTATCAGTTTTTATTCCAGCCTGGGCACCGCTAAGGCTGATTGCCTCATAACCCATATGCCTCAGTGCCATCGCCAGCAGGGTGCTGGAGACAAGCTCACCAGTGGACAGCAACATATCAAGCTCCCGGTCATCAGGACGCTCGGTAATCTGGTAAGCCTGTTTGATTAACTCATCGGTGGTATTCCCCATTGCCGAGACCACTACCACCACCCGGTCACCTTTATCTTTAACCTGGGCGATGCGCTTGGCTACACTCTTAATCCGCTCCGCATCCGCCACCGATGAACCACCATACTTCTGCACAATCAAAGCCATTTAATCTTCAACCCTCTATCAACCTACCCATAATATTATACCCGGGGTCAATAAACAAGCCTGTTTTGGCTGCCTCAGCTTCGGTGAATCTCTGTCCCCCGTTACTGCTAAACCCCGGTCCCCACAACATAAATGGGACCGGGTCAGGACTATGGGTCCGCGTTTTAATCGGCGTGGGGTGGTCAGGCATAATCAGCATCCGAAGACCGTTTGGTTGCCGGGAGCGGAGTCGGCTGACAACCTCTCCATCCACCCGCTGAATAGCTTCTACTTTTTCACTAACTGAGCCAGAATGAGCTACTTCATCCGGGGCTTCAATATGGATAACTACCAAATCGTGTTCCTTAAGTGCTTCCAGAGCTCCACTTGCTTGAGCTGTATAATTATTGTCCGGCCCATCCGTCACCCCCGGTATTTCTAAAACATCCATCCCCACCATTCGGGCTAAACCGCGGAGAAGGTCAACCCCGGATGTCATCGCCGCCCTGACTCCGTAAACCGACTTGAAGGCGGGCATATCCGGCACCCTGCCACTACCCCAGAAGAGCCATATCATTGTCGCCGGTATATCCCCCCGAGACCGCCGCTTTTTATTCACCGGATGCTCCCGGAGCACGGCCTCCGAGCGTTTCATCAGCTCCAGCAATACGTCACTTCCCTGACCTTTAGGCATAAACTCAGCAATAGGCTTATCCGGGATATCATGTGGCGGAGTACAGGTAGCCAGAAGGGTATCCTCACGCCCTTTGAGCTTGCAGATATGGCGGTAGCTGACGCCGGGGTAAAAATGAATGCTATCATTACTCAGGCTCTGGTTTAACGCCGAGATAAGCGGTTGCGCCTCTTCAGTGCTAATGTAGCCTGAGCTATAGCTCCACATCCTGCCGTCCCGAATAGCCACCAGATTACAGCGAAAAACCACCTCCCCCTCACCAACAGGAATGTCCATGCTCCTGGCTTCAATGCCCGCCCGCCCCTGGTAATAGACCTTTGGGTCGTAACCAAGCACTGACATGCAGGCACAGGCACTGGACGGCTCCATCCCCGGTGGCACGGTTCGGGCAAGCCCGAGAATACCCTCCTTAGCCATAGCCTCCAGGTTCGGAGTATGAGCTAGCTCCAGACAGGTCTTGCCATTATGCTCCGGCAGTGGTAAGCCCGAGGCGCCATCAATTATCAGAACGCAATATTTCACCTTTAGTAACCCTATCCCCTTTATCCCCTTCCCTTTAATAAGGGGAAATGTTATTTTTGAAGGGGCTCCGCCCCTTTAATCCACCCTTGATAAACGACTTTAGTTTATAATCCTTGCCGAAGAGGTTAAATCCGCCTATAATAATGCTGGCGGGGCGTAGCGCAGTTTGGTTAGCGCGCAGCGTTCGGGACGCTGAGGTCGGAGGTTCAAATCCTCTCGCCCCGACCAGTCTATTCTACCTTCTTCGCCTCTTCCCACAGGGCGTTTTGCTCGTCAAAGGATAGTTCGCCAAAGTTTAGTCCACGCTGGCGGCAGAGCTCTTCCATACGGGAGAAACGCCGATAAAACCGCTGGTTTGCCTGCCTGAGGGCTGCCTCTAAATCTATCCCCAGGCGGCGAGCAATATTGGCTAGGGTAAACAGTAAATCGCCAAACTCCTGCTCTTTCCGCTCCTGGCTATCGGCTTGCTTAAACTCGCCAACCTCCTCAGCCAGCTTGTCGATAACCCCGTCAACATCCTCCCAGTCAAAGCCGACCCGAGCCACCCGGTCCTGAATTTCCTGACTATAACTTAATGCCGGCATTTGCCCGGGCACATTGTCCAGCATAGATGCCTCACTCTCCCTCTCCCCTTTCTTGAGAGCCTCCCAGTTAACCAGCACCTCCTTGGCATCCTTTACCTTGCCCTCGCCAAAGACATGGGGGTGGCGGTAAACTAGCTTGGTATTGATACTCTTTATTACGTCCCCCAGCTCAAATTCCCCGGCTTCACTGGCAATCTGGGCATGGAGGACAACCTGCATCAGCAGGTCACCCAATTCGTAGCCAAGCTCCTCGGCATCTCCCTCATCCAAAGCCTCCAATACCTCGTAACACTCCTCCAGCAGGTTTCCCCGCAGGGAGGAATGGGTCTGCTCCCTGTCCCAGGGGCAGCCATCAGGCGCCCGCAGCTTAGCCACAATATTTACCAGGGTATCAAACTGGCTGAGATTCTCTGGCAAGGACAAAGTAGCCTCCTTAACCCTACCCCAGATTATACAAGTTGGTCTGGAAATGAGCAATGTCGCCGGCTGTACGTAAGGCGTAGCCGGGGGAAATTGCGGCATAATTACCCTTCAACTGGATGGCAGTATCGCCCCGATGAGCTGCCGCTGTCCTCTCAAAAACTCAGTGGCAGACATAGCCTGCTTTCCCTCCAGTTGAACCCTCAAGACGCCTAAAATTCCATTCCCGGTATTGATTCCAAATACAGCTTCCTTCCGGGCTGGAGTCAGAGCTACCACCTGCCCGACTTCAGAGCTTGTTTCCTCAAGCAGAGGCACCGCCTCAATAATCCTAAGCTGCTTGCCCTGCCATCTGGTGTAACACCCCGGCCAAGGTTGGAAGGCACGCACCCGCCGCCATATATCTATCGCCGACAGGTGCCAGTCAATCTCGCCTTCCTCTTTAGAGATTGGGCTACAAAAGGTAGCTTCAGCGTCATTCTGGGGCTGGGGGGTGAGCTCCCCCTTAAACCAGCGAGGTAAAACATCCAGGAGTAACTGAGCCGCTATCTGGGACAACTTAGCCGTAAGTGAACCGGTAGTATCCTGCGGGGAAATAGGAATCTGCACCTTGGCTAATACTGGGCCGGTGTCTAGACCCTTCTCCATCAGCATAATGCTCATCCCGGCAAACTCGTCACCAGCCAGAATAGCCGCCGCCACCGGTGAGGCGCCTCGAAATCTAGGTAGCAGAGAGGCATGAAGATTAATACACCCGCAGCTGGGAATGTCCAAAACCGACTGTGGCAGAATTTGACCAAAGGCAGCCACCACGATAACATCGGGGTGAAACTCAGCCAGTTGCTCAACCGCCTCTGTCCCCTTTAGACTTACCGGCTGCACTACCGGTAACTTCCAACTTAGGGCTACCCTTTTTACCGGAGACGGAAGCGGAGAACCTTGCCTGCCCGCCGGTTTATCAGGTTGAGTATAAACCGCCACTACCTGGTATTGATTAAGTATAAGGTGCTCGAGAGAGGGAACCGCAAACTCGGGGGTGCCCATAAAGATGACTCGCAATCTAATCCTCCTGCTACCAGATTCTAACATCAAAAATATTTTCCAACAACCAGCCGTTTTATATTTACGGTTTAAGATTTTGGCAAAAAAGAAAGCCTGACAGACTTTGTAAGGGAGAACAGGGGTTATCGATGACCAGCAATTAGTCTACAAAACCTTGCCATCAAAGAAGCAAAAGTATTATTCTTTTAGTATTCTTTTGAAATTCCCCCCCTACCCCCTGCCAAAGCTGCTACTATTGCTGACCATGTGAAGGAAATGACGCTTTGACCAATAATATAAATTGGTGAAGCTTAAAGGTTGAATCGGGGTAAACAGTAAGGGGGATTTAATGGAAGCCAGGTCAGCACTAGAAGTCTGGCACGCTGCTTTAGGTGAACTACAAATTCAGGTCAGCAAGTCAAACTACCGTACTTGGTTAGAAAAAACCGTCGGCTTAAGTTACGAGGATAATCGGTTTGTTATCGGTGTCCCCAATACCTTCGTCGCTGAGTATTTAAACAAGAACCAGCGCTCTCTAATTGAAAAAACGCTCATCGGTATTACTCACCAGAATACCAAAGTTCTCTTTCACGTAAATGGCAGGTATCAAGATTCGCCTGATAACTATAGGAGCCAAGAGGAAATCCCTCTGGCTACACAAGCAAGCCCCCCCACATTCAACTCAAAGTATACCTTTGACTCCTTCATTGTCGGTAGCTGTAACCGCTTGGCCTATGCCGCTGCCCTAGGGGTAACCGAAAGCCCGGGATATAGCTATAACCCACTATTTATATATGGGAGAGCCGGTTTAGGCAAGACCCATTTACTGCATGCTATTGGTCATGTGGCTCTGGCCGGTCATATTAAGGTACTCTATGTTAGCGCCGAGCAGTTTACTAATGAGTTTATAAATGCTATTCAACAGAGAAAAACAGCTGAATTCCGCAATAAATATAGAAGTGTTGATATGTTGTTGATTGACGATATCCACTTTATCAGCGGCAAGGGGCAGACCGAGGAAAGCTTTGTCCACACCTTTAATGAGCTCCATAACGCCAACCACCTGATTATTGTTACCAGCAACCGCCCGCCTAAATCCATCCCTCTGTTAGCTGAGCAACTACGCTCCCGCTTTGAATGGGGATTAATTGTTGACATCCAACCACCTGATTTTGAAACCCGCTTGGCTATTTTGCAAGCCAAGGTAGAACGGGAAAAAGCAACGGTTGCTCCAGATGTGCTGGAGTTTATTGCTCACCAAACCCGGCAAAATATAAGGGAACTGGAAGGTTGCCTAAACCGGGTCACTGCTTATGCCAAGCTGGTTAGAGCTATAGCTACCATTGAACTGGCGGCTGAGGCACTTAAGGGTATAGCCAGTGAGAACCCTAAAACGGCTCTTATCACACCTGGTCTGGTGATAGAAGCAGTAGCTAATAGCTTCCAGCTAACTCCAATAGACTTAAAAAGTCGGAAAAGAGACAAGGAAACTGCTTTAGCCCGGCAGGTGGCAATGTTTCTCAGCAGGGAGAAAACTAATTGCTCGCTGGCTCAAATTGGTAAAGAGCTAGGGAGCAGAGACCATTCCACCGTTCTCTACGCCTGTGGAAAAATAGCTGGTGAAATCGAGGCCAGCCCTTATTTAAAGCGTAAAATCAATGATATCCAGCAAAGAATCCAGTCAAAAATGTCCGGGCTTTAATAATTACCCGCTTTATCCCCTAAAACTACCCGTCTATAAACAAAATTATCCCAAGTAAAAGACATAGGAATTGTAGATGACGCTCCCTTTTTGTGTATAAGTTTTCCAGGCTTAGCTTCATCTTTACCTATTAATATGAGCTTGCAAGCTAGCATTTACCAACCCTTAATATTATAATTATTATATAAAAGATATATTAATATATTAAGATAAATAATCATAATAAAGATAAAGGTGTTAATAGAAGGATTTTGAAAGACTAGAATGTTTGACCAAGTTGAAATAGTAGTAAAAGCGGGGAATGGCGGAGATGGAGTGATAAGCTTCCGCCGGGAGAAGTATGTTCCCTTTGGTGGCCCTGATGGTGGGGATGGTGGCGATGGGGGAGATGTGGTGATTAAGGCTGGGCCTGATGTTACCACTCTGCGTATATTTAAGCATAAAAGGCTTTATAGAGCTGCCAATGGTAAAGATGGCATGAGAAAAAGAAAACATGGTAAGAAGGGAAAAAGCCTGATAGTACCGGTGCCGATGGGTACTGTTGTCTCTCACAAGATGCAAATAGGTGATGATGCTGGTATCGCTGATTTGGCACAACCCGGCCAGCAAATAGTGGTAGCTAGGGGTGGTAAAGGCGGACTGGGTAATGCTCATTTTGCTTCGGCTACCAATCAAGCACCACGGATTGCTCAGAAGGGGGAGGTGGGGGAGGAAAAGTCCATGATATTAGAATTGAAGATTATCGCCGATGTTGGCATTATAGGTTATCCTAATGTGGGCAAGTCTACCTTACTGGCAGCGGCTTCAGCCGCTAGGCCTAAAATTGCTAGTTATCCATTTACAACTCGTGAGCCTGTTTTGGGGGCGGTTGAGGTTGGTTCACGGGGCTTTGTATTAGCTGAAATTCCGGGGCTGATTGGTGGCGCTCACCTTGGTCGAGGCCTGGGACACGATTTTCTGCGCCATATTGTGCGGACCAGAATGCTGGTTCACTTGATAGATGGTAGCTCTGCATCTCCGGTTGAAGATATGGCACGGGTAAATACCGAACTCAACTTATTTGATTCAGCTCTGGTTCAAAAGCCCCAGTTGGTAGTAGTGAATAAGATTGATTTGCCTGAGGTGCAGGCTCGTTTAGCTGAGGTAAAGGAAGCCTTTAACAGTGCTGGAACGGTAGTAATTTTCGTTTCGGCAGCAAAAGGGGAGGGTGTTTCTGGGCTTATGGCTGAAATAAGTAAGATGTTGGCGCAGCTTACTCCTCCCAGGCGAGAGGGCGAGGAGAAGATTCCAATGAAGGTTTTTCGCCCCCGCCCCAGGGATACGGGTGCCAGTGTGCGTAAAGAAGGCGATACCTTTGTCGTGGTGGCACCTGAACTGGAGCGTATTGTCGCCGGGACAGATATTACCAGTCCTGAGGTGCGGCAGCAGTTCAACCGGCGACTCGCCAAGCTAGAGGTCGGTAAGACTTTAAAGAAGGCTGGGATTAAGCCGGGCGATAGAGTTCGTTGTGGCAATTTAGAATGGGAGTGGGAATAGCATGAATATAGGGATACTGGGGGGAACTTTTGACCCCATTCAACTAGCCCATCTTGCCGTAGCTGAGGAGGCAAGAACTCGGCTGGATTTGGCTGAGATTATTTTTGTGCCGGCCGGTCAACCGTGGCTGAAGGCGAACAGCCCTATTTCAACTGCTGAGCACCGCATCCAGATGGTGCGCCTGGCTATTGCTGACAAACCTTACTTCAAACTGTCTACTGTGGAAATAGACCGGGCTGGCCCCTCGTATTCAGTAGATACCGTGGCTGAGTTACAGGGACAACTTGGCGCTGGAGACGAGCTATTCTTTATTTTAGGCTGGGATAGTTTAGCTGAGCTGCCTCTATGGCGGGAGCCATCACGGCTTATCCAGATGTGTCGCCTGGTGGCGGTTCCCCGACCGGGCTATTCTGCCCCTGACCTTAAAAAGCTGGAAGCCGATATCCTCGGGTTATCTCAGCGAGTAATACTTATGGATAAGCCAGAAATAGATATTAGCGCCACGGACATCAGAAACCGGGTCGCCCACGGCTTATCCATTAGCCACCTCGTCCCCGAGCCAGTGGAAAGATATATCAAGCAGCATAGGTTATATATGGCGTAATAGCAGGCTAGGCAGGGGTTAGTTAAACATCCAGGTTTCTGACGCTCTTGGCGTGGGCTTGGATAAAGGCTTTACGGGGCGGGACCTCGCCACCCATCAGGATATGGAATATTCGGTCAGCCTTGACGGCATCATCTACATTTACCGTAAGCAGGGTGCGGGTGGCTGGATTCATGGTGGTTTCCCACAGTTGCTCGGCACTCATCTCACCCAGACCCTTATAGCGCTGGACTTCCACCTTTTTCGCCCCTTTTAGTTTACCCAGCGCCTCTTCCTTTTCCTGCTCAGAGTAAACCCACTGCTCAACCTTGCTTGCTTTAATTCGATAAAGCGGTGGCTGGGCGATGAACAGGTGTTTGTGGTTAATTAGTTCCGCCATGTGTCGGAAGAAGAAGGTAAGCAGCAGGGTGCGGATGTGAGAGCCATCAACATCAGCGTCAGTCATCAGAATAACCCGGTGGTAGCGGAGCTTCGACTGGTCAAATTCGTCGTCTATCCCGGCCCCCAGGGCAGTAATGATGGCGCGAATTTCTTCGTGAGATAGCATCTTATCTGATGGCGCTTTTTCTACATTGAGGATTTTGCCTCGCAGCGGCAGAATGGCTTGGAAGCGACGATTCCGTCCCTGTTTGGCTGAGCCACCGGCTGACTCCCCCTCCACCAGGTATAGTTCACAGTGGGCAGGCTCCTTATCCGAGCAGTCAGCCAGCTTCCCGGGCAAAGTGGCGGTATCCAGGCTGCCCTTTCTGATGACCAGGTCACGAGCCTTCCTCGCCGCCTCTCTGGCTTTGGCGGCAGTGAGACACTTTTCTATAATTCTTTTGGCGTCCTGGGGATGCTCTTCAAGGAAGAGAGATAGGCCTTCGCCGACTACGCTCTCCACCAGACTCTTGACCTCAGGATTACCCAGTCTGGCTTTGGTCTGCCCCTCGAACTGCGGTTCAGTGAGCTTGACGCTAATAACGGCAGCAAGCCCTTCTCTTATATCATCCCCAGTCAGGTTGGACTCGTCCTCTTTGAGAAACTTGTTCTTGCGGGCATAATCATTAAGAACTCTGGTTAGTGCCGAGCGGAAGCCGGTGAGGTGGGTACCTCCATCCACAGTGTTAACACAGTTGGCAAAGCTAAAGGTGGACTCGGCAAAACCATCATTATACTGAAGCGCTGCCTCAACTATGGTGCTATCTACCGTTTTAGAGGTATAAAAGGGCTGATGATGGCGCACCGCCCGGTTTCGATTAAGGTGGCGAACGAAGCTGGTAATCCCCCCATCAAAGTAGAAGGTCTTGGTCTTTTCGTTGCCGTTCTTTTCCTCCCAAAGAGATATTTCCAGACCCTTGTTCAGGTAGGCCATCTCTCGCACACGCTCACCCAGGAGGTCGAAATCATAGCTGATTCTATCGAATATTTGCTTATCGGGAAGGAAGGTGATGGTGGTGCCGGTATCAGTGGCTTTACCAATCTTGGTTACCTCTCCCTGGGGTATGCCCTCTTTGTATTCCTGCTTGTATAGCTTGCCGTTGCGTCTGATATTAACGCAGAGCCAGGAGGAAAGGGCGTTTACTACTGAGGCGCCGACACCGTGTAACCCGCCTGACACCTGATAGGTCTTGCCACCAAATTTGGCTCCAGCGTGAAGCGTGGTCATTACCGTCTCTAGGGCGGATACTTTGGTGGTGGGGTGAATTTCTACTGGAATGCCGCGCCCGTTGTCTTCCACCCTGACCGCCCCATCCTCTTCAATGTTAACCATGATTTTGGTGCAGCAGCCAACCATGGCTTCGTCAATGCTGTTATAGACGATTTCACAGACCAGATGGTGCAGTCCACGCTGGTCAGTGCTGCCAATATACATGCCCGGTCGGCGGCGCACTGCTTCTCGCCCGCCCAGGACTTGAATATCCTTGGCGGTATACTCGTTATTTACCGGCTGAGTTGGCGGAGAGGTATCCTTTGTCATAACTAGTCTTTACCCCCTTGGCGGCAGTGGGGACAAAAGATAAGCGGGTGGGAATTAAAGATGGTGGGACGGAAATAGCCTCTAGCTAGAGCAAAAGGGGCTAGTTTATTATGCACGGTTACGAAAGCTGGTGAGGCAATCATTTATATCATTATAGCACAATTCAGCTATGAAGTGAAGCTGATGGGCTAGTTAACCGAGCAGTTTTTTTAGTTGGCTGGGGGAGACGGTTTTTTGCTGGGCGGTGGTCATATCCCGCAGTATTACCGTGCCGCTTTTTAGTTCTTGCTCCCCGATGATTACCGCGTAATGGGCGCCAAGATTATTAGCCTGCCGTAACTGGGCTTTCAGGCTCTTGTTGCCCATAGCTTCAATTACCCCGGTGCCATTCCGTCTGAGGGTGGCGGCCAGCTTGATTGCCTCGTCCTTGACTTCATCGCCCGTATAGGCAATGAAAACTTGCGGCTGGGGTAGGGGTGGGACGGGAACATTTTGTTTCTTTAGGTTAAGTATTATCCGCTCCATGCCAACGGCAAAGCCAAGTGCCGGCGTAGGCTTACCCCCCAGTTCCTCAATCAGGTCATCATATCGCCCCCCACCACCGAGGGTGCTCTGGGCTCCCTCTTCCTCAGGCTGGACCTCAAAGACGGTTCTGGTGTAGTAGTCCAGGCCCCGAACCAGGCGATGGTTGACTTCGAAGGGAATTTTAAGCAGCTTCAGGTATCCCTTCAGTCGATTGAAGTGTTCATCACATTGGGGACAAAGATGGTCAACGCTTCTGGGAGCGGAGTTGGCTGCCGGCTGACACGACCGCTTTTTACAATCAAGCAGGCGAAGGGGGTTTCTCTTTAATCTGACTCTGCAATCCGGGCATATATCACGGGTATAGTTAGCATAATAATCCTTGAGGACAGCCAGGTATTTGGGACGACACTTTTTGCAACCGATGCTATTCAGGCTTAGTGTCAGGTGGTGAAGGTTCAGGGACAGGAAGAATTGCCAGGCCATATCAATCACTTCGGCATCAAGGGCAGGGTCATCATCGCCAATGGCCTCATAGTTGAACTGACGGTGCTCGCGGTATCTGCCTGCCTGGGGCCTTTCGTATCTGTAAACAGAAGCGATGGAATATAGTTTTACCGGCTGTGGTAGGTTTTGCATTCCGTGTTCTATATAGGCTCGACACACTGACGCCGTAACCTCTGGTTTCAGCGTCAGGCTGCCTCCTCCCTTATCTTGGAAGGTATACATTTCTTTTTCGACGATGTCGGTGTCCTCTCCCACGCTGCGGGAGAAAAGCTGGGTATCCTCAAAGACCGGGGAATCAATGCGCTCATAGCCGTAGAGCTGACAGACATTAACCGCCTTTTGCTCTATAAAGCGCCAGTATGGTTGCTCCTTGGGTAGAATGTCTGAGGTTCCACGTGGTGCTCGGTACAACCTGACCCCCTTGCTTTTGTTCTAAGCTAGGATACAGTATTAAGGCTGGGTTTGTAAAGGGAGATTTTACACGATAGCCCAATTGGGCTATACTAAAAATAATCCTAATAGAAATAGCTTCAAATTTTTGGCTTTTGGCGGGGAGTGATGAGTTTTAGTCAGCTCATAGAGAAGGCTCGGGGGTATCTTCCACCAGAGAAAATAGCTTTGATTGAAGATGCTTACCATTTTGCCTCAGAGGCACACCAAGGGCAGGTGCGTAAGTCGGGTGAGCCTTATCTGGAACACCCATTACAGACGGCAATGATTCTGGCTGAGCTTCAGCTTGATGCCAGCTCTCTGGCGGCAGCCTTGCTACATGATATTCCAGAGAACTGCAAGATACCGGTGGCTAAGATTAAAGCCAAGTTTGGCGCGGAGATAGGCAAGCTGGTTGATGGTACCACAAAGTTGGGTAAAGTCGTCTGGCAGGCCCCGGAGGTGGTAACTAGAGAAGCGCAGGCGGAGAACCTGAGAAAAATGCTGGTGGCAATGGCTGAGGACCTCCGCGTGGTATTTATCAAGCTAGCTGACAGATTACATAATATGCGCACCTTAGATGCCCTGTTACCCGAGAAACAGCTTAGCATTGCCCAGGAGACTCTGGAGATATATGCTCCCTTAGCCCATCGTTTGGGGATATGGGAGCTAAAGTGGCAATTAGAGGACTTATCTTTCCATTATCTGGAACCAGAGAAGTATCGCCGGATTGCTAAACTGGTTGCCGCCCGGCGTACTCAGCGGGAGAGCTTCATCGCTAGGGTAATTGAGGTTTTGAGAGAAGAGTTTGACAAAGCCGATTTAAGAGCCGAGATGTCAGGCAGACCGAAACACATCTACAGTATACACCAGAAAATGGAGCGCTATGCTGCCTTGGGCAAGCACTTTAATGATATACACGACCTTCTCGCCCTTCGGGTATTGGTTGGCGCCATGCCTGATTGTTATACTGCCGTGGGCGTTATCCACAGTTTGTGGCGCCCTCTGCCCGAGGCGTTTGACGACTATATTGCCAATCCCAAGCCAAATGGGTATCAATCGTTGCATACCGCGGTAATGTGTCTCGGCACAACTCCTCTGGAAGTTCAGATTCGCACTCGTGACATGCATCATATTGCTGAGTATGGGTTAGCCGCTCACTGGCGCTACAAAGAAGGCGAAACGGAGGATACCGACTTTGGAGAGAGAATAGCTTGGCTGCACCAATTAATTGACTGGCACCGGGAGCTCAGCGGAGCTGAAGAGTTTCTGGAATCAGTTAAAACAGAGATATTCATTGACCAGGTTTTCGTTTACACCCCCAAGGGAGAGATAAAGGATTTACCTATAGGTTCTACCCCCCTTGATTTTGCTTATCGGGTTCACACTGAGCTGGGACACCGCTGTGTCGGCGCTAAGGTGAATGGCAGGCTGGTGCCACTTAATTATCAGCTTAAAAATGGTGATGTAGTTGAGATTATGACCGCCAAGGGGGATAAGGGACCGAGCCGCGACTGGCTGAACCCCCATTTAGGTTACGTCAAAACCTCTCATGCCAAAGAAAAGATACGGCAGTGGTTTAAACGGCAGGAGCGGGCAGAAAATATCGAGCGTGGTCGGCAGCTTTTGGAGAAGGAGCTCCGGCATCTGGGGGTAACCATAGAGCGTGAGGAGCTGGCTCATCAATTTAATTATAGTAACGCGGGTGACTTTCTGGCGGCGCTTGGTTATGGCGGCATCACTACCCACCAGATTGCCTTGAAGCTAGCTGCTCAGCATGAGCCACCCAGGGAGACGGCGGAAGTTGCCCCGCCAGCGCCAGTACCATCAGCGGTTCGGGTGATGGGGGTTGGGAATTTAGTCACTAATCTAGCCCAGTGTTGTCATCCGGTGCCTGGTGATAAGATTACTGGCTATATTACTCGCGGCCGTGGAGTGACTATCCATCGCCAGGATTGTTACAATGTGGTCCATGAAGACGAGAAGGATAGAATGGTTCCGGCGGAGTGGGAGCCAACTGATTCGGTATATCCAGTGAGCGTTGAGGTTCAAGGCTGGGACAGAGTAGGGCTGATACGAGATATCACCACGGTTGTCGCTGAGGAGAAGGTTAATATTGCTAACGTGAACTTTACTAATAATGATGACTATACTACATCGACCTTCCTTACCTTAGAGGTAAAGGGGTTAGCCCAGCTAAGTCGACTCTTGGTAAAGATTGAGGGGGTTCGGGGGGTAATAAGTGCCAGTAGGGTAGGTGACGAGGCGGTGGTGAAAACTAGCCCCTCAACACCACCTAGTCCAAATAAGGATAAGGTTGCTGAATAAAAAACCTAGGGAGGTAGATGTTGCCACAAAGTAAATCAGCTCAAAAACAGGTGCGCGTATCCGCAAAAAGACAGCTAAGAAACAAGTCGGTTCGTAGTCTATGTAAGACTGACATAACCAAAGCAGAAAGGCTTATCTTCTCCGGTGAGCTCGAGGCGGCTAAGCAGGCGGTCGCGGAGGCTATCATTTCTTTGGATAAGGCGGCTGAGAAGGGAATTATTCATCCCAATAATGCGGCTCGACGCAAATCACGGTTAATGAAGAAGCTAAATGAGGCTCAGTCTTTACCTCCGGCTGAGTAATTCAAACCCGACCCCTTGAGTATGTAACTAAGTGTTTCGTCACTTACTTGTTATAGAGCAAGATATTCTATTGAGTGCTACCGATAAGGAAAAGGAAGAACTACGGAAATATCTTCATTACCTCCGTTTTGAACGCCAAGTAATCGTAGCTACCCTTCATTTCATAACAAGCTAAATTGGTCGGAAAGCAAAGCTAACCGGAAGCTAATTTCTCCCCGGTTGTTACCTCTGGGGTTCAATAATTACCTTGATAGAATTCTGGGCATCGGCGACGAGCTGGAAACCTAAGCCTGTCTCTGCCAGACCCAGACGGTGGGTAATCATCTGGCGCACCGGGATAGTGCCCGCCCGAATTAGGTCCAGTGCTGTTTGGTAGTCAGCCGGGCTGCCGCCGTAGGAGGTGGTGAGGGTTATATCGTTGCGCCAGAAAAGCTCATTTATTGAAATTGGAATAGTAACGCCGGCGTCGGTTGGCGCGAAGAAGAGAATAGTGCCCCCACGCTCCACCGACTTTAAGGCTTGGGCAATGGCTGATTCAGCACCGGTGCACACTATCACCAGGTCAGCTAGGCGACCCTGATTGACCTGACGCAGTCGGGCGGGCAAGTCCTCTTTAGCATGGATGGTAGCCTCAGCCCCGAACCGTTGCGCCGCCTCCAGCCGGTAGTCGTTTATGTCGGTCGCTATCACCCGACTTGCCCCCAAAGTGCGTACTAGCTGCACGTAGAGCAGCCCGGAAATGCCACTGCCAATGACAAGCACACTGTTGCCCGGCGGCATGTGTGCCCGCCTTTGTCCCCGCAGGGTGCAAGCTAGCGGTTCAATAAATGTGGCCTCTTCGTAAGATACCTCGTCGGGCAACCGGAATACTCCGCGGTCAACATTGATGGTAGGCAACCGAATATATTCGGCAAGACCACCCGGGTCAAAATTCGTTTGGCGGAGGGTATCGCAAACAGTGTGATGACCGTTCAGGCAGTAGTGGCACGTGTTGCACGGGACATGGTGAGCCGCTGATACCCGTTCACCCTCTCGGTAGCGCTCTACTCCCTCCCCCACCGCCACAATTTGCCCGCCAATTTCATGACCCAGCACCAGAGGCGCCCGGTCCAGGCGGTACCACTCCATGACGTCACTACCGCAGATACCACAAGCCTCTACCCGTACCAGTAGCTCACCAAAACCGATTTGTGGGACAGGTCTCTCTTCTATCCGCACATCCCGGTTGTTATACCACACGGCGACACGCATTCTGTCTTTTACGGTCACGACTTCTTCAGCTCCCCTTCTTTTCCTTCTCGTATAACTCTTGAGCCTCTTTCGGGGTTGCCTTTTGGTGAACAATGGCACGCATCGCCTTAATCATCGCCACCGGGAAATCATTTTGCCAGATGTTCCTGCCCAGATTCACGCCGATGGCGCCCTTTTGCATGCCGTCATAGACAAACTCAAACACCTCAAGTTCAGTATCAACATGGGGCCCACCTGCCATAATCACGGGCACCGGACAACCCCTGGCCACCTTGTCAAAGTCTTCACACCAGTAGGTTTTTACCACGCGTGCCCCCAGTTCAGCAGCGATGCGAGAGGCTAGAGCCAGGTAGCGAGCATCCCGTTTTTCCAGCTCCTTGCCCACCGCGGTAACCGCCATTACTGGTATGCCGTACTTTTCACCCTCATTAACCAGCTTTGACAGGTTTAATAACGACTCTTTTTCATAATCAGTACCGACAAAGATAGAAATGCCTACTGCCGAAGCGTTAAGGCGGATAGCCTCCTCCATAGAGGTGGTGATTCCTTCATTAGCCAGGTCTTTCCCCACCATACTGGTGCCGCCGGACACTCTGAGAATAACTGGTTTAGTGTTGTCGGGGTCTACTGATGAGCGTAACACGCCCCTGGTAATGAAGATGGCATCAGCATAAGGCAGGAGTGGTTCAATAGTTTTACGTGGTTCTTCCAGCCTTCTGGTGGGACCCTGAAAGTAGCCATGGTCTACTGGCAAGAACAGAGCATGTCCGTCTGCCTGGATTAATTGTGCCATACGGTTTGCCATTCCCCAGTCCATCTGGTAATCCTCCTTCCCGAGTTTATAGTTTGTTGCCCGGTTGTAAAAGAGCTAACCCAGTAACTGCACCACAATACTGGAGCAAAGCTGCCGGGTCATTTGCTTATTAAGGTCGTTGCCGGTGGTCTCACTTGGAAAATAGGCTTATCTTCTACTTCTTTGCCCCCGGTCAAAGACGAAGTCCTTTTTATTCTCCACTTTAGCCCAAGCTGCCCTGGCTGTTGGCAGGAACTTCATGGCTATCACCAGTCCCAGAATAATGGCAATAATAGTAGCTGTTCCTGATTTCGTGCCCAGCCAGATAATAAGGGGCAGGAAAAGAAGGCCAATACCCATGCCCAGGGCGACATTATGGGTAAATATGAAGATGGCAAGAATTATGCCGAGTAAGATTAGTAACCCCTGCCAATACCCGTAGAGAGGCAACAGCACGAATAGGGCACCCATAGCCGGCCCCATTCCCTTTCCCCCCCTGAATTTCAGCCAGACCATCCAATTATGACCTATCACCGCTCCCAGCCCGGCCAGCAGCACAAAGGCCAGGGATAAATCTAATAACCAGTAAGCTATAGCTACGGCGGCGCTTCCTTTGCAGACATCAACGATACTTACTGCTGCAGCCGGCCAAGCCCCAACCTCACGGAGGGTATTTAAGCCACCAACATTTCCTCCCCCCAGTTGGCGAATATCTTTGCCGGTAACCAGACGGGTAGCAATATAGGCTGATGGAGTAGAGCCAAGCAGGTAGCCTATGAGTACAGCTATAACCCCGGTAACAACCTCATTGACTATCACTTAACTTCCCAGCTGGCTTATTTTTTGTAGGCCGGCGTGCACCACTCAAGGTACTTCGGGTTTCGGCCGTGTATTACATCGGAGTAGAGTTTCTGTAGCTTCTTGGTTATCTTACCAATTTCACCGTTGCCTATTTTGCGGTGGTCTACTTCGGTTAGCGGGGTTACATTAGCCGCCGTGCCGGTAAAGAAGCCCTCTTCAGCGATGTAGAGTTCACTACGGTCAATCTGTCTCTCTATTGTTTCTATACCCAGTTCTTTTTGTGCCAGTTCTATTACGGTATCGCGGGTAATTCCTCTAAGAATACTACTGTAAGTGGCTGGGGTAACCAGCTTGCCTCCCATAACCAGAAAGATATTCTCGCCACTCCCCTCGGAGACATGACCATCCGGGGAAAGCATAATTGCTTCATCAAAGCCATTCTCCACGGCTTCTGTTTTAGCAAGGGCGTTATTTACATAGAGGCCGGCAATCTTAGCCTGCGGTGGAATCACATTATCATCTGGGCGTCGCCACGAGGAAACAGCGCCTCTGGCTTTCTCTGGCAAATATGGTCCCCAGGGGATAGCAAAGGCCAGGAAATCGCTATCCAGGCCATGGAGGCGGACGCCTAGAGCCTCAGAGCTCTTATAGGCTAAAGAACGGATATATATTTCTTCCTGAAAACCGCACTTTTCCACCAGTTCCACCGTTATCTGGCATAGCTTTTCTCCAGAGTAGGGCAGGTCAATCTTCAGCACCTGGCAGCCGTTATGCAGGCGTTCGTAGTGCTCCTTTAGGCGAAAGAGGTAAATCTGTTTTTGTTCCTCATTCCAGTTACCTCTGATGCCCTCAAAAATGGCGCAACCATAGTGAAGGGCGTGGGTCATAACTCCTATCTTGGCTTCAGATAAGGGGACAAACTCATTGTGGAAAAAGGCATATGACGGCATTATGTCAAATCTCCTTTCTTAGATGGGGTTTATTATAGCCGATTACTTGGCTAGAAAGCAAGTTGAAAACATTGCAGGCTAGAAAGTATTACAATACACGCTAGGTAGCTTGACAAAGACAGCTCAGCTATTTAAAGTGTCCATTACTGAGTTCTGCCGATGATGTTGATTATGGGAGGTAGATAATGCAGCCGCAATTCGTATCTGGTTCTCCGCTTTTAGAAGCTGCCTGGGCGGCAGGGATACTGCTTGTCTTTATTTTGGGTGCCTGGCTCATTCTTCTGGGCATGCGGCGCGCACAGCGAAAGCTGGAGCAGCGGGTTAAAAGAACTACCCTCTTTCCACAACTCTTACAGAGTCTCGCTAGGCCTGTTTTCCTGCTGGTAGTAACACAGGGATTTATTCTGGCGGTAAGCTCTTTGTCCTATTTGGCGTCATGGCGTGCTGGGCTGGGAAGAGTCAGTATCGCTGTGGTGATTGTTCTCGTTACCTATGCTCTGGCGCGGGGTGGAGGCGTGCTGCTGGGCTGGTATCTGCACAGGGTAAGAGTACGCCAGAGCCTCGTCCGTCTGGTACGAAGGATTACGATACTACTTGTTTATGTAGGTGGCTTACTCGTGCTGCTGGACTACCTGGGAATTTCTATCACCCCGATGGTAGCCGGATTGGGGCTGGGTGGTCTGGCAGTAGCTTTAGCGCTTCAGCCTACCCTCAGTAACTTTTTCGCCGGCACCCAGATTGTATTAGACCATGTGGTGCGTGTGGGGGACTATATCGAGCTGGACAGTGGCGTGAAGGGGTATGTTACTGATATTGGCTGGCGCAGCACACGGATTCGCACCGCTTTTAACAATATGGTAATCGTCCCTAACTCTCGCCTGGCTGATAGCGTTATTACAAATTATTACGGTCCAAGCATGGAACTGGCGGTTCTTGTGGAGGCTGGTGTCAGCTACAGTAGCGACCTGGTCCAGGTGGAGGGTATAGCTCGTGAAGTGGCGAAAGAGGTAATTGATGAGCTCGACGAAGCGGTAAAGACCTTTGAGCCGTGGTTTGGCTACGAAGAATTTGGAGATTCGAACATCAACTTCTGGATATGGCTGCAGGCGAAGGACAGGTTTGCCTCGTTCCGTGTGAAAAGTGAGCTAATGAAGCGTCTTAAGTCCCGCTTTGACCAGGAGGGGATTACCATAAACTATCCTGTACGGCACCTCACCTTCGAACGCCCCAGCGACACCCCGCCTCCCTTCCCTCCAGATACCCCCGGCACTGGCGGTTCCGAGGAGAAGCGTTGACGCCGCGACCCCGCTATTAATGAACCACTCCCACACGGTAGTAACCCTATCCCCTGTGTCCCCTTCCCCTTAGCAAGGGGAAGGGGAAGTATTTTTGAGAGGGGCTTCGCCCCTCTAACTCCCCTAAATACCGCTCTAGAGCTAGCCTCTTTTATTTGGGGTGGTTTGAAGGGGCGTTAGCCCCTTCAAAACTAATACCTCCCCCTCTCCTTTGAAGGAGAGGGGGATAAAGGGGGTGAGGTTGATATAAAATATTTAATGAGGCTAGACTCAAATTGGGCTGAGTGGTATATTGAGTGGTATATATTTAGACAACATCTGATTGGGGGTGAGCTATGCTGGAAACAATTTTAACCGAGACAATTGAGGCTATCTTTGATACCCTGCCGGTAGATTTAACCTTCGTTGATGACACTGATACCGTCAGGTATTACAGCAAGGGTGACGAAAGGATATTCAAACGGACTCCAGCAGTGATAGGCAGAAAGGTGAAGGACTGCCATCCGCAGAAAAGCCTGCATAAGGTAGAGCAGGTAGTAAGCGAATTAAAAGCCGGCACGAGAAATGTGGCTGAATTCTGGATTGACCTTAAGGGGCGCAGGGTATATATCAGGTATTTTGCCGTCAGGGATAAAACCGGCAGGTATATCGGCACTCTTGAGGTTACCCAGGACATAACTGACCTGCAGAAAATCACCGGCGAAAAGAGGCTTCTGGATTAAGAGTGAAGCTGTGCCATTAACTTCTTACCTCGACAAGCTCGGTGTCTGCAGGGTGTAGCCTTTCTCAGTTTCAGGGAAGATGTCTTTGAGTAGCCGGGTTCGGCCGGTTTGTATGGCGGTGAAGCCATACTTTTTGCGGATGCGGTCAATAGCTTTATTCAACTTCTCTACCCTCTGGGCTGAGGAATCCAGCATATCTAGCTGCCTGGCCGGCTCAGTCAGGCTTGATATCCCGATACCAATGAGGCGAACCGCTTGCTTTTCCTGAGCCAGGGCTTTGTTTAACAGCTTTAGTCCGGTGTCGGAGATAGTCCGGTCAGTATCGCTGGCTTGCGTTAGGGTTTGACTGCGGGTGATGGTGGTGAAATCGGCATATCTGAGTTTCAGGTTTACACACCTGGCTTGCTTACCTTGCTGGCGCAGGTTGATGCCAACCCGTTCGCTAAGATAACACAGCGTCGCCTTGAGCAACGAGCGGTCCCTGGTATCTTTGCCAAAGGTAGTTTCTCGACTGATAGACTTGGCCGCGCCGGGAAGCTCTACTTTCCTATCGTCGATGCCGTTGGCGTAGCTACGTAGAAGCTCACCAGACGCACCAAAATGGCTTTTAAGGGTGCTTAAGGGCGTAACTGATAGGTTGCCTATAGTATTGATGCCTAGGCCTTGTAAAATACGCTCCGCCTTTTTGCCTATTCCGGGCAGTTTGGCTATAGGTAAAGGTGCCAGGAAAGAGCGTTCATCCCCATTAGCTACCTCCAGTAATCCATCTGGCTTGGATAAATCAGAGGCAATTTTGGCGACAACCTTACAGCCAGCGACACCCACCGAGGCACAAAGCCTCAACTCCTCTTTAATTCGTTGCTTTATAGCCTGAGCCATCCGATGAATGGAGCCATAGATAGATTCAAAGCCGGTTACATCCAGATAGGCTTCATCAATACCTATTGGCTCAAGAAAGGGGGTAAAATCAGCCAGGATAGCCATGAACTTCTGCGAGGCGTCACGATACTTGGGGAAGCCGCCTTCTATGAAGATAGCCTGGGGGCAAAGGCGGTAAGCCGTGGCAAGTGGCATACCGGCGTATATGCCAAAACGGCGGGCTTCGTATGAGGCTGAAGCAACCACACCCCGCCGGTCAGGTCTGCCGCCAACTACCACCGGCTTACCTTGAAGCTCGGGTTTTTCTGCCTGCTCTACCGAGACAAAGAAAGCATCAAGGTCGATGTGCATAATAGTGCGTGCCATTATTGTCCCCTGGAAATAAAGGCTTTAACCCTGCGCTCGAAGACGCTGCGCTCAAGGAGAACACGGCGTTGGCATTTGAGGCACTTTATGCCGATATCAGCGCCGAGCCTGACTACCTGCCACTCGTAACTACCGCAGGGATGTTCCTTCTTGAGGCGCACCACATCACCCAGCTTTATTTCCATCTATAAAGCTCCGAGGAGTTATTATGTTGGTAGGGTGGATAGATGGTAATTGATCTGCTCCCGCATTGATGAGGCAACCTGCCGGGCTGCCTCGGCAAAATCCTTTTCCGGTGAGGCGTATAGAATTTGCCGTGAGGAGTTAATGATTGTCTTCTCTCCCTTACTATCGACCCCATAACGAACTACTAAAGCTAGGTCTCCTCCCTGGGCACCGACACCAGGTATTAACAGCGGCATATCGGGATAGCTCTGCCGTATCAGCCTTAGTTCCTCAGGGTAGGTGGCGCCAATAACCAGTCCGATGTTACCGTTGGAATTCCATTGATTAGCCTTGGCAGCTACTATCTCAAATAGGGGGCGATTGCCGCCCTCAACTTGGCAGCGCAGGTCCTGGAAATCAGCCGCGCCACGGTTTGACGTCCGACACAAGATGAATACCCCTTTATCGCGGTACTGGATAAAGGGCTCTATTGAGTCGAAACCCAGATATGGATTTACGGTAGCCGCATCAAAGTTGAAGGTGGAGAAAATAGTCTTGGCATAGAATTTGGCGGTATTGCCGATATCGCCTAGCTTGGCATCCCCTATAACCACGATATCCTCAGGCACACATTTAATGGTTCGCTTCAGGGTCTCCATTCCCTCAATGTCTAAAACTTCGTAGAAAGCAAAGTTGAGTTTGTAGGCACACACCAAATCGGAGGTAGCCTCAATAATCGCCTTATTGAATTCAAAGACGCTCACTCCGTCAGGCATGAGCGCCGGGTCAGGGTCAAGCCCAACACAGAGTAAACTACCATTTTTTTGGGTGGCGTTTTTCAGCTTTTGGGTGAAGTTCATCTATGTTATCTCCTTTTAAATTATACCACACCCTGTTTTCGGCGTTCCCCCGTTAATTCTTAGTAACCCTATCCCCTTCCCCTTATTAAGGGGAAGGGGAAGTATTTTTTAAGAGGGGCTTTGCTTTTCTGAATACTCCCCTTACATATCTAGGGTTGCTCACCGCCACAAGATAAGGAACGCTTATTGTGGGTAGTTTGAAGGGGCGTCAGCCCCTTCATAAAATAATCTTTCCCCCTTCCCTTATCAAGGGAAGGGGGTTAGGGGGATAGGTTGGCAGGCAATCTCTTTAGCTTTAATTGTTGGGCTTAACCGGCAATGATATAATTGACCTTGTATTTAGATGAACTATCGGCAGGCGGAAGACTATATATTTAGCTACACTGACTATGAAAAGGCGCCGATGCCGCACGACCCCGCTTTTTATGACCTGAGGCGTGTGGAGGAGCTGCTGACTCGTTTAGGCAATCCTCATTTAGCGGCCAGGTCGGTTCATATTGCCGGTACCAAGGGTAAGGGGAGTGTAGCCGCTATGGTGGCATCGGCTCTTTCTGTCTCCGGTTATACTACCGGACTCTATACCTCACCCCATCTGCATACCTGGCGGGAGCGCATGAGAGTCAATGGGGGTCCAATCTCCGAGGAGGAGTTTGTTGCTCTCGTGGGGGGGCTTAAGCCTGAGGTTGAAGCGGTAAACCGAAAGGCCACCTACGGCCAGCTGACCACCTTTGAGCTGCTAACGGCGCTGGGCTTCGCCTTTTTTAAGCGAAAAGGGGCGGAGTTTCAGGTACTGGAGGTGGGGATGGGGGGGACGTTTGATGCTACCAATGTGATAACCCCTGAGGTCGGCATCATAACCTCTATCAGTCTTGACCATACCGAAGTGCTGGGTAATTCCCTGGCTAAGGTGGCTGGTGAGAAGGCAGGTATTATCAAGCCGGGTAGCATAGTGGTAACTTCACCGCAGCCTGATGAGGTGGCTCGGGTAATTGAGGAAGCCTGCCTTAATCGGGGTGCCGAGCTAATCAGGGTAGGTAGTGATGTCACCTGGCGGAGTCTCGGCTTTGATTCTGACCGACAATCACTTCAGGTGAAGGGAAGATTAAATGACTATAAACTGTCCATTCCACTGCTCGGTCAGTACCAGCTGGAGAATGCGGCGGTGGCGGTGGCTGCCCTGGAGGTTTTGGCGGAAAAGGGCTTTAAGATTTCCAGGGACAGTATCGTTAATGGTCTGGCAAAGGTAAATTGGCCAGGTCGGCTCCAGATTCTTAGCCGTCACCCTCTGCTGGTGGTTGATGGTGCCCATAACCCCGACTCAGCCCAAAAGCTGAAGCAGTCGCTTGAGCAGTACTTCAACTTTGACCGGGCTATCCTGGTTATAGGGGTATCATGCGATAAGGATATAGCTGGCATAGTCTCAGAATTGGCGCCCCTTTTTGGCAAAGTGATTGTCACCCGCTCCCGCCATCCTCGGGCGATGGCACCACCACCTATTGTCGCCGAATTTACCAGGCATGGAGCTAAAGTGGAGGTAGCGGAGGATGTTTCAACGGCGCTGTCCCTGGCGCTGGGTATGGCTGGGGCTCGAGACTTGGTTTGTGTTGCCGGTTCATTGTTTGTGGTCGGTGAAGCCATTGAGCAGGCGAATAGGCAGGGTCGTTTATTAAACAAGGTTTGAGAGGACTACCCCGGTCAAACCGTTAAGGGCGAGGTTGGTAAGGAAATTCAGCGGGTAGCCTCATATCCCGTAGTCATCGCCTCTTTAGGTAGCATATTGCCCAGGATTTTCTCTAGTGCCATAGTATGGCTACAAAGCCCCCAGCTTGAGAAAAAGTGGCACGTGCAATGCCACTTACCGTCTTTGTATCCGGTAGTGTAGCTGTCATGCTCTCCTCGGAAGCTGACTGAAAACTCAGCGAAGGTAACCCTCTCTGTCTCTTGAGCGTAGCGTTTGGCTTTTTCGATTTTCCCAATTAGGCTGGACTGCATAGCTACACCTCCTTGCTTAACTTAAAAAGCACTGAACCTAACCGGGCCAGTGCTTCTTTTTCTCGATGATAGTAGAATTGTAACTGCTAAACACATATTATCTACTTCTCGTTAAGCCTTCATCATTTATTTTACTCCCTTTTTAATTATAAGTCTAG
>Ga0209978_10000107_pt1 | contig 25044 bp, 23 predicted proteins | sample BentaG_FD_182805 | JGI IMG/M metagenome (GOLD analysis project Ga0209978, IMG submission 182805) | Deep subsurface microbial communities from South Atlantic Ocean to uncover new lineages of life (NeLLi) - Benguela_00093 metaG (SPAdes)... | ecosystem: Environmental > Aquatic > Marine > Oceanic >... | reverse complement strand
CTTAAGAATCCTTTTTAATCCAGCATCAGGGCTTGACTGTTCTCATTCTAGATGAAGCACCTCCACATTCCAAAGGGTACCAGAACCTACCTACCGTCTATCCAATTAACAGTATTCTCCGGAGGCAAATTAGGGCAAATTTGAGTGATTGTCAACCGCCTAGAGGACCTTGGGATCAAGTCCAGATTTCGCCGTATTTCATAAGCGAGCTCCTACAGATAAAGAAACCATGCAAAGCTTGGGTTAAACAAATGAGGACTGCTACAATTACTTCTGCTTTTTTCAGAGCTGTCTTCGCTGCCTACTTGACACATAGCCAAAGAACCCACCATTATGCTGTTATAGCCGTTTCTATCGTAGACGGTTGACAAATATTCCTTGTTTACTATAATAAGAATGCGCTATCAGATACTTGGACGTAGCTAGTAGAGAACTGGACCTTTGATAATTCTTCAAGATCCTAGAAGGATGTGACCGACAAAGGCAAACTATTCGAAAGGATGGGACGCAAAAGTACAGACCTTTTAAGTAGTGGCTACGTTACGGAAGTTACATCGTGAGGGGTAATTCGCCCATTCTTTCCTTTGAAAGAATGGGTTTTTGCTTTTAATAGAGACATGTAGGATCCCGCGGCGGAATCATAACTTTGATTGAACCACTTTGTGGCGGAAGCGGATATTCCCAAGTATTTGGAGATACCACCAATTTGGAAGTGTATCTGAACTAAGTCGGACATAAGCGAGTTATATGCAATGGCGTGCCCAAAAAACAGAGGGAGTTAGTCCTCTTTTAATAAGGCGAATATAATAGAAAGAAGGAGAACTCACAAGAATATTTTTATTCGCAAAGAGGTTTCCCATGGACCCTATAGATAAGAAAATAGAGAAAAAAAGTGATGACATAGAGAAGATTCTCAATGAATGGGGGTTTGGACCCTGTTCACTCGGAGCAGGAAACATAAAAAAGAGTGATATAAAGAGATGGTTTCATAATTTTGAACCAGGCGAATTTGAAGATGCCTTTTTGATCTTATCGAACATCCAATATCATGGTAATCACAAGCTGCGTATATACATTGAAGGTCTTTCAAAAGAACTAAGAAAAATCTTTAAAGATGACCTGCCTTCTGTGAAATTCTTTCCTTTAGGTCAATCGGCAAGTTCCAGTGGTGCAATATTTTTGTATGATTTCCGAAAAGAACTCGCGCTTCCCGAAACCGCCTTTCCTTACTGTTCTGTGAAGGATGTAGATCTATCAGGAGTAAAGGCCATTGTATTTTTCGATGACATTATAGGCTCTGGAAACCAAGCACTAAAATTTGCGGAAGAACATCTAGAAGAAATTGAAATTGATAAGTACTATGTTGCCCTTCTGGCATTTGAAAAAGGTTTTAATGAAGTAAAGGAAAAGGCTTGTTTTGAAAAGGTCATTGTCTTTAGTAAGCTCTCAGAAGAATATAGAGCTTTCTCCCCTGAATCGCAGGTTTTTCCTGAACATGAGACAAGACAGCGACTTCAAAGAATGTGTAAGAAATATGGAGAAGATCTATTTCCAAAACACCCTCTAGGTTATGATGATTCACAGGCTTTAATAGTTTTCCCCCATAACACCCCCAATAATACTCTTCCTATCATATGGGCAAGTGACAAGTCTGGCAGAGACGTTGTTATGCTACTACCGGGGAAAGAATTATCCTTGCTTTCTGGATTAATGGAGCCTTTATGGGCTCTGAAATCGAAGGATACCCCTCGGAGCGTCATCTTATTATAAAGGTAGTGGGGACGGCACCGATCCGAACTGTAGAAGTGGTAAGAAATAACGCTACCATTTATCAGTACAAGGGTTCTCGTGTTCTCGAAGAAGTAGAATTTGTTGATCAGGAAGATTGTGAACAATTGCCATTTTTCCCTCATCTGTACTATTACGTGCGAGTTATCCAGATTGATGGTGAGATGGCTTGGAGTTCTCCCATTTGGTTGGGAAAGTCAGAGGCGAGAGGAAAATATAGTTAAAAAATGCAAGGAGGAAGTAGATGGCGCGTCCAAAGAAATGCGTGTTATTAGGGCTGGATTCGGTGAATTTGGAGCTGGTAGAAAGATTCGTCAAGGAAGGTTATCTCCCTCACATGAAACTTTTGATGGAGGAAGGAGCAGTCTCCGAAACCTTTTCTGCTATTCCCACCGGTACCGCGATGAACTGGACCTGTATTGCAACAGGAGCCACCGTAGGCACTCACGGTATTGTGGAAATGACTCTTCATCTTCCTGGAACTTCGCTTGCTGAGAGATTTGAATCTTTCAATACCGAAAGATGCCAAGCAGAGTATATATGGAATGCAGCAGAAAGGCAGGGAAAGAAGGTAATTCTTCTGCGATACACCGCCTCCTGGCCTCCAACTTTAAAAAAGGGATTACAAGTTGAGGGGATGGGAAATCCAGATTGGAGCCCGGTGTTTCAAATTGCTCCTCGACTAGGGTTTTCTACGAAAAAACTTCCCGAGCGGAACATAGAGGCTTATGGAGCAGGCCCGAAAGAGATAAGCCGCACTCATCAGGTAACTTTTACCCCCGCTGAGGGATGGGAAAATACTCCCATGACACATCCTCCGGCTCTGGAAACTACTTTGCCCATCTGTCCCATGGGAGGAGAGGAGAAGATATTTCATGTACTTATTATTGACAGCCAAGGAGAAGGATACGATAAACTTTTCCTTGCTGAGAACAAAGATGTGGCGCACGCCTTGTGTGGGATCAGCGAAGGAGAATGGAGTAATTTTTTGAAGGCAAATTTCATTACGCGCAGGGGAAAAGAAGAAGGGAACTTCCGTGTGAAACTTGTTGAGCTCTCAAAGGATGCAAAAAACTTCCGTTTATACTCTAGTCATATTTTTCCCTCCACCGGATGGACTTATCCGGAAGATTTGGCTAAAGAACTCACAGAACACATCGGCAAACCCTACCAACTCCTTTGTGATATCTACAGCCCTATATTGGGAGGGTGGATAGATTCAAACACCTATCTGGAAGAAATGGAGAATCAAATGACCTGGCTTGCGGAAGCAGGAGAATATCTGATGAAAAACAAAGACTGGGATTTACTCATGGCTCAGTGGCACGGAATAGATTACACCGATCACTGTTATCTTGGGGGGATGGATCCTGAAAGTTCTGCCTATAAAGAGGAGAGGGCAGCAGAATGTAAGGAGGTTACACGCAAGGTTTATCAGATGGGTGATACGTACCTGGGGAGACTCATGGAGGCAGCTGGTGAAGACACCCTCATCTGTGTGGTTTCAGACCATGGCCATATGGTTCCCAAAAAGGTGTTTCACTGTAACAACTTCTTAGCACGGCAAGGAATTGTGGGCTACAAAGAGGCCGAGAATGGAAAGATTGAAGTTGACTGGGCTAAAACGAAAGCTTTCTCTCCTTTTGGCTCCTATATTTATGTGAATCTTACCGGACGGGAAAAAGGAGGAATAGTAGATCCTAAAGATTATGAGAAGGTACGAGAGGAGGTTATCGATCTGTTCCAAAATCTTAAAGATCCAGAAACCGGGGGAAATGTGGTGAACATGATTTTAAGAAAGGAGGAGGCAGCTTTCCTGGGGCAACATGGAGATAGAGTAGGAGATATTGTATATACTCTGAACCCAAGGTACAATGACGAAACAGCGTGGGTGCTCACCAAGGAGTTGCCGGTTATCGATGATCCTCCTTATGAGTCTGAGGAAGGTATCTATCCATTTGCCGGAGTTCACCATACTTACCTCCCTTCGTCAAGACAGAGTGTGGGAGCGATGAAAGCAGTTCTCCTCATGAAGGGTCCGGGAGTGAAACGAGGCTATCGACGCAGGGTCCCTGCGAGAACCATTGATGTAGCTCCTACTTTAGCCTGTCTTTTAGGTATTGAGCCACCCAAGGACGCAGAAGGTTCCGTATTGCATGACATGATCCAATAGAAGAATAAAAGGGACGGTTTCATTTTTCCGCCGTTCCTGGTCTGGGTTCTGGCTAACTCGGCCCTACCAATCACCGGAAAAGGAGGTCATCCCATGCCCAGAATTGCCCGCATTTTCTCAGAAAATAGCGTTCTTCATCAGGAGTTTCCCCAAAATTTTCAGGGGTCAGAAATTTCCAAAGACAGCAAGAGTTGTTGGGTTAGGGGAACAAGGGTCCTTATTTTTGCTTCGAAAATTTTCCTCCCCAAAGAAGATTATAGATCCCATCGCAAATAGCATACTGTTTGAAGGGTGGTATTTCGAATAACCTTTTTGCTTTCTCATACACTTTCTTGAGAAGTATTCTAAGCCTCATGCCCGTTGCCAGGACAACGCTAACAAAAAAGAATACGGCTATTACCAAGGAGACCATGTTCCTTAAGGCTATATAACTCTGAACCCTCACATCCTCCAGATTATAGCTTTGTTTTATGAAACGAAAGCTTTCCTCACACTTCCAGCGGGTAAGGTAGATCTCTAAAATACTTAAGGGATCATCTTCTGCTTCCTCAACGTTAGTTAAAAGCATAAGAGGATTCTTGCCATATCCTTTTACTACCACCAGAGTAAGATGAGTATCACTAAAAGGAAGTTTCACCATCCTTGATCCCAGGTAAAGATCCTTTATTTTTGGAACCTCTCCCTCCTTACAAATATTTAGCTTTACTCTCCTCCTGCACCGACAGCTTTTGGCCAAGGAAAGAGAACTTCTTTTTCTTCCTTCTCTTTGCCTCTTGTCTATCAGAACAAGATCTCTATCACCTCTAAGCCTTATGGTAAACCTAAGCTTTCTTGTTAAAAGGCCTTTGAAGATAATTCCTCGCGTCGCTTCCTCTGTCTAAAGTCCATATTCCTTTTTTTCCTATAACCTCTCTTACAAGATCTATAGCGGCAAGGATTTGTTTATTTTCGCTTTGGAAGTCATCAGCTCGTTGGGAGTAAAGCTCTCCATAAAGCGGAACTACCTTATCTCCTTCAGGGTCAGCACCTAAGATTTCCAGGGTCCAATATCCCTTTCTTATCTTTCCCTTTTGACTTCCATCCCTTACTAGAGCTAGATATTCTTGCTTTTTTGAGTATTCTTTGGAGATGTCTGATAGGTCCAGAGCTAAGACTGTTTCATCCTTTATCCAGTATTTAACCTCTCCTGTGAGTTTTCTGCCTATAAGCTCGGTAAGATCGGCATCATTTATTTGCCGAGAGAGTCTATTCTCGGTCTTTTTGAGGGGAATTTCTTCTCCTAGTGACCGGCCAATATTGGTAAGCTTTATGTCTTTACTGGCCTGAATACCATATACCATCTGATGGAGAAACTTTCTCTTCGGTTTATTTAGTCCAGAAGAGAGTCTGTTGGAAAATCGGGTTATCTGCGTTTTGATTTTTCCTGCTGTCTTGCTTTGAGTAGCCATAATACTGGATCCTTTCTTTATTTTGGGAGTTTCCCCAAATTCTATCCAAAATCTTAAGCTTTGTCAGCAGAAAATCCTTTTCCACTTTCTCATCTTCATAATTCCTCTTTAATTCAGCATCTTGGAGAAAACCATATGAAATTTTGGGGAATCTCCAGTCATTCAAACCTCGTGAGGCTTTTTTGACACGGACCGCTTTTCAGCTACGATAGGAAATAATTATTCATGATCAGCGAGCAGAACAAGAAAGGCGGGGCGGGGACAGAACAAAGTTAGAACTTCTTTCGAGGATGCCACAAATGACATGAGAATTCCGGTTTATGATTCTCCGACCTTATTAGAACTAAATAGACCGCAACTGGGTTACACGTTGGAGGGGAGCTAGTTGAGGAGAGCTACGTTATTCTGAGTAATGCTACAAGCTTAGTAGTATCAAACGTTGTTAGGAAACTATTGCCTATACTCCAAAGCTTTTTTCTCTCTCATCTCAGCTTCTTTTTCTATTTCTTCCTTTGTAGCAACTTCTGTAAGAATCTTGCACTTGGGATCTTTTGGCTTACGACGAGGAACCTTGGAGACGAATATATCTCCCAAGAAGTAATTCATTAATTCTATTCTGTAATCGAATAGATACCCCATAATGGCTTGTAGTTCATCGACTATTTTTTCACGCCATTTGTTGAACTCTGAGTTTTTGCTCGTTCCTAACTCTGAAGCATTGATACTAGCTACATAGTTCTGGAAACTCATAATTGAATCAGCAACATCATCAACCTTGAACTGAATATATTTCCTTAGATGGTCAAATCTAGTTACACTTATCTCATTTGCTTCTATAGACAAAACATACTCTGCCACACCTTTATATATGGTTGCTCTGTGATCGCTAATCTCTGATTCCATTTTCATCTTATCAAACTTAAAGATATTCGGGGATTGCATGTGAAGTCTCAAATCAGTTGGTAACATCAGATATTTTGTAGATATTGTTGACAAAATGTCCGAAAAATTTGTAACAGCCTTATTTATCTCTTTGAATGCATTAATTTCCAGTGATTTCTTAATCTCTTCTCTTTTCAGAATTTGATTGTCTTCCCTTGTCTTTCGCAACTGAATAAAGACTATAGACAAGGCAACTATCCACCCTATGAAAATTGTAACGCTATACACGAGATTCTGTATTGACAAGAGGCCCAGGATTTTCAACACAAGAACAAATAGTAAATAACAGGATAAAGGACCAATTATGAACAGAATATGCAGAAGTTTGTTTTTGAACATAGTTGTCATGCTAGCTTGCGCGAAGAAACACCCGGGGCGCCAAGCAGCCTACCAGTAGTGTCGATCTTTGATTTCCCCTTACTCCTTCTCCTTCAATAAGTCTATTAATCATAGAGTGTTCTGTCAATATTGTGCTATCCCTCTCCAGATGTGGTTTACTTCCACGACAAACGGGACGATGTTAGAACTTTTTTTAAGAATACCACAAATGAGATAGAGATTCCAGTCTATAGTTTTCGAGCCTAATTGGAACTACTTCTATATTCCAAGGGCAACAAGAGGAAATTACAAAGCCATAACTACCTACTTTCCGTGTTTTGGCTGGAATCTTCTGGTAAGCATCTATGAAAATACAGGAACATGCAAGACTGAGCTGTTGAGGGAGGCTGTGGGGGAATACCTTACGGAGTCAGCATAAACTGAGGCTGCCTTAATTTTATGTTGATAGGTACCACGCACGGTCAACCATCAGGGATCAGAAGGTTCCCGAACTTTCTTAGCCTGTTCACCTCGGTCTTTAAGAAAACAGCTAGTATTTGTCCAAAGCGACAATCAGACATTCCCAAGACCTCTGCCAGACCCGTCCTTACATAACCCTCGTAGATTTTGTCTGTCCTTCTCTTCTTCGTAAGAACTAAGGAAACGGGAAAGTTTGTCTTTCTGATGAGTTACTTTCTATTCCGATGTGTATTTCTTAGTATTCAACTGGAATAGAGGACGCTCCTTTCAGGATTTTGTCAGGAACTACCTTTCTTATAATAGATTGAGGTATCGGTTTCCTGCGCTCATGTCCATCTCGTTCCCCGCCGATTGAGTGTCGATTCAATCAGGGAGTAACGTATCATATTTCGGTCAGATTTCACGCTGCACAACGAGTCCCTCTTCGGCTACGCTTTAAATGACTCAATGCGGGACAGACTCAATGCGGGAGGTTGACAAAAGACAGATCGGTAGTATAGTGCGAGGTGTACCAGTTGGTATATCTCCCGTACAAGGCATCACGATAAGACAAAAAGACGATGGAGGAGCATTCCGGTAAAATTGAAACCGTTTATAAGATTCTGTCAGAGAATATTATTGAAAGAAAACTTCTTCCTGGTCAGAGACTAGGGTAAAGGGACTTGATAGAAAAATTAGGCGTCAGCAAGACCCCTACCCGGGAGGCGTTAGCAAGACTAAGAAAAGATGGTCTAGTGGAAGGAATGTTGTACCAGAGTGCTTTTGTAGCCCCGAATTTCACGTAAGGATGCAGTAGAAATTTACAATCTGCGCAGGGTTTTAGAAGGTCTAGCAGCCAGATGTGGAGCCGAAAAGATAACCCCGAAACAAGCTGAGAAACTACATTCAATTATTCGGCTCTCTGAGAAGTGTATAAAGGATAATAAGGTAAAGGAACATACTCGTTTTGATTTGAAATTTCACAGGCTAATCGGGGATATCAGTGAAAATGAAAGACTGGGTAAGATAATCCAACAACTTCGTTAGCAGACTAACATCTTAATGACTACTTCGGTGGTTCTTACAGGAAGAGAGGTTAAGGTTTCTTCAAGTGAACACAAAAAAATTGTGGAAGCAATAGTTAACCAGAATCCCGAACCCGCTGAGAAAATGGCTGAGGAACACGTTATAAAAACCAAGAAAGCTGTAACGGACTGGTTTGATAAGACGCAATGGTAATATTTTCTCAAGTTTCGGAAGGAGGCTAAATCTTGCAAATGAACGTAGGAATTATCGGCACAGGAACAATGGGTTCTAAGATGGCAGAAAGTTTAATTAAGGCGGGTTATACAGTCTTTGCAAATGATATAGATGACAAGGCTAAAAATCGAGCAAGGGAGCTAGGGGCTAAAGTTGTAAATTCACCTAAAGAGATAGTAGAGTATGCCCATGTGATCCTGCTTTCCATCCCTATGCCCTCCGACGTAAAAGAAGTCGTTCTGGGAGAAGACGGTATATTAACCAATCCAAAAAAGGGTTGTGTTATAGTTGACCTTAGCACGGTGGATCCATTTTCTACTCAGCAAAATGCACAAAAGTCTAAAAAATATGGTGTTGGTTATATTGATGCGCCAGTTTTAGGCCGCCCGCAAAAATGTGGAAATTGGACCTTACCAGTGGGAGGAGAAAAAGAGGATCTAGAAAAGGTTCGCAAGGTATTAGAGATTTTAGCAGCAAAAATAATTCATGTTGGTCCTTCCGGCTGGGGTAATATAGTAAAGCTCTTAAACAACATGATGTTTGGAGCCATAAACTCGATTACTGCTGAAATTTTTGCCATATGCGCAAAGCTTGGCATGGATCCCAAGGTACTATATGAAGCTATTGCCAACAGCGGCGCTGCCTCTGTCAGCAATCTATTTAAGGAACTGGGCCCTAAGATTTTGAACAGGGATTTTGAGCCACTTTTTGCTATTGATTTGCTGCACAAAGATGTGAGCCTGGGTATTAAGATGGCAAAAGAAGCTGGTGTTCCTTTATTTGTTTCCCAGGCTAATCAACTTCTAAATGAGATGGCAAAACTTAAAGGTTTTGGAAAAGAGGATACAGCAGGTGTTATTAAGGTTTATGAAGATTTGTTAAATATTAAGGTAAAAGGATGAGAGGGACAGTTAATGAAATCAACTTATATTGAGTATGGCGATGGGAAAATGGACATAGAGGTTCCTGACAGTGCAACAATCCTAGCCCCCGATGACCTTCGTCAGGATCCTCCTCAAGTAGACCCTTACGAGGCAACCAGAAAAGCTCTTGAAAATCCTTTGGGGATGTCACCTCTAAGAGATTTGGTCAAACCGAGAATGAAAGTTGTTATCTGTTGCCCGGATAGAGTGAAAGGTGGAGCTCATAAAGAGGCTCATAGAAAAGTTTGTATTCCCATTATTGTTGAAGAGTTAAGAAAAGGGGGCATTGAGGTAAAGGATATTAAGCTAATAATGTGCCCGGGACTTCATCGCAAAAATACAAAAATGGAACTTGATTGGTATCTTGGTGAGGAGACAATGAATGCTTTCTGGCCTGATAGATTAGTCTGGCATGATAGTGAAGACCCGGATAATATTGTAAATTTTGGATACGATGAGCTGGGAGATGTTGTTGAGGTAAATAAAGAGGTTGTTGAATCAGATTTAGCAGTTTCTATTGGCCATGCTCTAGGGAATCCCTACGGTGGCTACAGCGGTGGGTATAAAATGATAGCTACCGGGATGACAACCTGGAGGTCTATTAGCTCTCATCACTGTCCTGATACGATGCATCTTGAAAGTTTTATCCCGGCAAACACTGATAGAAGCAAAATGCGCCAACAATTTGATGCAATCGGAAAAGCTATCGAAAAAGGCATGGGAAAGAAGTTTTTCTTTGTTGATGCGGTGTTGGGCACGGATGCGCAGGTTCTTGGAGTATATGCTGGAGATGGGGAACGAGTTCAAAAAGAAAGCTGGAAATTAGCAAATAAAAGAACCGAGATTTATTTAGATATAAAGGATAAGTTTGATGTATTGGTTTTTGGGCAGCCAAGAGTATTCCACTATGGTCCTGGACACGGAACTAATCCTATTTTAATGTTGCAGGCAATAGGAGCCCAGCTAACAAGAGATTATGGTGTTTTTAACGAGAATGGAGTGATAATTTGCGCATCACTGTGTAATGGTTGGTTTAATGATGAGTGGTTTCCTTCTTACCGTGAGGTCTATGATAAACTGCAACAAGTCTCAGATTTTGCAGAACTGGTAAGATTTGAAGATGAGATTTCCAACAAACAAGACTACATTTATAAATATAGATTTGCCTATGGATATCATCCCTTTCATGCCTTTTCCATGGTTTCCTGCGGCAGTATTGCTCTAAAGCATACATCTGCTATATTCATACCCGGGGCACGTAAACCCCAATACGCCAGAGGGATGGGATGTATCCCTACAAATACATTTAAGGACGCTTTAAAAGCTAGTGAAAAATATGTGGGTAAAAGTCCAAAAATGTTAGTGCTACCAGGGTGTTTTGTAAAACCCGGATTTCATTTATTCAGGCAGTGAGAAGATAAGGTTTAATGACACGCGCATTAGTAACAGGCGGAACCGGGTTTATCGGCTCTTATTTGGTGAAGAAATTAATAAGAGAAGGAATAGATGTAATAGTGTTTGATTATATGCCAGATAAATCTTTGCTATCTGAGGTGGAAGGAGAGTATAAACTTATTATCGGAGATTTAGCTTCTTCACCGGAGGTTTTTTCTGCGGTTTTAGAAAACAAAGTTACTGATATTTTCCATCTCGCCTCAGTTCTGGCAGAGATTTGTCAAGAAAAGCCTTTTACTGGCTTGAATGTTAACCTGAAAGGCACACTTAATCTTTTAGACGCGGCTAGAATGGGCAAGGTAAAAAAGTTTGTTTTTGTGAGTTCAATTTCTGTTTTTGGCAAAGACGTTGAGGAGCCGGTAGGTGATGATGCTCCTAAGAATCCCAGTACTCTCTACGGCATAACTAAACTTGCCAGCGAACATCTTTGCCGATGGTATAATCATAAATTCAATTTGGACATTCGTGGGGTTCGATTTACTTGGGTTTTTGGTCCGGGGAGAAAGAGGGGAATTACAAGGCTATTTTCAAGCGAGTTGTTAGATTGCATTGCACGGGATGAGGTAGTAGAGATTGAAAATCCTGACGAAAAAGGAGATTGGCTTTACGTGAAAGATGCAGTCAAAGCATTATGGTTGGCCTGGAAAGCATCGCAACCTAAGCGAGGTATTTATAATATCGCAGGAGGAACACACTCAATTCGAGAGGTGATGCAGATCGCTGAGAAAGCGGTACCTGATGCAGTTATTCGGTATAAAGAGAATGGGGGTATTCTTTCTCCTTACCCTTCTTCATATGACGATAGGTGGGCACGAGAGGAACTTGGATGGTCCCCATCTTATTCTATTAAAGATGCGGTGAGGGAACACTTGCAAATTGCGAGGAAGCATTACAGGCAACAGACGTAGAATCTATCACAAAAAACTATAAATGCATTTATGATTATAACATAAATTTGAGATTGCTAAGATGTGGCTAAGAAAAGTTACTTTTACTGCTCCGAGCCTTATTGCTTTTGTGATCATGTTCATCTTCTGCTCCGTAGCGTCACCTTTCTTTTTCGCAGCTATCAACTTTCAGAATATTCTCAGGCAAATTGCTGTCAACGGATTCTTAGCTCTTGGGCTTACAATGGTTATCCTAATAGGTGGCATTGATCTATCCATTGGCAGTGTCCTAGGCTTAGTGGCTATCGTAAGTTCTCTGTTGCTTAGAACAGGGGCGGGACTGATTCAGCTCATTTTGGTCGCTATCATTGTTGGAATGGCTGTAGGGGTAACCAATGGTTTTCTTATCACTCAGTTTGATGTTGCGCCCTTTATTATGACTTTGGGAATGCAGTTTGTTCTGCGAGGTCTGTCCTTCTCTTTAACCCAGGGGAGAACTATCTTTGTAGAAATGCCGTTTAATGTTGATTTCATAGCCAACGGTGATATTGGTCCTATCCCATTTCCTGCCGTTCTGCTGGGGTTAGTCTATCTTATTGTCTTCTTGGTCATGCGATATACGATTTTCGGACGTCACCTCTATGCGATTGGTGGAAACGAGGAGGTGACTCGTTTGTTTGGAGTTAACGTTAAGTTGGTTAAGATTGCTGTTTATGCAGTCTGTGGGATAACTGCTGCACTAGCAGGTATAATAAATCTATCCCGAATAAGCGCAGGTGATCCCCAGGCTGGAACAGGAATCGCCTTATTCATTATTGGTGCAGTGATCATCGGAGGCAACAAGTTTACCGGTGGGTTGGGAGGAGTCCATTTAACAATTATAGGACTTTTTATTGTGGTACTAATATCTAACATCATAATTCTTACGGGTCTGGGATATTATATCCAGCTCATAGCGGAAGGAACTATTGTTATCATTGCGGCCTTATTGGGAAGGGAATGGAGGCCATAAAAACCTTACGATAAAAAAAAAGGGGGTTAAGGTGGCATCTATACCTATTGTTCAAATGAAGAACATTTGTAAGCACTTTGGGGGTGTCGAAGCTCTTAAAGATATAGACCTCACCTTATATGAAGGAGAGGTTCTGGGTTTAGTAGGAGACAACGGAGCCGGAAAATCAACTCTAATAAAAATACTAGCTGGAGCTATCCCTGCTGACAAGGGAGAAATTTTCTTTCGAGGAAAAAAAGTCGATATCAGAGGTCCTAAGGACAGTAGAGAGCTGGGGATTGAAACTGTCTACCAGGATCTTGCTCTCATCGATAACTTGGATGTTCCCGCGAATGTGTTCATAGGTCGGGAGGTTAAAAGACAGAAACTTGGTAGAGTTTTCAATATCATGAATCTTAAGAAGATGGAAGAAACCACACGAAGGCTTTTGGATCAGCTAGAGATAATTGTTAAATCGCTGAGAGAGCGTGTTCGCAATCTTTCGGGTGGGCAGCGGCAGTCAGTAGCGATCGCCAAAGCAATTTTCTTCAACGCCAAAGTGCTCATTATGGATGAACCGACAGCGGCGCTGGCAGTAGAAGAAACCGCAAAGGTCTTTAATCTTGTTCGTCGACTTCGAGATAGGGGTGTATCCATTACTTATATCAGCCACAACATTAACGACATTCTTGAGATATCTGATAGAATTGTGGTGTTGAAAACAGGAAAATTTGTGGGCGTCCGGAAAAAGGAGGAGACGACTAAGGACGAAGTAGTGAAGATGATTATCTCAGGAGAAAGTTAGGGGCTGCTAAAATGGAAAAACTGCTCTTAAGTAAAAAAAAAGAGCAACCACTCAGTAGTATCAGAAGACTGTTGAGTACATTGACAAGGAAGTCTGTAGGACCTATAAGAAAGTACGCCACTCTATCCAGCTTGATCCTTCTCGTCGTTATTTCTAGTTTTCTTTCTGAAGCTTTTCTTACACCTGCTAATATCTTTATTTTATTACGGCAGGCATCGGTGCTGGCTCTTATGAGTCTCGGCATGACTATAGTGATTCTTTCAGGGGGTATCGATCTTTCCGTCGGGGGAATCCTAGCCTTGAGTGCTGTTAGTTCAGCGCAGCTCGTTCTTAAGACGAACTTTTCTCCCTATTTGATTATGCTGATCATCGCTTTGGTAGGAAGCTTTGTGGGTTTCTGTAATGGAGTCATTATAGCCAAGGGAAAGGCAGAACCTTTCCTGGTAACGATGGGGATGGGAATCATTCTGAGAGGAGTCGCCTTTATCATATGTCGCGGAAGAACACTTCCTCTTGGGCAAGAAACTCCTCCAGTTATCCGATCAATCACCCGTGATTTCTTGGGTCCCATTCCCTATCCTGTAGTCTTTGTTGGATTTTTTTTTCTCCTTTTTGCCCTTATCATGCGTTATACCATCTTCGGGAGATATGTCTATGCGTTTGGTGGTGATCCTGAAGTGCTTCGTTTATCAGGGGTCAATGTAATAGGGACGCAGATAAAGATATATACGCTAAGTGGAATGCTGGTTGGTATTGCGGGTGTTCTTCACCTTTCCCGTATCAACGCTGGGGATCCTACCGCCGGAGATTTGAGAGTATTACCAACCATCGCAGCAGTCATCATCGGAGGTAACCAGTTTGCAGGAGGCATTGGAAATGTTGGACTCACGGTGGTGGGAATACTCATAGTAGGGATTATCAACAATATTTTAAGTCTCCTTGGAGCCGTGTACTATGTTCAATTGATTGCCCAGGGGTTGATCATTATTTTTGCGGTTATCATAAGCGCGGTGAGTGGCAAGGAATAAGCCAGGATGAAAACTACTATTAGGTAAGGTAGACTGCTTCCATTTTCAGATTATGAGAGATGGGTCAAAAATCAAGTAAAGGAGGTGATAATTAATTGAGAGCATAAGACCCGGGTTAAATTTTGTTAGATGGGGAGGTGGTGTCGAGTTTTCTAGTTAGAGATGGTTTTACGTTCGCACCCTTGTGGAAACAGCGAGGGAAAATTCTTTACAAAAATCTTTGGAGGTAAAATATAATGAAGAGAGCAAAGATAATAAGAAAGGTTGTGTTGGTGGGTATGATCATGGTTTTTTCCTTACCTCTGGTCTATCCACTTGCTGCTGTCAGTCAAGAGAAGCCGCAGGTATGGCTGATTGGGATATCCCAACCCAATGATACTCATCCGATCCGGCGCGCCCAGTATGATGTAGTGAGATGGTACGAAGCTGAACATCCTAATGTTAAGTTTATCGTAACTAGTGCCCGCTTGAGTGCTGATAAACAAAGTGCAGACGTCGAGACTCTAATCGTCCGTCGCGTTGATCTTATTATGGTCTGTCCTCATCAGTCCCAAGCGCTGGTGCCGGCACTTCGTCGGGTTATTAAAGCTGGAATTCCCCTGATGGCTTTTGATCGCCAAGTAGCCAAGAGTATCATCCCCGGTTCGATCACCTATGTGGGTATGGACTATGTTAAAAAGGGGTCCTTGGGAGGCAAATTGACTGCTGAAGCCATGGGAGGAAAGGGTAACTTGGTAATCATTGAGGGAGTCCAGGGTTCCGCCTCTAATATCGACAACTTTAAGGGATTCAGAAGTGTTATTGAAAAGTATCCGGACATCCATGTTATTACTGACCAGGTGGCAAACTACCAACGCGAACAGGCACTAAACATAATGGAAACCATCCTGCTGGCTCACAAGGATATCGACTTCGTCTTTGCCGAGAATGATGAGATGGGTTTCGGTGTACTGGCGGCCATAAAAACAGCCGGGAGAGAGGATGAAATCAAAGTTGGATCCATGGATGGTCAAAAAGAGGCCATCGAAGCTGTTATGAATGGAGAACTCGCTTTTACCGTAAAGATGCCCATATTCTTCCCTGAGGCTCTTGACGTAGGGGTTGAGATACTTGAAGGTAAGACGGTTGATAAGAAAATCCTACTCCCTAGCTTCCCGGTCACTAAAGAAAACGCATCAGAGCATTACGATCCTGAGGCTATCTTCTAAGGCTGTTTAACGGAAAACTACCTTGGATTGGACTGGCGCAACCATTACTGCCTGTTCCGTTGACTGATAGCTATCCGGTATGCGCCAGTCCTTTCCTGACTCAACCTGTATTCTATTTCTGTGTCTCATTCGTCACAGGTGGTGCTGCGTCTCCTTCATTGGCCTCCAATAAATCAGAAATAATAATACAAAAACAGTTTCGTAATTTAGAACGAGGAGCAGCCATAGAATTTCCCTTAAAGAGCGGTCGGGTGACTATAGCCAGATTGGGTATTGTTGAGAGAGAATATCGTATGTTCATAACTACAGGAGAGGCTCTTCCTACCAAGCTAATTCTCCGAGGCAATCCCTCCATAGTAAGGATGGATTCCCCGGTTAAGGATGTCCTTAATACTATCATTGAAAACGGTATTGCACATCATTATGCCATAGTTTATGGTGACTACAAGGATGATTTGACTGAGTTTTGCCGCTTATTAGATATAGAATTTATATTATGTCAGGACGAATAATAATAAAGTCAGGAACTTCCCGACACTGCTAGAGGTTTCTAACTTTACTACGTGCATAGCAATAACAATTCAGTTGGCGAGTTTTTAAGAATCGGTACGGCAAGGAAAAAATGAATTTCCATTCAAAGAAGTGTAAGGTGGTTATAGCTGCACCTAGTGCACACAATGAGCAGATCACAATGTTAACCAGTGCAGGCGCACAGGTAAAAGTCCTTCCCAACCCCACAGAAGCGGAGCTAATAGAAGAATCCAGGAATGCCAGCGCTATTATTGTAGGAATAGCAAAAATTACAGATAAAATTATAAAGGAAGCTACACAGTTGAAAATAATTGCAAGACAATGTGTGGGATATGACAATGTAGACATTGAAACGGCGACTCAAGAGGGCATTTTCGTAACTAATACTCCGGCTGTGAACGCTCAAGCTGTAGCTGAGTATACATTTGGTTTGATTTTAAGCCTAACTCGAAAAATAACCAGCGCTGATACTGTTATGAAATCCGGTGGTTGGAGAAAGAAAGAGTATTGGGGGATTGAGTTAAAGGGAAAGATAATGGGAATTATTGGATTTGGCCATATAGGTTCCAAAGTTGCCATTCTCGCCAAAGGCTTTGGAATGCGGGTTTTGGCCTGTGATCCCTATGTCTCCCAGAATAAAGCTAGTCCTGTAGGGGTGGAATTGGTAGATATGGATAGCCTTTTGGTTAAGTCTGATGTAGTTTCATTGCATGTTAATTTAAGTGAACAGACCAAGGGGTTGATTGGGAAAAGAGAACTTGCTCGAATGAAAAAAAGGGCCTACTTGATTAACGTTGCTAGGGGAGAAGTGGTAGATGAAAAAGCATTGTATGAGGCTCTTAAAAACGGAAGTATTGCGGGTGCAGCCTTAGATGTATTTAAAGAGGAACCCCCTTTGGATTATTCTATAGTTAAGCTTCCGCACGTCTTAGCTACGCCACACATTGCGGCTTGGACGGAAGAGGCTAGGAGGAGATAGGAGGAGAATGGCAGTAGTCGCAGCAGACCAGGTAATTATGACTCTAAAGGGCAAAAACCTAGATATGCAGCAAATTCGCCCCCTAATCCTAGAATAAAGAATTTTTCTGATGACAAGAGTTCCTGTCAAAAACTTAAGCGATTATTGTAAAAGTACATTAACAAAAATGGGAATTTCTGACAGAAAAGCTGATATTGTAACGGAGTGCTTAATTGAGGCAAACCTGAGGGGAGTGGATAGCCACGGTGTAAGATTCCTCTCCATCTATGTTAATGCAATCAGAAAGGGGTTAATCAATATTTATTCTGAGCCGAAAGTTGAGCGAGAGACTCCTACTACAGTGTTAATTGACGGCCAGGCTGGGATTGGACAGGTCATTGGGGTATATGCGGTGAAGAAGTGCATAGAAAAGGCCAAACAACACGGCATAGGTACGGCAGGGGTAAGAAACAGTAATCACTTTGGAATGGCTGCTTATTACGCCATGCTCCCCGTAAAAGAGGAGATGATTGGTATAGCTCTATCCAACGCTCCTCATAGAATGGTTCCATGGGGAGCTAAGGTAGCTTATCTAGGAACTAATCCTTTTGCGGTAGCTGTTCCCACAGGAGGGAACATACCTTTTGTCGTAGATATGGCTGTCAGTAAAGTAGCTCTAGGGAAGATTGATAGGGCGAAGGATAAAGGAGAGAATATCCCTGAAGATTGGGCTCTTGATGCAGAAGGAAATCCTACCACTGATCCTAAAAAAGCTTTACAGGGAGCACTATTGCCTATGGCTGAAGCCAAAGGATATGCTCTTTCCCTGCTCATCGATATGTTTTGTGGCATCTTAACCGGAGCTGCCTTTGGCAGACATCATCCAAATAGGTTGCTTAATCCTGATTCCTCCGGTCCTCAAGACATAGGTCATCTTTTCGCTGCTATCAAGATAGAAAATTTTATCCCGGTTAAGGAGTTTAAGGAAAGGATGAGACAGGCAGTAGAGGAGATTAAAAGTTTACCTGTAGCTGAAGGTTTTTCCCAAATTTACATACCCGGTGAAATAGAATCTAATAAAAGAAGGGAAAGAATGGAGAAGGGTATTCCCCTTAATGACAAAGTCATAAGTAATCTAAGGGCATTGGGTAAAAATTTGGGTCTAGAATTTGATAAAATCTCGTAGAGAAGTGAAACTTCCCTCAAAAATGAGCATTGTTTGTAATGTTTGCATAAGGAATAGTGTCTTTACATGAAAAAAAGTAGAGGAAAAGATGGCAAAATTATGCGAAGGAGTAATTGCGGCAATGGTCACTTTGTTCAACGAGGATTACTCTGTGGATGAAGAAGGAATAAAAGAACAAGTTGATTTCCTCATTGAAGGAGGTGTGGATGGAATACTTGTTTTAGGAAGTCTGGGAGAATTTATGAACTTACCATCGAGAGAAGAGAGAGAAAAAGTTGCGGAAATTTCAGTGAAGCACGCGGAAAAGAGAGTTCCCATCTACATTGGCACTATGCATACCTCCACCGATGAGGCAATTCACCTGACAAAACATGCACAAAATATTGGCGCAGATGCAGCAGCCATTGTTGTACCTTACTTTTTCCCCCTATCCGATGATGCTGTTTACAACCACTACAGGGCAGTAGCAGAGGAGGTAGGTATTCCCATTATCTTGTATAATTTTCCCAGTTGCACTGGGATAAATATAAGTCCCCAGGTTGTGGGAAGACTTGCTAGAGAATATGATAACATCATTGGTATAAAGGAGACCATTGATAGTGTAATGCACATGCGAAAGTGCTTAGAAATTACCCAGGCTCTTGATTTTAAAGTTATTACTGGGAGTGAGGACCACGCTCTATCCATTCTAACCATGGGAGGACATGGGTTTGTTAGTGGAACGGCAAACTTTGCTCCAGAATACACCGTAAGGATCTACAAGTCTTTTAAAGAGGGAAACTTAAGCGAGGCTGTTAAAACCTACTGGGATTTGATGAAGATTCGCCAACTTTGGAATATAAATGCCCCTGGGCCTGTGCTTATTAAATTTGTTATGGCAGAAATGGGGAGAAATATAAAGCCTGTAACAAGGAGACCTCTTATCCCCTTAAACGAAAGACAGAAACAAAAAGCAAGAGAAATAATTCAAAGGGTGGGTTTAGGAGCTAGAAGGTAGATTATACATCAAATTCAAAACAGATCTTCTTTCTAAGATACCAGCATTGTTCAACATACTCTCAATGAGATTTTTTGCTTTCTCCAGAAGCAGCCTCTAATTGAATGACATTCTGCCATAGTGTTCAAATCTCCCAGAGATGGTGGAAAAGATTGCCAAAAGGGAAAAAATTGGTGATGTCCTGGCAGAGGGAGTTAGAAGAGCAGCAGAGAAATTAGGTAAGGGAGCAGAAAAGTTTGCCCTTCATGTTAAGGGGGAGGAGGTTCCAGCTCATGATCCAAGGGTTAAAGGTCACCTCACCTTAGGACATACTCTATCATCCATTGGAGCAGATCATATCAGAGTGGCGCACGATGGCGCCTTTACTCCCTTTACTCCTGGATGGGTTCCCTATTTTGCTGAAAGAGTAAAACCTCTGGGTATCATCGAGCCTCTTGAACTTACCAGTATAGACCACAAGAAGATTAGAAGATTTAGGTACTTCCAGAATGTCTTCAGTATGCAGGACACTTTAAACCTGTGCCTTTTTGCTTTTCTTCCTGCTTTTTACTTAACGTTAAGAGAACTGGTGGATCTGGTTTTAGAGCCATTACTGGCTGGGAGACCAGTTTATGGGAGCTTTTAAAGTTTGGAGAGCGAAGAGTAGCTATGTTTAGAGCCTTTAATATGAAGGAAGGATTTACCAAAGAAGATGACTGGCTACCTGAAACATTCTTTGAAGGTATCCTTTCAGGACCTCGCAAAGGACAAAAAGCAAATAAGGATAAATTACGCCAGGGCATAGATCTTTACTATGAGATGGTGGGATGGAACAAGGATGGTGTTCCCACCAAGGGTAAACCTGCTGAACTCAACCTTTTCTGGGTGGGGGGGAGCTTGATAAATACAATAAATACAAGGAGTAATTAAGACTGCAAATGAAGATAAAGAAAAATTTCAGGAGGTAAGCCATGGTAAAAAAGGTAAAATTCTCCGGAATGTGGCAAGGCTTTGTACCACCACAGTATATTTTCGTCAATAGACAATTTAAATGTGTTGCGCTTGATCCTCCTGATTTTAGTCCCGGCTCTTGGATTGGAGCGGGTAAAGCTATATTTGATCACGATAGGGAACAATTTCTGTTAACTGCTAGACCACGCAAAGCCGAAGGAAAAGCGAGAGGCTTTGCTGCTAATATATATCGATCAAATGATGGAGAGAAATTTGAGCTCGTAACAAGTATTGATAAGGAAGAGATATCTGGGAAAAGTAGTCTGAGCATTCATAGTATCGAAGGAACACAGCTTCTAAAGGATCCTTTTTCCGGAAAATGGCATTTTTACTTATCCATAGATACAGGCTCGGATTTCGTGTGGGGTGGACTTTACTGGCAAACGCTTCTTTTAACAGCTCCTCATGTAGAGGGTCCATGGCAATCAGAAGGACTTGTTCTCGAAATCAGTGAATTGTATGACTCGAACCAAGCTCGTGATGCCACGATCGATATAGTGGATGGCAGGTGGTTGTGTTTGTACAAAGCGGTAGATGGTAATCGTCAGGAAAGACCTGCTCTTGCAACTAGTTCTGATGGGATTTCATGGAAAAAGCATGGTATTCTCACTATAGAGGGAACCGACCAACTCGCATTTCTCTCGGGCACCATATTTGCTGGCACAAATGGACCTTTATTTATGGGATTAGAGACAAAACTTGAAAATTCACGATCAGTGCGAGATGATGTGATGTATGCCGACGAATATAAGATTGGCCATGGAGGTGGACCTCCATCCAATTTTGTCGCATACAATTTAGACTACAGGAATATGAACCTAGAGCGCATCTTCTGCGCGCCGTGGAAGCCTAAGTCACGATACGAGCACGGGGAACATCCCCTACTCGGTTATGCAAGTTTGGTATATGATCCACACAAGAACCGTGTTTTGACCTATGTGGAGGCAATAGACGGAACCCTAACCGAACAGATAGGATTAAACAAAACTGTTGAGAGACTCCTCATGTACGAAACGTTGTTATGGAAAGTTATCGTAGTCCGGTAGTGTCAAGGTGAGGGCCTTTTGTCAAAGTTCATGAGTAGGACTTTCACCAAAATTTTCAAAAGAGTGAAACCTCAAAAGGCGGAGTCAGTTGAGGCGTTTGACTACCAGGTAGCTCCTTCGAGCTCGAAAGTTTCCTTAGGTAACACCGCACCTGATTTGGCGAAGATAACAATCCACCACGACTCGGGAATCCCCCCAGAAGCGTATCTGAGGACGTGGCTCCGTGGGACGGACAATGTTAGAACTTTTTTCAAGAATACCGCAGTTGACATTCAAATTCCGCTGTATAGTTGTCCAGTGTAGTTGAGACTATTTCTATGTTCCAAGGGCCACAAGAGGCAATTAGAAAGCCATAACTGTCTGTTTCCTTAGATTTGACTGGAATCTTCTGGTAGGGATTTGTCTTTTTTGGATCGAACCTGAAAATACCGGCTATTCTAACAAACCGCTTTATTCTCTCCAAAGGGCTACGCTGGTAACGATGCCCTGACACATCTGCCGAATACCATTGACATTCAACCTGTTATCTGGTATCTTAAATCCGAGAGTGAGTCTTATTTGGACCTCTTTCACTGGATTTCTGCGCCCCTTTCTTCTAGTTCTTTCCCGGGTATGAATTCGGATTTTTGTCAATTGTCAATCGGATGAAAAATTGAAGAAAGAAATAGAAGTAGTTGCCGATGCTGCAACTTTTGCCAGTTTGCGAGGCATTGATAGTCATGGGTTGATTCCCGTATTGACCAGAGCCGTCAGAGAAATCAAGGCAGGAATTGTAAAACCAAATACTAAAATCCAAATCTTGAAAGAGGACAAAAATGGAGCACCAATAGATGCAAATATGAGCTTAGGACCTGTTTCAGGACTGAAAGCGATGGGGGTTAGCGATTAGGAAAGCACAAGACGGATCCGTTGCAATTGTGGTGGTTCGCAATTGTAACCATTTTGGAGCAGCTTCGTATTATGCAGCAAGAGCCTTAGAAAAAGTTATGATAGGTGTAGCCTTCTGCAATGCTTCTCCCACCATTCCTCCCTTCGGTAGTTGTGAAGGAGTACATGGCACTAATCCTATGAGTTTTGCAATCCCAGCGGGGAAATATAATCCTCTAATTCTGGGTATTTCAACTAGTGCAGTTGCCAGATCGAAAGTTCTCGAAGCCCTGAGGAAGGGCGAAAAAATACCTGAGGGATGGGCATTAGACAAAAATGGGAATTCAACAACTGATCCTAAAGCGGCTCTGGAAGGAGCTATTCTGCCAATGGGTGGCCACAAAGGATATGGGTTAGGCTTGGTAGTAAATATATTCACTGCCGCCTTAGCGGAGTCACTAATTGCTAGGGAAATTCCACCTTACCAGGACCTGACCACCCCTTACGGTGCAAGTTATTTCATGATGGCTATTAGGGTAGAGAGTTTTGCGGGAATTGAACAGTTTAAACAAAAAGTTGATCGCTTAATCAGAGATTGCAAATCCTGTGCTCCGATAGAGGGATTTGAAGAGGTTCTGGTGCCGGGAGAAATAGAATTCGGAGAAGCTCAGAAAAGGGATCGGGAGGGAATCCCGGTAAAAAAAGAACAGTGGCATGATATGGTGAAGGTCTTAAAATCAAATGGAATAAAAATGGATTCATTAGTGGCAAATTTGCAACTTTTGGCAAACTAATTTATCAATTAGAGAGTACAGTTCCCGGAATCAAAGAAAAACTGGTCACGGAAAAAGGAGCAAGACATCGTGCATGGGTAGTAATTGTGACCAGACCAGCGATTAAGGAACAACATAAATTAATAAGGAGGAGGTTAAGATGGCAAAATTGGAAGGCAAGAAGGTGGTCATATTGGCTGCTCACGAATTCGAGGACATCGAAGTTTTTTATCCATTGTTGCGACTGAGTGAGGAAGGAGCGAAAATTACTCTAGCTACTTTACATGCTGGCTTTCATCCTCGGCCAGCTTTCCCAGAAAAACCCATTACTGGCCGATTTGGTTCCGTAATTCCCCCAATCGTACTAAGAGAAGGGAAAAGGTTTGTGCATACAACCATTGACAAGCTAGATATAGATGAAATTGACTGCATAATTATTCCCGGTGGCTTTGCGCCAGATCGCTTAAGAATCGACGAAACAACCCTAGACATTGTCAAGACAGCTCATAGCCAGGGAAAGGTGATTGCTGCCATTTGTCATGGACCACAAGTTCTAATTTCGGCTCGGGTATTGACCGGTAAAAAATGTACTAGTTACGCTGCTGTAAAAGATGATTTGATCAATGCGGGAGCAGATTTTCAGGATGTTCCGGTCGTTCGGGACGGTAATATTGTTACCAGTCGAGTGCCTGATGACCTTCCCCAGTTCTGTCAGGAAATCATAAAGGCTCTCTCAGAGGGCTAGTGTGTCCTGATATTTAAGTAAAGCTATTTCAGAAACATCTTCAATTGAAAGAGAGATTTACTTAAAGCTCGTTTGAGAAGCAGGAATTGGTGGCTTACCACGAGATTCCAGTCAGATCGGGGAAAATAAATGGTTACGGTTTTGTAATTGTCCATTATTGCCCTTTGAGTTATATACCACAAGAGCACCCTTAGATATTGGCGTGTCGGCAAAGTACTTCATCAAACCATGAGTGTCTATTATTCCGGAACTGGGAGAATATATAGTAATTTGGCATTTACATAAGGCTCTATTTTCTTAATATGGTTTGGTTCATAAAATACAAGGCCCTCCACCTATTCTCTCATTACTTTGAGCTTTCCTAAAAGATAATCTTTTTAGCTAGTTTTTTTCTTGAGTTGCATAACCTTCTTTTCTGGATGAAGAACTCGGGTAAGAAATGCTGCCTTGATTTTCAGAACGACAAGCTCTACATGGATTTATGCCTTCGTTACTTTCCCCGTAGTGGTGTCTCTATTACATGATTTTGATCTTTTATCGATTTCGTGAGGTATTTTCTTAGCGTATTCGATGGACTTTTGTTTTAACGTCCTCCCCTGCGGGAACGCAACGAAGTTAGAACTTTTTTCGAGAATGGCGGAGATGAGATAGAAATTCCAGTGTACGATTCTCCAACCCGATTAAGACCAAAGTGAACTGAAGTACGAAGGCTTATGTACTGTTCCGGACCTTGGAACGGTATTTGATTTTAGCTGTGATGCGGTGGAGAATAAACTCTAAGTCAACTTTCAGTACTTGTCAATCTGCTTGGAGGGCTCTGGTGTGGAGCACCCTTTTATGACCAGCAAGAGGATAAAGAATTCAAGATCCTACCAAAAAAGGAGTAGAACCTCAAGGCGTAACGACTAAACTGACTTTAAAAAGCAAAAAAGGCCCCTCCGAAGAGAAGCTAGGAAAGCGGAAAAAGAGGAGTAAATAAGCATTCCAGCCAATTTTTCTTCCCTTCAATTTATCCCATTTTACGTCAATTTGTCCTCTGTATAGACACCATATGGACACCAAGAATTCGGTGAAAATACATGTCTCGGGGTAAAAATGGGGCTAATCGAAAAGTCTCTGAAAACGCCAAAATGAAGCAGTTGGGAGAGCATGGTTCGGGTCCTGCTCGGCTCCCCGGACTGGACGATGTTGATAACAAATCCCCCGTGTTTTGAAAGTTGCATAGAATGGCTCCTGGCGGGGTGATGTTGGAGATTCTTTCGAGAA
>Ga0209978_10000106_pt1 | contig 25069 bp, 24 predicted proteins | sample BentaG_FD_182805 | JGI IMG/M metagenome (GOLD analysis project Ga0209978, IMG submission 182805) | Deep subsurface microbial communities from South Atlantic Ocean to uncover new lineages of life (NeLLi) - Benguela_00093 metaG (SPAdes)... | ecosystem: Environmental > Aquatic > Marine > Oceanic >... | reverse complement strand
ATGCGTTGCTAACTTAAGATCTTTCAATGGATTTTTCACACGGTTTTTTATCTCTTCAACACCAATAATGTCATGTAGTAAATCAACGGTATGCACCAACCCAGCAGTGCCTTTGTAGGTGAGATCTTCAGATGCCAGCATCGAGTTGATTTTATCCCTCATCTCTTTATTGGTCTTGAGAACATGCTTGCATTCGCTCAATGAAAAATGACACATAGGACAAGGTACAAAAAGATCAAGTCCCTGTTTTTCACCAATAGCAAGATTTCGGGCTGCAAGATACAATGTCATCATCTTATTGATGATTTTCAAAGGTTCTCCACAACACGAAAAACCGTCGACATCAACAAGTTCTACATCGAGCAATGGAAACACTTCTCGAAGAGAAAGTTCATAGGCATATTGTTCCGTTGGCATCAAACAACCCGGGTAAAGTGCATATTTCTTCATATTGTTCCTCTCAGATTTTTTCTACAGCAAGTTTTGTTAACACCATTTGAAATTTTGATGCATCTGTTGGTTTAGACAGCGGTGGCAACCCCAATGTATCTCGTTTCATTGTTTTACCTTCATGTGTTGTCACCTCTTGTACGTCTTGAATGCGACAAATGGAGAGAACAGACTGAAGCATAGCTGTATATTTTCCAGGTATCTGTTTCCCACTTGCAACAGCCATGTTTTTCAATGCATTTAATATCTCAACAGGCGCTACTTTTTGCGGACATCTCTCCCAACATTTAAAACAACTCATACATGTCCAAATAACATCTGAGTTGACCATTTCATCAATCAAACCTCTCTTCAGAAGTGCAATGATTTTATGTGGTTCAAGCTCTAGTAGTTTATGAGCTTCACAGCCAGCAGTGCATTTAGCGCATTGAAAACAGTACTCTGAAGATTCATTCTGAAGTTTTGCGAGCCGCTCATTAATTTCTTTTCTTAGTTCTGTTTGTGCTTCTGCCATTGATGTTAAATCTACTATACTCATAGGTGCCTCGTCCCAGCCCTTTTATCTAATTTCCATATTTAAACTCTACTGAATTCTTTTCTTCCAGGTTGAAAAATTCGATTTTGAATGCCTCGTCGATTAAATGTTATAGAGTTTAGATTGGGGAAAACCGGTTAAACATGTCATTTGTTTCAAATAAGCACTACAGAGCTCGAATTCCTCATATTATTTTGTAAAATGGGTTGCTATTATAGAATAATTTAAATATTGGGATATACTATAGTATATAATAAGGGGATTGAATATGAAGAAAACAAGTGAGAAAAAACTAGGAAAAGTAATTATTTTTTTAATTACAATGCTCCTAATGGGGAGTGCGATTGTAAATGCAAGTATTGATGAAAACAAACAAGGTAGAGAAGAGAATAAAAAAACTTGTAAGATTTATATACATGAAAAATTATTTAATATTTAGGGGGAATAAACTATTAAAAGAAAAATTGAAGCAATAATAGTACTTATGCTGGCGATTACATTGATAATACCTATTTCTGGTTTTGCAACAGAAACTGAGATCGATCCACCCATAAATGACTTTTTAACTCAACCATTTTTTTATGAACCACCTCAACCAATCCCTGGTGACATGACATATCCTTACCCTGTTCATGATGTTCCTGATTATCTTGAAAGAACCTCAGATCCACCAGAGCTAGGTGAGTTTTCAAGAAATGATATCGTCATTGACATCATTGAACAAGTCGATGAACAATTACTTTTGGGATATCTCGAAGGCCTCGTAGCCTTTGGACCACGAAAAACAGGAACACCTGCCTGTGAGCAAGCAGGAGACTGGATCTATGATCAATTTCAAAGTATGGGACTTGACGTTCGCTATCATAGCTGGAGCAATAGCGGCTACACAGGAGAAAATATTGAAGCAACCTTACCTGGAACTGATCCGGCAAGTGATGAAATCTATATCATTTGTGGACATCATGATTCAGTTGCAGGTAGCCCCGGTGCAGATGACGACGGCTCTGGAACAGTTGCAACCATTGCCGCTGCATATATACTCAGTCAATACTCCTTTGATCACACCATCCGATTTGTCACATTTTCAGGAGAAGAACAAGGACTTCTCGGCAGTGAACGATATGCCCAGGAGGCCTATGGAAATGGAGATAACATCGTTGCAACTCTAAACGTCGACATGATTGGATTTGCAGAAGATGAATTCGAAGGTAGCAAAGTAAAAGTATATCATAATGATGACTCATATTGGCTTGTTGATTACACTGACGATATCGCAACTCAATATGAAGATTTAATAGATCTCGATGTCCTCCCGAGTGGTTTTTCATGGGGAAGCGATCATTACTATTTCTGGGAATATGGCTATGATGCATTGTTCTACCACGAATATGAATTTAACCATTACTACCATTCACCACAGGATACCATCGAACATATGAACTTAACATATGATATGAAATGTACCAGATTAATACTTGCAACACTGGCAACATTATCAAACCCAGGTGGTCCATCAAATCCACCATATACACCCGATCAACCAGATGGACCAACAGAAGGAGATGCCTATACTGAATACACGTTTTCAACGTCAACAACTGATCCTGAATCAGATCAAATCTGCTATAAATGGGACTGGGGAGATGAAATAAGCGACTGGGAAGGTCCTTATGCATCTGGAGAAACCGTTGAATCAACCCATTACTGGAGGGAAGAAGGAACCTACGAAATTTCAGTAAAGGCAAAAGATGACAATGGATCAATAAGTAGCGACTGGTCAGAACCTCTTGAAATTTATATTGCAGGAATACCAAAAGTAGATATCGTCATTCGAGGAGGACTCGGAGTTAAAGCAACACTAACCAACCAAGTAGATATCGATCTTGAAAATCTCATGTGGGATATCTCCTTTGACGGCGGAATAATTCTTGTTGAAGAAGGAACCTCAGGAATCATTGAAAACCTATCCATTGGAGAATCAGAGATCATACAAACTGATAAATTATTTGGAATTGGCCTCCCACTAATCACTGTAGCTGTTGATGACGTAGAAGTAACAGTGAGATGTCTCCTGTTTGGACCATTAGTTCTTATTATAGGATAAATTATTTTCAAAGAAGACCGGGTCTTCCTTGATTACTAAACCCGTTGTTTGGCTCATATGGGTTAAATGCGGGATCGCCATAGAGAACGCGTACGTAGTAGGTCGGTGGTTCTTTATCCACCTTTTTTTCTCCTCGTAATGCTTCACCGATGCTGAAATCATCTCTTATTAAATGATTTTCAAGAACCGTGAGACCTGCTTCTTGCCCTGTTTCTCTTGTTGCGCCGATAAAACAGTTGCAGCCTGCATGGAGCATAGCTATTCCTATGTTCATACGAGGTGGTATGCCATCGATACGTCCCATGAGACAGGCAGAAGTGAGAAACATGCTTGGTTTGTCATATATCCAATCTTTTACATGTGCTACGTCAATTGCTTTGCTGTAATAATCAAGACCATACAGTGAGGGTGAGTACCAGAACCAGTCTCCATGACCAAGATACTCTATATAGTTTGATCCAGTATATACATTAAATAACTCAGCAAACTGTCTGCTGTTTCGTAGATCGCCAAAGACTTTGGTGTAAAAACCATATTTTCTTATCTCTCGTGAGTAGGGTATCTGGTGGAAGATTCCTCCTGTTTCTCCAAATCCTTCGCCGAAGATAAAACTAAATCTGTTATGCCAATCTTTTTCACCATCTGGCTGACCACAGATATCCTTGTAGAATAACGTCCGAACTATCAGTGTTGAAACATCTCGTGCGTCCCAGCCGACGATACGTCCAACAGAAAGAGTCTCATTGAGCGAATACGGGTTATCAGAAGGAAGTCCTTTTTCATAAAGACCGGGTTGAGAGGGACTATAATAGTACATTGGGATCATGTTTGTTCCAGCAAGAATTCCAAGCCAAGCTGGGCCATCAATATAATCATCGAGCATTTCATAGTTTTCAATAAGATCCAATATGTTGTTCAGTTGGTCGAGTATATATCCGATTTTTTCATTTGTAAAGTTATGGAGCTTTTCATTATACCATGGCCCTGTTCCAGATCCATATGCTGCATCAACATAATTCTCGTCAGTCAATTCAAAATTTGAATCAGCTAGTATGATTCCTCCATGTGCAGCAGTAAGATAGGGTGCTGTCATAGAAAGCATTGGGATAAAAGGCAGATGAGGTTTTTCAAGTTTAGATATATTTAGTGAAATTTCAAAATCAGTGTCTACTATTGATAGCCCCCTTTGTATGAAAAAACCACCTTTTATACCGTTGTATATGCGAACAACAAGCTTGTATGTGCCAGATGCATTGCAGGTGAGTGTCTCTAGATATGCTGTACCAAAATCATAGGCAAGACTTGAAGCGTATGCCACCATGTTCCCTACGGAATCATAAAGAGACAAGAAGATAATAGGAACAATAGGGCTGATTGTGTCTTTACTATAGTTTGAAATGTTTCCATAAATCTGAACTCTGTTGATGCCGTCTGAGATGTTGATGGTATACTGTTTTGTATCAACTCCTTTCACATCAAATTCTTTTCCCAGAATAGTGATTTTTATGTTCGAAATGTGATCAGAAAACGTTGTTTTATGGGATTCAATGACAGATGGAGGTATCACGTCAGATGGATTTGTGAGAGTAATGTAGTCAATTCTACCGAATTTTTCTTTGATTACTGTTAGAACCATTTGTTGTATTTCGTCGGTGTTCTCCAGTCTGGTGATAGTGACGTTTGATATGTTTACCTCGATATCTGAGATGACAAACGCGTTGCTAACATTAAGAGTGTTACAAATATCTTCTAACTCCTCTGTATTATTGTCATAAATGAGAATCGGTATATCAAGATAACTTGAAATAGGACTGGCTGTGAGACTGAGTTGATAGTCATCTTTTTTGTTTGAAATGATGATAACCGATGATGTCATGCTAAATACGTGATCTGCTGTTTTTATAGCAACTTCTGCTGGAGATCCTAAGAGTTCTGTAGTATTATATACTGCATCTATTTGTTCTCCTAAAACTAGAAGTGAGCCATTTTTTGTATTCAAATATGTATCAATAAACATTTCTTGATGATTTGTTAGCATTCCTTCGTGTTGAACAAGGAGTGGCTTTAGTCCTGTTGAATCTTCTGTGTTATACCAGCAGGAGACGTAGGATCCGATGATGCCAAACAATGAATCAGTGTCAGGAATAATGATAATATCTTCTAGAGTATTTCGGATAGATGTTATATTTGGTAGAATATCTGGTGTTCCGCCCTCTTGTTTTTCAAAAGAAATGCTTTCTCCATACGTCAAATAGGGAGAGACAAGTAAAATGAATAGGAGGAAAGCAACTGATTTTCTCATTATGATATTTATAAATATTCATACATTAAAAACGTTTCTATGCAGTCATCAATGAAGATTCATATTCTTCCACGACGTATTTTTTGCCTTTTTGTACAATATTATGCCCCTCAGATTCCAAAAGAGCCTTTATATTGTCGATGCCACCTGGATATTTTTCATTTATAATGCCGCCAGTTTTTAAAGTTCTCCAATATGGTGTAACTTCTTTTTTTCCTTCAGCTGCATCTTCTTCTGCAGCATGAGCAGCCACCCAAGCAAAAATTCCTGTAGTAATGGGGCAGCCGATGGTAGCACCATGCTTTTTCGCAAGGCTTTTACGGATCTCATTGATTGTGATCAGTTTCCCTTTGGGGACATTCTTCATGATTTCATCAACCTCTCTTGGCGCAGGGATAACAACTGTTCCTGTCCCCCATCTTTTACTCATTTTATCATTGATTTCTACAACCTTTGGCAGATCTTTGCTGTCTTCAAGTTTCTCACGCCAGGATTTTTTTGTGGCCATACATTTATCTCCTTTAACAAATAGGTTCTAACAACTATTGTTTTATAAAATTTCGTTCTTGCAATATTTATAAATAAAAAAAGCGGGTTTATACGATATTTACCCAAATTATTGGGATTTCTTTTGGTACTGTCTTTTTACTCTTTTTGTCTTTCTTATTGTTCATGATTTACGCCTCTTTTAGTTTGAGAGCAAGTACTCGTACTCGGTTTCCAATCACCAATGATTTTGCGATAAATTCAATCTCTTTTGCCTCTTCAGGTGTTGATACTTGTCCTACAATCATCATCATTTGCCAACCTCGATTTCTATTTTGTGGGTTCTGTTTATAACGTCTTGTTGTACAACTATTACCCACGTTCTTTACAGTTGTTACCAAAAAAAGAATGATTACGTTGTTTGAACAAAAAAAAACACAAAATCTATTATTAACGAAATTACTGTTTACCCCATTTATGAATAATAAATTGCTTGTCTCATTCATACTTGTGCTTGTTTCGTTTGTATGGGCAGGTTCATTTATTGTCGTAAAGATCGCAACTGAAGAGATCAGTCCAATCGATCTGGGTTTTCTTAGATTTCTTGTTGCAACTCCCATTATGTTTCTTATTCTTCTAATCAGAAGAAAAGATATCTTGATTCCAAAAAAAGAATTGCCATCGTTAGCGATTCTTGGATTAACTGGGGTAACACTCTTGTATCTTTTTCAATTTGTTGGAATAAAGTATACGAATGCATCAACTTCAGCTGTTCTCATCAACACAAATGTCATTTTTATTGCAATTCTTTCTGCATTTTTTTTAAAAGAAACATTTGGAAGAAAGAAAATTTCAGGAATATCTCTTTCATTTTTAGGAGTAATTGTAATTATTTTTTCAAATACATCTCTGGAAATTTTTTCATCTGGAGACATGTTCTTTATTGGTTGTATTCTCATTCTTCTCTCTGCCTTTTGTTGGGCGATTTATTCAATTGTTGGAAAACGACTCCTCAAAACATATGACATGTTTACCGTGACTACCTATGCATTTGCCCTTGGGACACTGTTCTACATACCTTTCGTTATATCAGATATAATCACTACTCTCCAAACTGTTACTATAGGTGCATGGATGGCAGTACTTTATCTTGCCCTTGCGTGTTCTGTGTTTGGATATATCGGCTGGTATTATGCCCTTAAAAAAACTGAGGCAAGTAAAGCTGCTGTATTTCTCAACCTCATTCCTTTATTTACCATAACTATGTCGCTATTTTTAGGGGAAGTTATTACTGTTTTCTTTCTCTTAGGCGCTACATTAATAATCTTCGGGGTCTATATAACTCAAAAAAGTTAACGCTACGGTGCACGAAATGTTTTGTGTAGAATGTGGAAAAGAAGAAGAAATATTCAAAGATGGAGTATGCATTCGTTGCTATCTAAAACACACTAGTTTTACAAAAGGACCAGAAATCCTAGACATCTATACCTGCTCTACATGCTCCTCATATAAATATAAGAATACATGGCTTTCTGAATCATTTGAAGAAACACTCAAACGTCATATTAGAGATACTTTTCAAATAAGTAGAGAACTAAAAAAAATACAGATAAAAACAGAGTGTGATGAAAAAGGAAAAAATATTGCATGCACTGTAGAAATTTCAGGTTTTCTAGAAGAGAACAAAGTCGCAGAACGACATGATATCACTGTTCGACTAAAGAGAACTATCTGTGATGTTTGCTCCAAACAGTTTGGTGGATACTATGAAGCAACTCTTCAAGTGAGAGCAGAAAAAAGAAAACTAATTAAAAATGAACTTGGAGCAATTAGACTTACTGTCGAAAATGTTGTTGAGAGTCTAAGGGCTAAAGGTAACAGAGGGTTATTTATCACAGATACGGCTGAGGAGCATGGATGCATTGATTTTTATCTGAGTGAAAAAGGATCTGCTTATACAATTGCTAAAAAAATCCAAGAACAATATGGCGGAGAAATAAAGCAATCATCAACAAATATAGGTATGAAAGATAGCAGACAAATATATAGAATGACGTATCTTGTACGGCTTCCTGCCTACCGCAAAGGTGATTTCATCTCGTATACTAGTTCGTTTTACTTTATATCGTCAATTAATAAAAACAAAGTCCATGTATTAGATCTTTTAAATTGGTCTGAACATGTGTTTGATGGAAAAGACCTTCAAAAAGCAAGGATACTTGGAGGATTTGAACTAGTTAAAGAAATGATTCTTGTAAGTCAATCAAAAGATGAAGTACAAGTTATGGATCCAAAAAATTATAAAACATTTGATGTACGAAAACCAAGAAGTACTTCTTTCGATTATAAAACAATTAACGTAGTAAAATTAGAAGACCAGATTTTTTTACTTCCTGAAAAAAAACACAATTGATAAATAGTAATAAAATATTATATCTACCTAGTGAGGAGGTATATTTATGGCTAAAACATCTATGAATTTAGAAGAGAATGTGGCTGGAGCTCTCTGTTATGTTATTGTTTGGATTACAGGAATAATATTCTTTTTTTTGGAGAAGGAAAATAAAACAGTTAGGTTTCATGCAATGCAATCAATTTTGACATTTTTACCATTGACAATACTAGGATGGATATTTTATGGACCGTTAGGATTGAGCTATTCAACTGCAAGTACGTTTGGAGTTACATACACCTATGCAACTGGTTGGTCAATATTCTGGTACATAGGGATGTTGATTAACGTTGTTATGTTCATACTCTGGTTAATCTTAATGCTTAAAGCGTACAAAGGAGAAAAATTCAAACTACCTATAGTTGGCGATATTGCTGAGAAACACGCATAAACTCAGCATAATTTTCTTTTTTTTCTTTTTAATTTAAATTTTTATAATTTATTTTGGTTGCCTTTTTTACTATTAATTCATTCAAGGCCTTATCAGAACTTCTTTATGTAAATAATTGATCATCTAGCTATTATGCGTATTGCAGTAAAATTTGCTTATGATGGCAGAAAGTTTTATGGCTTTGCACGTCAACCAAGGTTAAAAACTGTTGAAGAGAATATACTAAATATACTTGTAGAAAATGGTTTTATCAAAGACCCAAAAGAATCACATTTTAGGTCAGCTAGTAGAACAGATAAAGGTGTTTCTGCACTAGGTAATGTTATCGCGTTTAACACTGATTCTATTAAGAATAATATTATTAAAAAACTAAACAGTGATTTAAAAGATATATTTTTTTATGGAATGAAAGAAATTGAATCTGATTTTTTTCCTCGACATGCAAAACGGAGGAGTTATCGATATTACTTTAGAAGAAAAAACCTTGAACTCGATAAAATGCTGTCTACAGCAGCCTTCTTTACTGGAGAGCATAATTTTAGTAATTTTGCAAGAGTGGAGGAATTTAAAGATCCCCACAGAATCATTGATAATATTGTTGTAACAGAAAATAATGATTTTTTTGTTATTGATTTTTATGCACAAACTTTTCTTTGGCATCAGATCAGAAGAATTATTTCTGCAATGGAAAAAGTAGGAATGGGAAAACTCGAAGAAGAACAAATTATTGAAGCGTTGAATAATCCAGATAAAAAAGTTGATTTTGGAATAGCTCCGGCAGCCCCGCTTATTTTAAAAGATATTATGTATGATTTTAGTTTTGAATACGAGAAATACTATTTGAAAACATTAAATGATTTAGAAAAAAGAATTGTAAACTCTCTTAGTTTGTAGATAGCTATGTGCTATTTTTTCCCAAGTTTGATCTATGATATGGCGATTTAATCTATTTTTTATTCAGATATTTTTCTTGGTTTTTTAAAATGCGGTTCTAATTCGGTATAGAAAAGTTTGCTGTTTAGCAGAACATCTTTTCTCTCTGTTATATCTGGAATATCATTTCCAAGTGTTGGATGTTGCATTAAATCAGTGAGTAGTTCCATATGTTTATTATGGATAGTTTGAATTCCGTCTAAATAGTGAAGTTCGCCTTTTTTCACATCTCTTTTTATTAGTTCATTCATTTTTTTGTTCCGTCCTATACAAACGTGATAGATACGAGGTAATATATATCATATTTATCATATTTGTGCTATGGTAAAACAAAAATTTTTTGAAAAGATCATGCATGTGGTTATCAGAAAGCTTATAAATAACATATATGTAATAGTATTAATGGGGAATAAATATGAAGCAATTCTCTTTCATTAAAAGAAAAATCACAATTTTAGTTGTATTATTGCTTTTTTTATTTACTGTTACATTTCCGATTCTGAAAGGTTCTCAGATAGACCATTCAAACGGTACTACAATTGGTGAGTCCTATCATTACTTTACTTATCAAGAGATGACTGATTTACTGCATGAGTTAGAAGATGATTATCCTGATATTTTAAAATTGGAATCCCTTGGGTATACCTATGAGGGGCGAACGATTTGGATGGTGAAACTCTCTGATAATGTTGAGGAAGATGAAGATGAGCCAGGTGTTTTGCTTATGGGGGCTCATCACGGAGATGAAAAACCTTCATTTGAAGCGGTACTTTTTTTCATTCAGCACATGGTTCATAATTACAGTAAGGTAAATACAGATGATGATGGAGACGGACAGATCAATGAAGACCCTATCGATGGAGTTGATAATGATGAAGATGGACTTACTGATGAGGATCCTTCAGAGGATAGGGTGCGAGAAGTTATTAACAATACTCAAATATTTTGTATTCCTATGGTAAATCCAGATGGAGCTGAAGCAAATACAAGACAAAATCGCGCTCCAAATTATGGTCCATATGGACAAAGTGATGAGATCACATCGTATGGTGTTGATTTAAACAGAAATTATGGTTTTAGGTGGTTTTTTCCCTACATTTTTAAGGAAAATTATTACTTTGAGTGGTTAACAGATGATTCAAGCGGGATTTATAGAGGCGAGCGTCCGTTTTCAGAGGAAGAAAGCACCGCCGTAAAAAATTTTGTAGAATCACAAGACATCAGCATTTCACTCTCATACCATGATTTTGGTGAATGGATGATTTTCCCCTGGATGCATTCAAGCAGATGGGTCCCGAATGAAAGATTATTTCGCTCAATTGGCGAAAACATGTCGAGGATTAATAAATATGAGCTAAAAATATATGGTCAATATGGGACACGGGAATATCTTATTCCACGATATTTCGGAACCATTGGATCTTCTGAGAATTGGCTATATGGAAGAAGAAGAATTATTGCCTATACTGTTGAACTCTGTCCACATCGAGCACCAACTAATCCATACATTGTTCACTCTGCATGCTATAGACATGTAGGTGTAAATCTCTATGTTTGTGAACGATCTTGGACTGTTGAATAAGAAAAAGTAACATCATTTAAACCAACATCTTTTTTTAATTTTTATATCTAATTTACCTGATATAAAATCAAGTTTTTGTTTGGTTTTTTCCAAACGTTTTCCAACTATTTATATATTAATAAATAAAATATGATTTGTTGATAAAAATGATTGATATGGATAAAGAACTAAAAAAATTGTATAAAGATGCAATGTACTGCCATCTGCTGCGTGAAGGATACAAAAATAAACAAGCAAAATTAAAAGTAGGGCAGATATTTGACAACTGATTGCAGTAATTAGTTGTTTTATGTTGCTAGAATTTCAGCCATTTTTATGTAAGACTCATCAATTCCTTTTTTCCTCGTCCAGGTTTCTTCCAACGGTGTAAGAGTAACTGTATTATGCAATAGACCAATCATTTTATCATTTTCACCATTCATAACGGCAAGGACTGCCTCATAACCAAGTCTACTAGCAAGCAATCTATCAAAAGCAGTCGGGCTTCCTCCTCGTTGTTGATGCCCAAGGACACTTACCCGTATGTCCCAATCTACAAGTGTTTCGATTTTTTTCTTTATATCAAATGCGTTTCCTGCTTCATCACCTTCAGCAACAACAATAATACTGCTTTTCTTACCTCGTCGGTGTCCCGCTTCAAGTTTCTTACAAAGCTCCTCAATATCTGAATCTGTTTCAGGAATAAGTATTTCTTCTGCACCACCACCAATACCAGTATACAAACCTATATAACCAGAGTTTCTCCCCATAACTTCAACGATAAAAAGCCAGGAATGAGATGTTGCAGTATCCCGAATTTTATCAATTGCCTCAAGTGCAGTATTAACTGCAGTATCAAAACCAATGGTATAATCTGTCCCATACAGGTCATTATCAATTGTTCCAGGCACACCGATTCCTTGGATGGGGAACTCATTGATAAGCTCATGAAGCCCTCTAAAAGAACCATCGCCACCAATGACAATGAGATTCTCTATCCCAAATTTTTTCAAATTATCATAGGCTTTACTTCGCCCCTCTTTTGTAAAAAACTCTTTACAGCGTGCTGTTAAAAGAACTGTCCCTCCATATTTTATGATGTTGCTCACTGAAGAAAGCGATAACTCTTCAATATCACCATCGATCAATCCCTCATAGCCTCTTTTAATACCAAAAATTGTGTTTCCGTGATATATTCCTGTTCGTACAACAGCTCGCACCGCTGCATTCATCCCTGAGGAATCACCTCCACTTGTGAGAACTCCAATCGTTTTGTTAGACATAATCCAATTCTCCAAATTTATTGTCCTAAGAACGTATGTACTATGTAACAATAATTTTTATAAAAAATCCACTTAAGTATCAAAAAAAAATATAAATTATTGTGTTGGTATACTCAAATCACATCCTTACAATTAATAATTAAAAATGAGTATATAAAGGTTTTAACATATCCTAAGAAAATGTGCATTTTTAATTAACCAATATTGAAGTTAAAAAAGATAATACAGTTGAAATGACAGCGACATCTTTTTTGTTACATTTATCCCATTTTTTATCCTTGTGCATACATTTAAATCTAAACAGTTGATACAGTGTGACAGTAGGGAGGAAAAATAATGAAGAAAAAAGTAATAGGAATTTTTAAAGAGGCGAATATTTTTGTAATAGCAATTTTGATAATTCTATCATCTGCTATTGTAAATGCAGGTAATGAAACAAGCGATGTTGAGTCAAATAGCACCTATAATAGTCCACAGATTTTAGGATTTTATCAATTAGATTTTAATTTTGATGGGGAACAAACCACTGATTCTGAATGGTGTGTTTTTGATTTAGCTTTTGAGGGCTCTAATAACCTCCAGTACTTGAACTTTATTTCAGAAAATATCTGGTCTATTAATAACCTACCTGTTATTAGTGTTGAAGGAGACGATGTTGACCAAATACAGCGTTTTTGGTTTCCATTAAATGTAGCAAGCGGTACACCCGTTAGTGAAATTACATATGGATTAGAACTTACTGATGAGATTCTTACCTCTCCTCCAATTGAGAGTATGACAGATATAGTTGAAAGCGATGGTTATGAGGTTTATAATTCAGGCGATTCAGATTTGTTTCCAGAGACGCCAGCATCTGGTGAACCTGTTGAAGGAGGCGTAGTAGCAGACCCTGTACAACATAGACATTTAAACTTTCCAAATCAGGAAGCAGGACCAAAAGAATGTGTACCAACTGCTGTTTCAAACAGTCTAAAATATCTTAACAATAGATTTGAACTGGGATTAAGTGATTCTCAAACAAGTATAGCAAGAATGAAAACTGCCTGCGGTTTCGTTCCTGGTTGGGGATGTCCTAGAGATTCATGGTGGCAAAACAAAGATCGGTATATGAGGAGAAATAACTATAATATTACAACTACAAGATTGTTTGTTAATAAAATAGGTTTAATTGCTGGGGAAATTGACAAAGGTCAAGATGTTGAAATGGAACTTTTTGGTCATACTGTTTCTGTTGTGGGTATCGCTGATCTAGGAAATGGTAATTATACTATTACTATAAAACACGATAAAAACCAGAGTAATCCAAATGGTGGATGTGTTACAGAAACTGGTGTTTATAATACAACAACTGGTAATTGGACAGGTGCGCTTTCATCCTATGCAGGGATAAATTATTTTGTTGTTGAATGCCCTGATTTACCTGAATGGAGTTTTCATTTCAATTTTGACGGCTGCCCTGGTGGTTTACTTTGGATATTTGGAACCATCAATTGTGAAATACAATACCCATCACTATTCTTCGGTTACGCTGAAAATTGTAAAACATATGAAGGTTATATTCCAAGGACCGTTGGTGGTGATAGTATAAATGATATTATTTTTGAATTCTATTGGGACTTTTGGTGTGATAATGAAGATCATATAAAATTTGCATCTCCAGAATGGGACGGCAATATTGAACAATGGAGACTTGAAGAAATTGCCCCCTGGATTGAAATAAACCTTGAAGGTAGTAATATGACACTACCAAGTATTGGTGATTCTACTGGTGAAATCAGATCCGTTTATACTATTGTTGATTTAGGTGTATGGATTGATGATCCGAGACCTCCACAGGAAGAGTACTTTGTTTCTGAGGGAGTTTGTGAGGATCTACCAGGGTATTTGATTGGTACTACACCAATAATTTTTAATCCCAATGCTGGACCATATGAATATCCCTTCTCTACAACTCCACTCACTGGAGTTCTTTCTAATGATGCAGAAATTACTCTTGGTGGGTCTGTAAATCTTGCACCAGTACCACCTGAGATCGAAGGAATTCTAAATGGTGTTGTTGGAGAATTTTATGATTATGATTTCACAGATTGTTTTGACCCTGATGGGGATGATATGACTTATCATGTGGAATGGGATGATGGAGGTGTTGATGAGGGCTTTGTAGCTTCAGGTGGAGGTTTTACACTTACTCATAGTTGGAGTGAACAAGACACTTTTACAATTAGGGCAAAACTAATCGATGAATATGGTCTAGAGAGTGACTGGGCAACCTTGGAAGTCACGATGCCAGTAAACCAACAAGTAATTAATCCATTACTTCAAATGATACTGGAACGCTTTCCAAATGCGTTCCCAATACTGAGGTATCTGCTGGGACTATAGAGTAGTCCAAATCTCTTTTTTTCTTTTCATATCTTTTTTGTTACATTTATCACAGTTTTTATTTTCCTGAAAACATTTATATTAAAAAAGTTGATACAGTGTGACAGTAGGGAGGAAAAAATATGAAAAATAAATTGTGGAAGAAAGGATTGGTTTTAGGAATAATAGTTTTGTTTATTGGTATTGCTATCATTCCAAACATTCATGCTGAGGTTAGTAAAACAAATTTTGTTCAGAAGAAAACCGATAACATACCACCTGTTGCTGATGCAGGAGGACCTTACAATGGAAAGGCTGGAGAGGTAATTGTCCTCGATGGCAGTGATAGTTATGATCCAGATGGAATAATTGTTGAATGGTACTGGTATTATATTATGAAATTTGGTCCCCTCTGTACGCTCCCGATAACAATTGGGTTTGGTGAGACAATAGAATACTCATGGGATTATTCTAAAGTTTTTTCTATTTATGTATATCTAAGGGTTAAAGATAACGATGGAGCAATAGATTACGATGAAACTAATGTAATTATTGAAAACCTAGTAAGCAGTCAGCAATCTTCAACTGGCAGCACAGTAGTAAAGAAAGCTACTATGCCAACTTCTTACGATGGTAATACGCTGTATGTCGGTGGAACTGGACCAGGTAATTATAGTAGTATTCAAAGTGCGATAAATGCAGCAAATCCTGGAGATACGGTTTTTGTTTACAATGGGACATATTATGAGAATGTAGTAGTTGATAAATCAATTGATTTAATCGGTGAAAATAGAGATACCACTATTATTGATGGCAGTAAAAGTGGAAGTGTTGTTTATATTTCTGCTGATTTGGTGAACATCAGTGGGTTTAAGATTCGAAATTGCGGATTGGGTTATTTTGGTGTCTTTGTTGGTTATTCATCTAAACATATTATTTCTGGGAATTCAATTATGGACAATCACGATCCTGGAATTTTTATAAGAGATTCTACTGACAACATCATTTCGAAAAATACTATCACAAATAACAAAAACGTTGGTATTTTTCAATGGAATTCCAACTTTACTAAAATAATGGATAACAATATTTCTGATAACGATTGCTTTGGTATCCAAATAGAAGTATCTTATAATAACACAATCATCAACAACACTATCATAAACAATGGCTGCGATGGCATCATGTTAAAGACTACATTTAACAGCATTATTTCCAATAATATTATCACGAACAATTTTATAGGCATTAATATAGAGCGTTCAGACGAGAACAAAATACTTGAGAACAACATTATTGACAATGAATTTAATGCTATGAGGGTATGGTCGAGCTATAAAAATTTAATCTATCATAACAATTTTATCAACAATTCTCGAAATGCTCATGATACAGGTCAAAATCGTTGGGATAACAGATACCCTTCTGGGGGAAACTACTGGGATGACTATATCGGCAATGACCAATATTGTGGTGGGAACCAAGACATACCTGGCAGTGATGGCATTGGGGACACACCATATCGCAATATAACAGGAGAGGACAACGAGGATAGATACCCATTCATGAGACCGAATGGATGGGAGGAAAACTATCCACCAATTGTTGACCTTTTTATCGGTCCAAGTTATGGAAAACCAGGGATCAGATACTCATTCATGGCAGGATTTTACGACCCTGATTGGGACTGTTTCTATATTAAGTTTGACTGGGGAGATGGAAGTTTTAGTGACTGGCTTGGGTCATATGGTAATGGTAATTGGGTAGACGTTCCACATGCGTGGAGTAAAGGTGGTTACAACATCAGAGTCAAAGCAAAAGATCTTCATGGTGCCGAGAGTAATTGGTCAGAACCAATAAAATTGAGAATAGAAAGCGATCCACCCACGGTGGAGATTATTAAACCTGATAAAGCCTTGTATATATTGAATAAAAAGATTATTCCACGTTTCCTCCGTCAATCTCTCATTATTGGAAATATTGACGTTACTGTCGATGCTAACGATTTTACTGGAATCGATAAAGTAGAGTTCTATATTGATAATAAGTTGAAATCTGTTGATAATAGCTCACCTTACAGCTACACTTGGACGAGGGATAGATTACAGTTCATCCATCTCCATGTCCTAAAAGTAATTGCATACGATTACTGTGGAAACATGGCCAGTGATAAGATAATCGTTAGAAGGTTTTTATAAAAACCCTTTTCCTTCGCAGATTTACTTATGCTAACTCGTCAAAAATAGCTTAGTCCTTTTGCCTAATTCCATCCTGTTGAGAGGTCGTTCCTTCGTAGATTTTTGCATTTGGAGGTACTGTACATTTTCCGACTTTTCACTACATATGAAATCCAATCTACTGGCAGTTTTCGATAGTATCGTTCTGCATATTTAATTTTTATAAAAAATAACTGGTGGTCATAAACCGTAGGTTGCTCTGTACAAATTATCTATTCTTTTCTCTTCTAAATGCTTTGTATAAAAAATATGCAAGACCACCATAGAGAATTACTGATCCAAAGATGAGCATTGCAATTGCAGAAAGCGGTAGTCCCATCAGGTTGCCTCCGTATGTTTTTTTATCTTCATAAAGACAAATGAGAGTAAAAATATTGCCAGGCAGGGAGTGACTCCACCGAGGACGATAACCCACCACGGATATCCTAAGTAGGGATTTATGATATTATCTATAATTGCTATTGCTAGAAGGAGGAATAGTACAAACGGTATTACGTATTTAATGAGATAATCCCACCATCTACCGATTTGTATTTCAGATGTTTCATTTGCATGTTCTCGTAGTTTTGATAGTGTATACATCCATCCCAGGATTAGACATTCTACGAGTCCTATCATCACTAGGCCAAAGTTTGCGATGAAATGATCTACAATGTCAAGCCAGTGCAGTCCACTTCCTGATGCAAAAACGAGGCTGATGAAAAAACCTATGATGCACATAATCCCTGTTGCTTTTGCTTTTGTAATCTTCCATTTTCCATGTAATCCTGAAACCATTGGTTCTACCATCGAAAATGCAGAGTCAATTCCAAATGTGAGGAGCGCAACATAGAATATCATCCCGAAAAACGATGCAGCAACAGGAAGAAGTGATATTGCTGTGGGATAAGTGATAAAGGTGAGGGTAGGACCACCTATGCCAAGCTCTGTTACTCCTACTCCTTGTGAGGCAGCAAGATAGCCGACAACACTAAATACGGTAAAGCCTGCAAGAAACGATGTTCCTGCATCTGCAAGTGAAATGATAAATGCATTGTTTGTTATATCTGATTTTTTCTTAAGAAAACTTGCATATGTTATCATGATTCCTTGAGCAACACCAAGGGAGAAGAATACTTGCGCATAGGCTGCAAGCCAGACGTTTACATCTGTTAGCCGTGAAAAGTTGGGTGTGAGATAATAGCTGATACCTTCAATTGCTCCCGGTAGTGTTAGTCCTCTGATTGTAAGAATTATGAGAAGAATGGTTGGGATTGGTACAGTGATTGCCACAATTTTGCCTATGCGATGAACACCTTTGTAGAGAATAATAAAGACACACAACCAGATGACGATAAGGCCTAAAACGACTGGTATGCTGATACTTCCAAATACTTCCGGTGTTCCCGTATCTCCAAGGAAGTTTTTAAAGAACACATCTGCTTGTGATCCCCATCGTAGATCAAGTGAATAGATCATATAAGAGAAACACCATGCCATCACCACAACATAATACAGTGCGATGACAAAGGGGACAAGTACTGCCCACCAGCCTGCCCATTCCCATTTCCTTCCGATTTTTTTAAACGCCTTTGGTGGAGCATTTCGTGCCCAATGACCGACGGAAAATTCAAGGATCATAAGTGGTATTCCGGCGGTGAAGAGTGCGACAAAATACGGGATGAGAAATGCTCCTCCACCGTTTTCATAACATACATAAGGGAATCTCCAGACGTTTCCAAGTCCCACAGCAGAACCTATTGCTGCCATGACAAATGCAAATCGGGTGTTCCAGTATTCTCTTTTCGCTATGGTATCTACCTAATGATAATATAATTCACAGGTTTATAAATATGTTCTAATTATTATATTATCCACTATGTTTTATTGAAATGCAAATAAAGCGCCAAATACCCTTCCAAAGAAGGGATGGAATCCAGAATGGAATTGAGGAACTAACTGTTGCTCATGACCCTCTATTTCAGGGAGAATTATGCAAGACCGCGTATCAGGGCCGATATGCAAGGTATTTTCTGCAACGGCATAGGTTTCATTTTGTAATATACCATCAACCGTATTTGGATTATTCAAAAACCGTGGATAATTCGATGAAGAAACCGTAACCCTGATTTGATGACCCGTATTCCAAATATAAGAGGTACTCCACAAATCAACCTCCACTTCATAGATCTCCCCAGGTTCCATAAACTCCCAATGATCAACTCCATTACGATTTCTCATACGAAGAATACCATCAGTGATGATCATCGATCTCCCATCAGGATATACATCTGTAAGTTTCACGGTAAAATCAGTATCAGGACAATCAGAAGAGACATATAATCGTGCCTTCACTGGCCCTGTTGCCTCATAGGATTCATCAAGAATTGAGCTTGTAAATACAAGAACATCATCTCTATCTTCAATACTTATCTGATCAAATGGACCTCGAGCAAGATTCAGATTCTGACCTCCAATTGTTGGTACGGGATTACTTGGATCGTAAAGATACGACATCGGTTCAGATTGACTTGCTGGAGAAATACTTAATTCACCGTCGTTATGGAAATACCATTCTGTCTCAACGTCATGTACCGGCCAATCTTCTGCGGTTCTCCACTCATTTCCAGGAGCAGAGGGGTCATTAACATCTCCCATCACATAATATGAAACCGCTGGCCAGCTATCAAATGCGTTTGATTGATCCATTGTATATTGACGGATCATATCTCTAAACATCTTAAGCGACCAAAATCCAAGAGAATTTATCGGATAGCTGAGTTCTCCTTGAGTTTGTTCGATATATCCATCATGAGTCCACGGGCCAATAATAAGCTTAGATTTGCCCTGTGCTCCCGTGCCTCCTAGATGCTGATATCCATCATATCCGTCAATTATTCCCTGAAGAAAAATATCATACCACCCACCAAGATGTATTGCAGGAACATTAACATCTTGCCAGTTATCATCAAGTGAAACATTTGTCCAAAAATCAAGTGTATAATTTTCATTTTCTAGGATTTCTTCTAAAATATAGGTACTTCCTTGACCGGAAAGCCATCCTTCGACAAGCCCTTTTCGGAATTGTCCTCCTTGAAAGATTGCATGTTTATGAAGATTAGGTGTTGCAACCATAATAAATTGACAGGCAAGATTAGGTGGATTTGCACCAGCCATAAAATATTGATTAATTCCTAACGCGGAAGGACCAACTGTTGCAACTTTTCCATTTGACCAGCTTTGATTTGCAATCCAAGCAAGAGTATCTGGACCATCTGTGTGAGAATTTTGATATACTGTGTCATTACCTGCTGATGCATATCGCCCTCTCATATCTTGAATAACTGTTGGCCATCCAAAAACTGAAAATAAAAAACCAAGAATTGCTAAAGCATCTTTATCATAAGGGGTTCTCAGTAATATAGTTCCATGAGGTGCGGGTCGTAATAATAAATCATAGACATCTGTTGCAAGATGTGTTCCATCGCGCATCTCTACCATATATGTTCTCCCAAAGATTGAACCTGGAGATGGTGAAGTATTATCTAAGTCTGTTTCTTTAGAACGAGAGATTGCATTCATATGTGGCATAACAGATGTAAATAATATCAAGAAAACTATGGTTACAACGATTATTTTTATTTCCATTTAATACTTCCCTATATAAATAATAATCAGTATCTAGATATAAACATTTTTATTATGAATATGAAGTGATTGTGTCTCATTTTGAATGATATTATTTATATACAGTTTTTCTTTACGACTAATCAGATTCTATTGCAGGGGTAGCCAAGCCTGGTCAACGGCGATAGACTCAAGATCTATTCCTGTAGCGGTCCAAGGGTTCAAATCCCTTCCCCTGCACTTTTTATGATGTTTTGATATTTCTAGATGTTTCTGTCATCTCATTCACCTATCATCAAATACAATTCTTATTTCGAAAAATCGATTCTTATTTCGAAAAATCGATAGTTATATTAATAAGACACAGGTTTCCTGTGTATGTGCTTGAGAAAATTATCGGGAAAAAGTCAAATGTAAAGATACTTCGTCTTCTAATAACTAGTGAAGATCGAGAATTTTGTCTTGATGATATCGCAAAATTGGTAAATATGTCCTGTGGTACTGTTTATCCTTCATTAAAAGAGCTTATTGAAACGAGAATTATTGTTGGAAGAAAAGCAGGTCGTTCAATTTTATATAAAATAAATAAAAATCATTTATTGTTCAAAAAAATAAAAGAGCTTGTATATATGGAGAAGCAAGGTTTGCTTAATGTCGCCAAGGAATTTGTTTCGAATTTACCAAAGAGTAATATAACTGCGGTCATTCTTTTTGGTTCTGTATCTAGAGGGGATTTTAACGAGAAAAGCGATATTGATCTGCTTATTGTCTTTAACGATGAACAGGTGAAAAACGAGGTTGAAGGTTTCGTTGATGAGATGCTTGAGATATATGATGTGCATATCGTACCTATCTTTCTTACAGAAAAAGAGATTCAAAAGAGAAAGAAAACGTTTGATAATTTCATTACCACTGTTATTCATGAAGGAAAGCTTTTGTTTGGAGAGGCAAAATGGCTAGAGAAGTAAAAAAATCTGAAAGTAGTTCTTATCTTATGCTGGCGGATGAGTTTTTAGAGTTAAGTAAAAATGGCTTTGAAAAAAAATTTTATAATGCCTCTGGTTTTAATGCCATTCAAGCAACTATCAATGCAAATGATGCATTATGCATTTATTTTCTGGAACGAAGAGCTTCTGCTGATCATCGTGAGGCAATTAAACTTCATGTGGATGTTGTACGAACAATTAATGATTCGTCACAGAGACAAAGGATATCTTATGTTCTTGAGAAGAGATCAGAAGTTGGATATCTTGGTAAACCTATATCAAAAAGTACGGCAGAAAAATTACTAAAAGATGCAATTATTTTCATAGAATGGACTAAGAAATACATACGGTAGCTTCAAGATTTAATCCTGTAGAGGTCCAAGGGTTCGAATCCCTTCCCCTGCACTTTTTTATATGTTGCTTTATTATTTCTTAATACAAGCCATTTTAAAAGAAAAAAATATATGCTCTAAAATAAAAAGTAATATAGAATAAAGTTGAGAACATGAAATGTTCAGAATGTAATGGAAAACAGGTGATAAAGAAAGGAATGAGAAAAACAAGTATTTAATAGTAAATTATTTATATTACAACAGAACATAATATTATATAGGGAATAAGAGCTATAATAGGAAAGATTTTGGATCTTACCTATTGCCCTTAAACCCGCAGTCTTTTTAACTGGTTGATATTACACGTTTTATAGGTTAAGTCTCATTTGGAAAACAGGGTTTTATAAGGCAATAATAATCACTTCTTTTATCTTCCATAAATTATATTAACTGTTTTGTTATTTGTATCTCTAAGGGCAGGTCCCCCAACTGTAATATATATTTGATTTGAATTTTTTAGAAAAAAGGATTTTATCAAACCTTTCCTTTTCAACGGCCTGCCCCCTCCTTATTACTACTTGTTTTAAAACGGTTTATATGCACGTTCCCCTAGTATTTTGATAGAAGAAACAGGTTTTATAAGGGAATAACTCTATTCAATCTATAGATTCGGGGAGTTATTATGTCAAAATCAACAAATGATGATTTAATTGTCTATCGAGGAATTTTTCCTAAATATGGTGCTAGAGAAGGTATTTTGAGTTATAGCGAAGAGATGCATTATAATGGATTAAAAGAAGATAAATTGTTAACATCTAGAGAAATAGGAATGTTAGAATCAAAAATAAATCATCAGGCAAAAGTTTGGGGGGAAAAATGGCAAAAAAAATTAAAACTCAACAGGATAAACTAATGGATATTTATCTTCGTAACTACTGAAAGGGATTTTGTAAGATATATCCCAAACTCCATTTAGTTGCATAGCATCTGGATATCTTGCTTGGTAATCATCCCAGTAGTTACCAATTTCATTGTTATAAAAATAATTTAAATTTGAAACAGCATAATCTACATGCTCTGAATTCTTAATAAATGAGTTATTGTATATTGTATTGTTTTTTGACGCACAACATATATGAAGTCCTTTGTAAGAATTATTTTTGAATTCATTTTTATAAATAATGTTATTTTTTGACCCTTTTAAACGAATACCAACATAATTGTTGTATATTGTATTTCTTGAAATTATATTGTTATTTGAATTAGATTCTATATACATCCCATATTGACTATTTGAATAGATATTATTTTCTGTTATGTTGTTGTATTTTGATAAAGACATTTTAATTGCATTATTAGTGTTTCCAAAGGTGTTCTGCCAGATGTTGTTATTTTCTGATCGACCTAGATCAATGCCATTTAAACTATTAATTGTATTATTAAGTATAAGATTATAATTTGAGTGATATAGTAACATTGCACTTTGAACGCTAGATTCAAAGTAGTTACTTTCAATTCTAACATTCGAACAATAACCAATTTGAATAGAAATTTTCATGTTTTCAAAATTGATGTTTTTAATTTCAATATTACTACAATTTGCAAGTATTACCTGAATTGCACCACTTGGAGTTGTTATCCTGTTTGCGTTTTTATAATAGTATATCGGTTTATTGTTTGCAGTATTGTTTTCAATTACGTGAGTATTCCATTCAGATTTCAATCCTGAAATTATAATTCCATCGTTTTGAAATATATTATCTAAAATTGTTGTATTATAAGATGAATCAAGTATAACTCCTTCTAAATTATTTGATAAAATTTGATTTTTAGATATTATAGTATTAGATGCCTTTTTTAGTAGTATGCCATTTTGATTGTTTGAAATAATATTGTCTGAGATTATATTATCTGATTTTGAATCAATCCAAATACTATAGGTATTGTTAAAGAAAGTGTTGTTTGTAATATTGTTGCTATTTGAAAATATTTTAATTCCTGCATAGGATCCGTTGCTTATATTTATATTTATAACAGAACAGTTATCAATAGTGATCTTTACAACATCTCTTTCTCCTCTGTTATCAATTATTGTGTTGAATTTATCCTCACCAATCAAGGTTATAGATTTGTTGATAACTATGTTTTCATAATAAATACCATTGTAAACATAAACAGTACTTCCTTCAGTTACATTATTAATTCCATCTTGAATTGAATCAAAATAATCGACACCCCACCCAGAGTATGTTTTATTAAAATTATCATCTATATAAACCGTCATTGGTTCTTCAACTGTTTTAGATTCTTCAATTGTATTTGGTTCTTCATCTAATGGAGATTCTTGTATACATCCATTCAAAAATGTTGTAAACAGTAAAACAGTAAATCCAACTGCTAATGTTTTCCTTTTCATACTAAAATCTCTTTTCTATTAATGAGGACTTTGAATAACCTTCTGTTTTATTCATTTTTCCATCTTAACGTGTGAAATCACGCTAAACCTTACATTATCTTGTGTTTTTCTCCCTAACCTACCCTCTTCAAATAACAAAGACATGTTTTTAAAGGAAAAATAGTTAAAGAAATTGTGGTTTGAGAAAGAAAAGATGAAAGAAAGCGATTTGGATGAAGTAACAGGAAAATATTGTAGAATTATTTCTAAAGTTTCAGAATCAGGAGAAGTATTCTATGACTTTGGAACTCTTAAAAATGTAGGCTATGAAGATGATTTTATTTTAGTTGATACCAAAAGTGGATTAAAACGTCTTAGACTAGATAATGTTTATGATATAATGCCCATTTGATAAATTAGTAAGTAAAAAAATTTTGATGATAAACCTTTGCTAAATCTTTTTAGTGAATCATCTAGGATTGGTTTTTATCACTATAATTAGATGATATTGAACAACTGTTACCCATATTTCAACATCATTATAAAAATAATTTAATTTTCAACATCTTTTTATACTAGAGATACTTGGTATATTGTCATGGAGATGGTAGCAATTCCAGAGTTAGAAGAAACGCTGGAATCTTGGAAAAAAAAG
>Ga0209978_10000105_pt1 | contig 25165 bp, 27 predicted proteins | sample BentaG_FD_182805 | JGI IMG/M metagenome (GOLD analysis project Ga0209978, IMG submission 182805) | Deep subsurface microbial communities from South Atlantic Ocean to uncover new lineages of life (NeLLi) - Benguela_00093 metaG (SPAdes)... | ecosystem: Environmental > Aquatic > Marine > Oceanic >... | reverse complement strand
GGTATAAAAAGGTTATTTTTATACATACTGGCGGCATTTTCAGTATATTCGCATTTAATAGAGAAATAACAAGAGCGATTGGCTAAAAGTTTCACTTCTCACCCCAATATCCTTGACAGGATGAACAGGATTAAAATTGTAAAAAATATTCTCGTTTTTCCTTGATTTAATCTGTCATAGACCCGTATAGGTGGTTTCTTTTTTCTTGACCATGGGTCAGGGGTCAGGCTGGAATCTAAAGTCTATATCTTTATCGGTAAACTTTCCAAGCCTGACCCCCAATTTCGGTTAAACTCTGCTGAAGGGACGAATGAAATCCATTGGTCTCCACTTCCAATGTTTATAAGATGGACTCTGCTCCAATTTTACCTCGAATTTCTTTTCCTTCTTCTCTCTCACCACTTTTATTTTCACACTATCGCCTTCTTCTTTGTCATCTAAGACTTCTATTATATCATCTCTGTCTTTTATCTTCTCGCCATCGATTTCGATAATTACATCGCCTGGTTTCATTTTAGCATGCTCGGCAGGAGAATCGTCTTCAACTTCAAGTATGAGAACGCCTTTTTTAACCCCAAAATATTTAGCCAACTCCTCATTGAGCGGGTGAACATTGACTCCAAGCCAGACTCGTTTAGGAATACAAATCTCTATTTTGGGAAGACGAATTTTCTTCTCATATTCCTCTATCTTTATTTTTGGGATAGAAATTTCCACTTCGCTTTTTTCTCTCTTGCCGAGTTTTATCTTTATTTTCTTCTTCTTCCCATCTCTCACAATTTCCATCTCTACTTTCTCATCCGGGCTTGACTTTCTAACCAGTCTCGATAAGTGGTTCACCCCTCTTACTTTCTCACCTTTGAACGTCATAATTATGTCTCCCTCCACAAGTCCACCATCGTCTGCAGGACTGTTTTCGACAACTTTGTCTATTATAGCCCCCTCATAGACTTTAAGGTTCAACTCCGTGCGAAGTTCAGATGGAACTTTGTGCAATACAACCCCTAAATAAGCTTTCTCATCTTTAGCCGCACCAACTTCAGGCAAACAGAGAAGAAGTAAAGAGGGGATGATTAGAAAAAGTTTCTTATTCATCTGTATCACCTCCTTTTTATATATAGAGTGTTTTTTTAGAGGTGAATTCCGTCGACATCAATCTCATTTCAAAACCCTTATATAAATATCAGAATTTTTCCCATTAAGCTTTATCCAAATCCTTCCATCTTCTATAACTCCCAAAGCTTTCAATATGAACCTGTCGCGCTCTATCTTCAGTGGCAAGTCAGTCTCAATATCACCAAAAGTCGTCATTGCTGAGATATTACAGGAAATTTTATGTGCAAGAGTCAATTCAATTTTTCCGAATTTGTTCGCTACCTCAATGGGACCTTTGATTTCTCTCAGACCAATTTTGCCAAATCTTGTATTAACAGAACACCTCTCCTCTATACCTTCGATCTCTACATCTCCAAAAGCGTTCCTGACAACTACTGGAGACCATTTTGGCAATAAAATTTTAAGATTAATTTGATAATGAACTGCTGGCGAAGATTTAACAGGAGAAAGAGTTATTACTTTTATTTTATCTTCAGATTCTTCAATTTTAACATTTATCTCTTTCGCATATTCTTTAGCAATCTCCCGAGATTTGGAAACGAGTTCAATTACACCATCAACTTTTAACTCATCAGAATCGGAAGCGTATATAATAATGTCCCCAAATTTGTGGTATATGAAAACAGGGGTTCCTCGAGTTGTTTTAATCTCTTGTTTAAATTCTTTTATAGTCTCGTATTTAAATGGCGACTCCCATAGAAGTACGCTTTCTAAATTCTCGAGCCTTTTTAAGACATCTTCTATCCCCTTCAATCGAATCTTTTTAGAGTAAAGCCATCTGTCCTCCAAGTTTTTGTGCAAACTGTCCAGGTAATATGTAAGACTGTCTAACTGTGCCGTTAAATCATCAAGTGAACCGTAAGGCTGTGCCTCTAATAGTCCACACCCAATTACAAGTATGGAAAAAACTATCCTTTTCATTACTCCCTACCTTCTGAGCATATGAGATTTATAGTTTCAACCTGCTCTTTATACATATTATACAGTGTTTTTCTTACTCTTGCGTTTGGATTAACCCTCAAAGATTCTCTACATTCTTCAATTGCTTCATCCAATGTCTTCAGTCTTTCAAATGCAATGTCAGTTTTTGCTCTTTTCTGTGAAGTTCTTATAAAGAATAAACTCCCCACTATCACGATAGCCAAACATGCGGCTGACGCTATAGCAAATACTCGTTTAAAAAGTCTTTGCCTCCAGATAGTATTTTTGATATTAGACCATATCCAGTCAGGAGGTTCAATTGGGCTCAAAGAGCGGGCTTCTGTTTTAATGAGTCTAAGCTCGTAAGCCTCTTTTTTACATCGCTCACATTTTTTAAGATGAGCTGAAATATTTTTTTCCATCTTATCTTTGACCTCTCCATCTATATAGGAAGAGAGATTTTCACTAACTTCTTCGCATCTCATAATAAGACCCCACTCAACTTATCTCTTAAAAGCTTTCTTGCCTTATGAAGTTGTGATTTAGATGAGCCATCAGCAATCCCCAATGTTTCTGCAATTTCATAATGGGTTAACCCCTCAACATCATGTAAAATAAAGACTGCTCTGTAGCCCGGGGGTAAGGACTGTATAGCCCTCTCAATGCTTGATTTGAGCCATGGATTGGGCGATGGAGCAGAAATATTTTCATAAAGTGGGATTAGTTTTTTCTTTCGTAAACGGTCTAAACATAGATTAACGGTAATTCTGTGAATCCAAGTTGAAAGAGAGGAGTTGCCCTTGAAAGTATTCAATTTTTTATACACCTTAACAAACACATCTTGAGTAATATCAGAAGCATCCTCTTTAGTACCCATCATCCTATAACAGACGCTGTAGACTTTAACCTTGTACTTCGTATACACTTCTTCAAACTCTTCCATTAAACTCATAATATTAGACGAAATTTCATCTCAAAAGGTTGCCTCTATTCACAACTTATTTAACATTTTTAAAAAGTCAAGACATAGGGGGCAGGCTGGTCATACGGATCCGTAGGTATAGGGCAAAGATTTAGCCTTTTGAAAAGCAAACCTAAAGAGGCTATCCGATAACCTTTTTTAGACAGTTCCTACTTTGATCGACCCATGGGAGTCGTATGACCATGGAAAGTTGTCATTGCTGCGTTAGGAGAGGGTTAAAATCTGTGTAATCTGTGGTTTCAAGGTGGTTAATTTTCTCTTGACTTTTAATGGGAAAAATGCAAGATTCAACTATGCATGAAATTTTACTTGCTGCTGCTACTGGATTTATAAGCTTGGTCTTTGCAGCATTCCTTGCAGTTCGTGTTCTGAAAAAAGATCCCGGTTCAGAAAAAATGGTCAGTATATCTGACGCTGTGCACGAAGGTGCAATGGCTTTTTTATACAGAGAGTATAAGGCTATCGCAGTATTTGTGGTCTGCATCTTCTTTGTGTTGTGGTTCGGACTGCGCACCCAGAGTCCTTCATATGGACTCGCTACCGCAGTCGCGTATATCGTAGGCGCTGGATGTTCAATCCTCGCAGGATATTTTGGAATGCAGATTTCAACCAGAGCGAACTCCAGAACTGCCGAGGCAGCAAAACGAGGGATGAATGAGGCATTGTTAGTCGCATTTCCTGGTGGAGCAGTCATGGGGCTAACAGTTGTGGGGCTCGGTCTCCTCGCACTCTCGCTGCTCTATTTTGTATTTATCAAATTCGCCACACCAACCTCGATGTTGGATAAGGTAGCCCACGCTACGGGTGCTATATGTGGATTCTCCCTGGGCGCATCATCTGTCGCTCTATTCGCAAGGGTTGGCGGGGGGATTTATACGAAGGCAGCAGATGTCGGAGCAGACCTCGTCGGTAAGGTAGAGGCAGGTATACCAGAGGACGATCCGAGAAACCCTGCCACGATTGCCGATAATGTGGGAGATAATGTCGGGGATGTTGCCGGGATGGGAGCAGACCTATACGAGTCGTATGTCGGTTCCATCATATCTGGACTGATTATAGCATCTGCCGTTTCAAACTTGAAGGGCATCCTCCTCTGCTTCTGGCTCGCTGGGCTTGGTGTCCTCGCATCAATTGTAGGCGTGCTCTTCGTAAGGGGGGGGGATGCCCAGAGTGCACTGCGAAATGGCACGCTCGGTAGTGCAGTCATCTTCTGCATCGCTTCTTTTATACTCGTTTCTCTCTGGTATGGTGAAATTGCCCCCTTCTATGCAGTGCTGTGCGGAGTGATTTCAGGACTCCTAATAGGCTTCACAGCCGAATATTACACAACCGGCAACTCCATAAAAACTATAGCCCGCGCCTCAACCACAGGCGCAGCGACCAATATAATCACTGGCATATCTATAGGTATGAAATCTGTGGTCGTCCCTCTACTCGTCATAGGGGCCGCCATACTCATATCATTTAAATTTGCAAACTTTTTTGGGATCGCCCTTGCAGGGATTGGTATGCTCTCTATAGCAGGGATTACTATATCCATAGACGCATACGGACCCATAGCAGATAACGCAGGTGGTATCGCAGAGATGGCCTCACTTCCTTCGGATGTGAGAAAGATAACCGATTCTCTGGACGCAGCCGGAAATACTACCGCTGCGATTGCCAAGGGGTTCGCAATAGGTTCAGCAGCCCTCACCGCCCTCGCCCTCTTCTTTGCCTATACACAGGTAGTGGAGAGATACACTTCAACAAGTTTTCATATAAATATTATGGATGCTAAAGTGATAACAGGACTCTTCATGGGAGGTATGGTCCCATTCATCTTCGCGTCTTCTACTATGAAAGCTGTCGGAAAGATCGCTTTTAAGGTCGTCAGTGAAGTGAGAAGACAGTTCAAAGAGATTCCCGGATTAATGGAAGGAAGTGCAAAACCAGACTATGCAAAATGTGTAGATATAGCTACAAAGGATGCTATGAATGAGATGATAGCGCCCGGGCTTTTAGCAATCGCCATTCCACTTCTTATAGGTATATTTCTTGGACCGTCTGCTCTCGGTGGTGCACTCGCAGGGGCTCTGGTAGTGGGGGTTCCGCTCGCTATCTTCATGGCAAATGCGGGTGGTGCATGGGACAATGCAAAAAAATATATAGAAGCAGGCAACCTGGGTGGTAAGAAATCAGAGCCGCACAAAGCATCGGTAGTTGGTGATACCGTCGGTGACCCATTTAAGGATACCTCGGCACCGAGTATGAATATCCTGATTAAATTGATGGCTGTGGTCTCATTGGTCTTCATCCCTCTCATACTGGTGCTCAATAAATATATAGGGATAACACACTGACAGTGTTAAAGGTCGGGATAGTCGGTCTACCAAATGCAGGAAAAACAACCCTGTTCAATGCACTCACCCGCGCAGGTGCCGAAGTTGCCACCTATCCATTCACTACTATTGAGAAAAATATTGGCATAGCGCAGATTCCTGATAAAAGACTCGAAAAGATTGGTGAACTCCTAAAACCAAAAATAGTGACGCATGCAACGACAGAATTTGTCGATATAGCAGGTCTGGTCGCTGGAGCAAGCAAGGGCGAGGGGTTAGGAAATAAATTCCTTGCTCATATAAGAGAGGTTGATGCCATATTGCATCTTGTAAGATGCTTTGAAGACGCTGAAGTCTCCGGTACTGTAGAGCCGCTAAAAGACATTGAAACTGTAAAGCTCGAACTCGCCCTGGCAGACCTTGATTTCGTTGAAAAAAAAATAGGGAAACTGCAAAAAGCAGCAAAGAGCGGAAACGAAGCCATAAAGACAGAACTCGAATCTCTACAAAGGATAAAAGATAGTATTCAGAAAGACGAATCTATTAAACATTTAAAAGGCTACAATCTACTCACGACAAAACCATGTCTCTACCTTTTGAATCTGAGTGAGAAAGATCTAACATCGAAAAATTTTACAGTGCCTGACCAGATAAGAAATTCCTTAGGCAGTGAGAAGATAGTTTTAATTTCAGCAAAGATTGAGGAAGAATTATCTGAACTCGAAAGAAACGAGAGGGAAGAGTACAGAAAGGAGTTGGGTATTGAAGATTTTACTCTCGATGTGGTAATAGAGGAAAGTTATAATCTTTTAAATCTGATTAAATTTTATACTATAAAAGGCGAAGAGACGCGTGCGTGGAGCATTAAAGAAGGTTCAAAGATTATAGATGCCGCTTATAAGATACATACCGATATGGGTAAAGGTTTCATTCGGGCAGAAGTTTTTTCTTATGATGATTTACTCTCCTGCAGCAGTGTATCGAGATTAAAAGATGCAGGACTTTTAAAAATAGAGGGCAGAGATTATCTACTTAAAGACGGTGATATAGTATTGATTAAATTTCATTAAAATTTTTCAATCTATAATGAATGTATAAACATTCACCCCGCACTTATGCATAAGTACGGGGTGAATGTGATTCGTGGTTCTGTTTTCTTAACTTGCTTAAAACTGCATTTTTTTGTTGACAATTTTAAATATATATATATATAGTCTATCCAAAACTTCCCAAGTGGGAGTTTTAAATAGATTTTTAAGGAGGTAAAAGTTGAGAGAGTATGAATCTATTTTTATCTTAAGACCCAATTTAAAAGAAAGTGATATAGATATAGAGATTGGAAAGGTAGTTGAACTCGTTGAAAAAGACAGAGGAAAAGTAATATCCGTTGACAAGTGGGGAATGAAAAAATTTGCCTACAAAATGAAGAAAGAAAGAGAGGGTTTCTATACTCTCATTAGATTCTCATCAAAATCCTCATTCATAAAGAGTTTCGATTCAAATCTGAAGTTAAATGAAAATATTTTGAGACACATTGTGATTAAAATTGAAGGAGGTTAAATGGCTGACTTAAAATTACCTGTTTTAAACAAAGTCTTGCTTTCAGGCAGATTAACAAGGGATCCCGATCTAAGGTATACCCCGGCAGGGAAGGCTGTTGCAAATTTTTCTGTAGCATCTTCAAAAAGATACAAGGACGCATCTGGTGAATGGAATGAGCTAACTACTTTCGTGGATATAGTTACCTGGGCAGATTTAGCAGAACGATGTGGTGAATTCTTACGCAAGGGAAGGGCAGTATTATTAGAAGGAAGCCTTCAGTCAAGGTCATGGGAGACCGAAACAGGACAGAAAAGAAGTAAACTCGAAATTCGTGCATATCGTGTTCAATTTCTGGATAAAGTGGCACCCGAAGAAACAAAAGAGCACGGTGAACCAGAAGAGAAGAGCGAAGAAAAGATAGAAAAAGAGGAAGAGAACCTGCCATTTTGAGGAGGGCAAATGTTAGGCGAATTTAAGAAAGAATGTTCCTTTTGTAAAAGTGGGAACTTGCCCGAGTATAAAGATCCTAAAAAATTGAGAAGATTCATCTCTGACAGAGGAAGAATACTGCCAAGGAGAAATACAGGGGTATGTGCAAAACATCAAAGAAAATTGACATTAGCAATCAAAAGAGCACGGCAGATAGGACTCCTTCCATATATAACAGAATACTTTAGATGAGATTATGCAAATAATACTTCTTGAAGATATTGAAAGACTTGGTGTAAAGGGTAGTATTGTGGATGTTAAAAATGGTTATGGAAGGAACTATCTTATACCACAGGAAAAAGCGCTCCCTGCAACCCCACATAATATAGAGAAGTTTAAACATTTGAAGGATACAGAAGAATTGAGAAGGAGTAGAGAGAAAGCCCATGCATCTAATCTTTTGAAAAAGATAGAATCCCTTTCTTTAACTGCAGTAGCCAAAGCGGGGGAGGATGATAAACTTTTTGGTTCTGTAACCTCTCACACTGTCTCGGAATTGTTGAAAAAAGAGGGCATAAAGATAGATAAGAAAGACATACTTCTCAGCGAACCGATTAAAGAATTAGGGGTATATACTATTCCAGTAAGATTGCTACAGGATATGGAAGCAAAATTGAAACTCTGGGTTGTCAAGGAATAATGAAACCGTCTTTAAATGATAGAATCACTTAGAAATTTAGTCTTAGTTACATACCTGTTAGTACTCTGCGGACTTTTGATCTATGTATTTCATACATTCGTAATGATTATCCTATATAGAAAAAACAGCACCTTCCCTCAAAAAATCAAAAAGAAAATTGACTTTTATCCTTTTGTGACTATACAGTTGCCCGTTTATAATGAACAGTATGTAATAGAGAGGTTAATCAGTGCTGTCTGTAAAATTCAATACCCTAAGGAAAAGATGGAAATTCAAATACTCGATGATTCGACCGATGAGACTACAGAGATAGCGAGGAAAATTGGAGAAAAATATAGGAAGCAGGGTTTTGATATAAAACTCTACCATCGTAATGAGAGGAAAGGCTACAAGGCAGGTGCTCTGCGAGAGGGGCTTGCCCACTCGAAGGGCGATTTCATTGCTCTATTCGATGCGGATTTTATACCCCCGACGGAATTTTTACTTACAACTCTACCGTATTTTATGGATGAAAAAGTAGCTGCAGTCCAGGGAAGATGGGGACATTTGAATGATTCGTACTCATTCCTCACTCGAGGACAGGCATTAGGATTGGATGCCCATTTTGTGATCGAACAGACAGTAAGAAACAGGAATGGGGCATTTATTAACTTCAACGGTACTGGGGGAATATGGCGCAGAGAAGCAATCTTAGATGCGGGTAACTGGGAATACGATACCCTGACTGAAGACCTTGATCTCTCATATCGAGCGCAACTTAAAGGTTGGGAAATAATCTATCTCAAAGACCTTATATGCTATGGAGAAATACCCACAGATATAAATGGGCTTAAAATACAGCAATACAGATGGGCAAAAGGGGCTGTTCAGACTGCAAAGAAGATTCTTCCTAAAGTTGTGAGATCTCCCCTTCCACTCTTTACAAAATTTGAGGCCTTTGTCCACCTGACCAACCATTTTACATATCCACTCGTGCTTTTAATCACACTCCTTTCCGTCCCTTTGATTATGATAAAGGTAAATTGCATCGAGGCACGGACTTACTTTAATTACATCAGCTTCTTCACCATCTTTGTAGTAATTCAGACACTGTTTTATTTTTATGGTCAGAGGGAAATCTATACAGATTGGAAGAGGAGACTATGGTATATCCCTGCTCTTTTCGCATGGGGTATTGGAACCTGTGTAGTAGATTCTAAAGCCGTATTCGAAGGTCTACTGGGCATAAAGACACCCTTCAATCGTACGCCTAAATACAGGATAGAGAAAAAATCGGACTCCTGGAAAGATAAGAAGTACAAGTCAAAGTTCAACTGGCTCACTATTATAGAACTCTTTTTGGCAACCTATACGGCTTATGGAACGGTATACTCCATCGTACATTCTCAATTTTTTATCACTCCTTTTATGTTCCTTCTTTCCTTCAGTTTCCTCTATACGGGAACACTATCCCTCGTGCATAATCTGAAGGGGTAACGAAACTGCTTAAAAAGGTAAAACTTTGATGAAATAGTTGTTTTTAGGTAAAAAATGTGCTTTTTTACTTGACAGATCGAAAAAATTTGTTATATTATATATAAATTAGCTATATAAATTAGGAAAAATCTTAAATGAATAGGAGGGGAACAATAGAATGGCAGGAGTTATAGTCAGACAGAATGAAAGTTTTGATGAAGCATTCAGAAGATTTAAAAGATTATGTGAACGGGAGGGTATACTATCCGAAATTAAACTTCATCAGGAGTATGAGAAACCGAGTGAAAGAAAAAAGAGAAGACTGGACCAGGCAAAAAGGCGTCACCTCCGACGCCAGAGATTGAGAATAGAATAAAATTTTGTGAACTATTCGGATCCACATACCGAAAGGGTTCTTGAATTCAATAAAATAAAGAAAATTCTTGCCAGTAAGGCTGCCTCAGTGTTGGGAGAAGAAGCTTGCTTGAATATCAAACCAATCGCTGACAGAAGAGAAATTTTATTGGAGATGAGGAGGATTGAAGAGCTGAAAGAGATTTTATTGGCTTCGAATTATATCCCACTCCATAATATAAAAGATATAAAACCTCTGTTCAAGAAGGTGGAATCGGGTGGTATACTAGATCCAGTGGAGGTCAAATCAGTGCTTTCTATCATCCACACCTCATCTGCAATGAAATCTCTCGTAAAAGAAAAACTCTATCCAGATCTCTGGAAAATAACGAAAGAGATCAAATTATTGCCAGATCTTGATAACTTGATTTCGAGTTCAATTACACCCGATGAAAAGATAGCAGATGATGCTTCTCCTCAACTGAGTAAAATCAAAAAAGATGAGAGGATATTAAAGGATAGGATACAAAAGAAACTGACCAGTATCTTGAAAAAAGAAAAAGACTCTGTAGCAGAAGATTTTATAACGACCAGAGACGGACGGTGGGTCATACCAGTTTTTGCGGCTCAGAGTCGAATCAAGGGAATCGTTCACGGAACTTCTCAAAGTGGTGCCACACTCTTTATTGAACCGTTGGCCACTGTAGATATGAACAATAGACTGAAGACACTGGAATGTGAAGAAGAGGAGGAGATACATAAGATCCTACGCACCATAACCGACAAGATAAGAGAAAGCCTCGACGCGATTAAGTCGAATTTTGCCAAGTTAAGATATCTGGATCTAATCTATGCAAAGGCACGCTTCAGCATAGATTTTAAATGCACCCCACCAGAATTGAACAGAAATGGATATACAAAACTTATCGGAGGCAGACACCCGCTCCTCGGCGAAGATACTGTCCCTCTCGACATTTATTTTGGAAACTCCTATACGACTGTTCTAATCTCTGGACCAAATGCAGGCGGCAAGACGGTGGCTTTGAAAACGATAGGTCTTCTTACACTAATGAGTTACTGTGGACTTGAAATTCCTGCTAAGGAGGGCACGGAGATAGGAATGTTCACAAAGTTTTATGCAGATATAGGCGACAGTCAGTCAATAGAGGAAAACCTTTCGACCTTCACTGCCCACCTAAAGGAAATAAAAAGGATTTTAGATAACTCGGATGAGAATACTTTGGTCTTACTGGATGAGATCGGGAGCGGTACAGACCCTGTGAGTGGAGAATCACTCGCTATGGCGATTCTTGAAGAACTGACTGCAAGAAAAGTAAGGGTAGTCGCAACTTCTCATTATACGAATCTGAAACTCTGGGTCCACTCAAAAAAGGGGATGACAAACGGGGCGATGGAGTTCGACCTTAACACATTAAAACCAACCTTTAGGTTGAAATTGGGACAACCCGGCTCAAGCTACGCACTCGCAATTGCACGAAGGGTCGGACTCTCAGAGAAGATTCTATCCAATACTGAGAATATACTTGAAAAGGATAAGGTGAAGTTGGACGAGTTACTTAGAGAACTCGAAGAGAAGAACCTGGATCTAAAAAGAGAGCTCGACTCACTCAAGGAAAAAGGATCCACTCTCAACTCTTCCATTGCCGAATATGAAAGAAAATTAGCGGGGGTAAAAAAGGAGACAAAAAGGTTAAGATCTGAAGCAAAAAAGGAAGCACACAAGATAGTAGATGAAGGAAGAAGAACAGTAGAAGAAGTTGTAAAAAAAATACGAGAGAGTACAGCAGAGAAATCAACTATAAAATTTGCAAAAGAGAGATTAGCACACATTGAAAAAAGTTTACAAGAGGAAGAAACTCAGCATCCAATAGAAGTGAAACGAGGGGATCGGGTATATGTGAAGAAACTGAAATCAGAGGGAACGGTTGAAATAGTTGTTGCCAACTCTGTATGGGTCAATATGGGAAAATTCAAGATTTCTGTCCCGAACACAGGTATAGAGAAATTATGAATGGAATAAAAAAAGAGCTCATAGATGAGGTTAGGGAACGTACAGACATAGTTTCACTCGTATCAGAATATCTCCCATTGAAGAAGGTAGGCAAGTACTATAGAACCCTCTGCCCATTTCATAAAGAGACATCCCCTTCTTTCTATGTGAGCCCTGAAAGACAGATTTTTCACTGTTTTGGATGTCTAAAAAGTGGCAATGCTTTCACATTTTTAATGGATTTTGAAAAGATGAGTTTTCCTGAGAGCGTAAAATTTTTAGCAAATAGAGTTGGAGTCCACATCTCATCTTTTCAGAGAGAAAAGGGGAAATACGATGAACTTTTTGCAGTAAACGATTTCGCGTGCAAATATTACAACGGTATTTTAAAGAAAAATCCAAAAGTGATGGACCGCTTAAAAGCAAGAGGGATCACTCCAGAGTTGATCGAAAAACTTCAACTGGGTTACGCACCTGATGGATGGGATACTCTTTTGAATGCAGGCCAAAAAAATTCTTTCTCAGTGAAGCTCCTTGAAGAGGCAGGTCTGATCTTATCTTCTAAAAATAGTGTATACGATAGATTCAGGGGAAGAATAATCTTTCCCATCTTCGACCTTTCTAAAAGGGTGATAGGATTTGGGGGAAGGTCGCTTGGCAACGCTACTCCCAAATATCTCAACTCGCCTGAAACCCCTATCTATAAAAAAGGAAAGACTCTCTATGGACTCGCATTTACCAAATCTGAAATAAGAAAAAGAAATGCTGCAATCATTGTAGAAGGATATACAGATTTCATATCCCTTTATGCTAATGGTATTGACTATTGTGTTGCTACCTGCGGAACCGCCTTGACTCCAAACCAGGCCAACTTAATCTCAAGGTATGTTTCGACTATCTTTCTATCCTTCGATTCTGACGCAGCAGGAATGGAAGCTACAAACAGAAGTATAGATATTCTATTAGAAGCGAATGTTGATGTAAAGGTAATAAACCTTCCTGAAGGCGACGACCCCGATTCATTCGTAAGAAAGGAAGGGAAAGATGCTTATGAGAAGAGAACGAGGGAATCAAAAAATTTTATAGATTTTAAAATTGGATCTAAAAAAATAGAGGAAATGGATGTTCCTAGTAAGACAAAACTGATAAAAGCCATCTGCAGTTCATTGAGTAAAATCACAGATGAATTAAAACAGGACCTCTGGGTCAAAGAAGTGGCAAAAAATTTCGGGGTCACCGAAAAGACAATACGTTCTAAAATTACAAAAAATCATTCAGCAACCATCAGGGTAAAATCTCCAACAAAAGAAGGTATTCCGAAAGTAGAAATCAGTCTATTTGCCCTTGCTTTTAAGAAGCCAAAAATTTTAGAAAAAGTAAAAACATCCCTTGTAGTAGAAGATTTTTCTTCAGTCCCGACTCAACAGATTGCTAAAATCTTATTTGACAAAAAGGACTTCAAAGTAGCGGATGCGATGAGTTTTTTAAAAGATGACCGAGCAAAAAGGCTCCTCTCAGAAACAGTTTTTGAGGAAACAGAAGTAGAGAATTCGGATGTCGTAGAGGATTATATACTGAAAATAAGAAAGATGAGCGTTGAAAGAAGGTTGAAAGAACTCAAAAATGAGATAGAGAGGAAGGATTCTGAAGGTGTTGTTGACTATGAACTGTTAAGAGAGTATGATCAACTGTCTCATATAAAATTAGAAGGAGGATAGATGGAAGAAGAGGCTTACCAGAAACTAATAAACTTTGCAAAATCCAGGGGAGAGATCACATACACAGAAATAAATGATTTTCTTCCCAAACATACACTCTCTTCTGAAGAGATGGATAAAATCCTTGCTCAAATGAAGGAATCAGGTGTCAAGGTGATAGAAGAGAAAAAAACCGTGTCTAAAAATAAACATTCCGCAGAAATAAAATTTGATGACCCTGTCAGACTCTATCTGAGAGATATGGGCAAAGTCTCCCTTCTATCGAGAGAGGAAGAACTCGAACTCGGGAAAAGAATTGAAAATGGGAAAGATAGAATAATGAATATGATATACACCTCTCCTGGTCTTACAGCAGAATTGCTTTCAATCGAGCGAATGCTGAAGAAATGTTTTATGCAGGTTGACGAATTTGTTCATGTGGATACGAGCAAATGGGGACCAAGGTACACAGGATGGAGGGAGAGGCACAAGATAGTTCGGGTCATAAAGACAGTGAAGAGGGAAGCCCGCGAACTTTCGAAAGCCGAGAGGGCTCTAAAAAAAACAAAAGTGAAAAGAAAGAAAGGGCTCGAAACAAAGGTGAAAAATCTGCGACAGCGCACTTTCTCAAAGTTGTATAAACTGAAGATTCATTTAAAGCAGCACAAAAGGGTGATAAGGTCTCTTGAGAAGTATGTGGCAGAAATTGAAAAGAACGCTCATCTTATCAGAGACTGTGCAGAAAGATTTAACCTGACTCCACAGGAATTTCTGAACCTTTCCAGAAAGAAAAAGGACATAAGGTCTTACGAAAAAAAATTTGGGATGAAGTGGAAAAAGATTATGTCATTGATTAAAGAGATGAGGATTGCAAACGGTAATATAAAATCTATCGAACGGAAACTCGGGTTTCCCTTCAGTGAGGCGGAAGAGAAACTTGCAGAGTTACAAGGATTGGAGAAGAAGATAGAGGAGATAAGACAGGAGATGGTAAAAGCCAATGCGAGATTGGTGATAAGTATTGCAAAGAAATATATGACGAGGGGACTGGAGTTTTTAGATCTGGTACAGGAGGGAAACAGTGGGCTTATGAAAGCGGTAGAGAGATTCGATTATAAGAAAGGGTATAAATTCAGCACCTATGCTACCTGGTGGATTCGTCAGTCTATTACCAGGGCGATTGCAGATCAGTCGAGAACTATCCGTGTCCCAATCCATATGATAGAGGCAATAAATAAGATTGCCAGAACTTCGAGAAAACTGACACACAAGTATGGGAGAAGTCCTACCACTGAAGAGATTGCGAATGATCTCTCTGTTCCCGTTGAGCATGTGAAAAATGTCTTCCGTATAGCTCAGGATACCCTCTCTCTGGACAAACCTGTTGGGGATGATGACGACAGTCACATAGGTGATTTCATACAGGATAATAAAGTAAAGACACCCACTGAATCTGCAGATAGAATGCTCTTATTTGAAAGGTTGAATAAAGCCCTCGATACTTTAACAAAAAGAGAAGCGAAGATAATAAATTTGAGATATGGATTAGTAGATGGGTGTCCAAGAACCCTCGAAGAAGTGGGGACCTATTTCAATGTTACAAGGGAGAGGGTGAGGCAGATTGAGGCAAAGGCGTTGAAGAAATTGAGGCATCCTGTGAGGGCAAAACTTCTGCAAGGTTTTATAGAAATTAAAAATACGGATTAAATGACAGACTATTCTAAAGCATCATCAGCTAAAACTGAAATCGTTGAAGATTGCGAATTGACCACATTCCCTACAAAAGGCCATAAACCTGCAGTAGAATGGGAATATCCTGAATTTCAATGCATGTGCCCAGTTTCAGAAAGACATGACCAAGGGATTGTCAGAATAAAATATAAACCAAAAGATAAAATATTGGAAAGCAAATCTGTCAGAGATTATCTTAGAGCCTGGAGAAACAAAAGGAATTGGCAGGAATATGTTACTGAGGAGATAGCAGATAAACTTTATAAAACCTGTGAACCAGAGTGGCTTATCCTTGAGATCGAATGGTCTCCAAGAGGGGGAATTTTTGCAAAAACCATTTCAAAAAAGGGAGATAGAGGTGGGGACTAATCAGGCAATATTATTGAAAGGGACTTTGGGAAAATGGTTACATTTACAGGAACAGTCCCAACTACCTCACCATCTGCGTGCGCCAGTGCTTTTGGATATGTATCTATGAATGCATCTTTCACCTTGAAGTATTCTATATCAAAATATTTTACATCCCGATAATATGTTCGCCGCCCAACGGTAAACCAGAAGATACTCCGAAATATCCCAGAAAGTGTCAGTCTCTTAAATAATAAGATGTCCAGATAACCATCTGAAATACTACTCAAAGCAGAGATTTCTAATGGACTGCTGTATGACGCAGCATTGCCAACGATTATGCACAATGCGTCTCTTGTAACACTTTTTCCATTTATTCTAATTTTCACCTGATAGGATTTGAGTTTTCTCAGCTGACGCAGTGCAAAGAAAAAATAGGCGAAGATACCGAGGTTTTCTTTCTCAATCGGAGCAAGGTGTTCAGCAATATAGGCATCCAGTCCAATTCCTGCTATCCATAAGAAATATCTATCTTCAATCTTTCCCAGATCGACCCGATGTATCCTTCCTGTTAACAGTAATTTACATGCTCCCTCTATATTGATTGGAATCCCCAATTCTTCTGCGAAGACATTCGCTGTTCCCAGTGGTATAGCCCCAAGAATTGTATTCGAGCCGACGAGCCCATTTACTACTTCATTTATCGTGCCATCGCCCCCTACAGTAATAACCATTTCATACCCTTCTTCCACCGCTTCTTTAGCAAATAGAAGAGCATCTCCGCTATCCCCAGTCAAAGAAATTTTTAACTGCAAATCTGGGTCTGCTGTATTGAGTTCAGTTTTAATCCGTCTTAAAAGTCGCCGTAGATTATTAGATGTTCCTGCAATAGGATTTAGAATCAACCTTACTTTTTTTATTTCTCTTTTGTCAATAATCATTTGCTCAAATCGTTATCTTCGCATAGTCGCCATTTTTCCATGCTCTGTCATATATATTGGCGACGCCCTTTGCATATCATCTGCAACCTTGTACATTCCTGCCCAGCATCCTTTGCATCTGAGATTGCACCTCCTAGTGGGGAATTAATGAGATTATCTTTTTAATATTTCCTTCGAAGTCATTAACAAATAGATCTACAATCTTCTCCGATGATTTCTCCGCAGTTTTATATTTTATATTGTTAAGAAACTGGACCATCCTCAATCTCATATACTGCTCTGGCGAGGAGCATATCTATCTTTCGGTTTAGCGCTTCTATCTTGTCTTTGATCTCTTCCAGGTCTTCCCTTTTGCAGACCATCCCCTTTGTCCTTCTTTCTGCTGATGATAACATTTCAATACTGGACTGCAAAGAAGTTTTTAAAAAGTTTCCTACGGTTAATCTTCCAGTCTTTATCAATTCCTTCATAAACACATCCGAACAGATGAGTTTTTTGCTCTTTTTAATCTTCTCGAGTACTATCTGCACGAGTGTCACATCTGTTAGGTCTCTTCCTGTCTTATCTTCAACCACTTTAAAACTTTTCCCCTTTTTTATCAAAGAAGCTACATCTGAAAGGTTCACCATCTTCCTTGCAATCGTATCATACAATCTTCTATTTGAATACTTTTTGATTACTCTTAACAAAATCCCTCCTTTTTTGCATTGCAAAAATAATACAAAATAAAAAATATTTGTCAAGTAGGAATTGTAGACGGTTTAATACATGTCAACCAAAGGGACTCTATTTTTGTAGAAAATATAGCATTTTTACATCGTTACCAAACTTTTGTTTAAAAAGGTCTTGAAATGGATCATACGACCCGCATGGGAGGGCATCACGACCCGAAATACTGCGCGAAAAGAAGTAAGGATGGAAGACCGAATATATAGAAGAGCGAAGAAAAGAATATTTCTTAGAGTATATCGGCGTATAGATGTTCGATTTTCTTTACTGTTTCGCTTATCTGAAATCTTTCGGCTACTACCTTTGGTCCATTTCTGCTCAAATACCTGTATAACCTTTTATCTCTTATCAAGTTCTCAATCGCCTCTTTTATCGCTACACTATTTCCTGGAGGGACGAGTAAGCCTGTCTTACCGTCAGTAACGATTTCAGGGACCGCACCTATACGACTCACTACGACAGGCTTCCCCCTACTCATCGCTTCTATCAAAACCCTACCGAATGGCTCTGGCTCCACAGAGGGGTGGACAACTATATCCAATTTCTCTATTAGCTTTCCTATATCATCCATCTGTCCTGTAAAAATTACCCTCTTTTCTAAATTATACTTTTTTACTGAATTCAAAAGTTCATTTTTATACTCCTCATCCCAGAATAACACATCGCCAATGATGTAAAAGAGTAAATTTTCGTTTTTCTTCAACAATCTTGCAGCATCTATGAAATATTTCTGCCCCTTCCACCTTGCAATCTGTCCGATCTGACCTATATGAATATTTCTTTTTCTACATCGGTTGAAACCACTCCTTGGTAATTCCACCCCGTTGTAGATTCGCACTACCTTATCAGGCACAGAGTTAAACATTTTAAATTGGCTTTTTACCGCATCGGATATGGCTATTATCCGACGTGTGAAGATAATACCTGCACCACATACGACTTTTTTTAAGAAACGCTGTTTCAGTATATCCCTGAATTGCCACACCAGGGGGGTGTTCGTAATAAGCGATGGGATGATACTCAGAAGATGTGCCTTCTGTGAATTTGTGTGAATTACATGAGGGTGTTCAGTCTTCACTATACATTTTAATCGAAATGATGCCTTTAAAAATTCAATCATATCAAAGATACTGAAAAAACTCACCTCTTCTCTTCTCTTCTTTAAAAGCCGTTCACAGATGGGTAAGATTATGACCTCTGCACCGACTTTCCTTGCCTTTGCATAAAGTGGTCCCTTCTGCGGAATTACGAGGATAGACTTGAATCTGTGCTGGTCGAGATGTGTTAGAATATCTAAAAGACTCCTCTCGCCCCCACTAAGGATAGATGTATGGTCAAAAAATAGAATTTTCCTCATTTCTTTAAGAACCAGTCTATTGTCAATTTCAGACCATCATGTAGAGTCAGCTCTGGTTCCCACTTTAATTTTTCTTTGGCTAATTTTATGTCGGGTCTCCTCACCTTTGGGTCATCGGTTGGAAGTGGAGAGGTAATTATTTTAATCTTGGTCTTCGTCAATTTCAGGACAAGTTCTGCAAGTTCTTTGATAGAGATCTCATCTGGATTTCCAAGATTCACAGGTGTAGAGATTTTTGAAACCATCAGTTTGTAGATGCCTTTTATCATATCCGATATGTAACAGAAACTCCTCGTCTGACTACCATCTCCAAATACTGTCAGGTCTTCTCCGCTCAATGCCTGGTCTACGAATGCAGGAATTGCCCTCCCATCCTTCTTTCTCATCCGCGGTCCGTATGTATTAAATATTCTTGCTATCCTTGTATCCAACTTGTGATATCTCTGATAAGCCATCGTCATCGCCTCGGCAAATCTCTTCGCCTCATCGTATACGCCCCTTGGTCCAATCGGGTTCACATTTCCCCAATAGTCTTCTCTTTGGGGATTCACTTTTGGGTCACCATATATCTCAGAGGTAGAAGCCAAGAGAAACCGTGCATTTTTACTCTTGGCAAGACCCAGAGCGTTGTGTGTGCCGAGAGAGCCTACCTTTAATGTCTGTATCGGATAATGGAGATAGTCTATCGGGCTGGCTGGAGAGGCAAAATGGAGGACATAGTCGAGGGGTCCCTGTATGAAGATATATTTCGTCACATCGTAATGTATGAATGTAAAATGCTTTTCCCCCAGTAGGTGGGCTATATTATCCGTGCTGCCCGTTATAAGGTTATCGAGACATATAACCTCGTATCCTTCTCCGAGGAGGAAGTCGCATAGATGAGACCCTATGAACCCTGCTCCACCTGTTATCAGTGCCCTCTCCATAATTACCGCCCGATACTCGCGTAAGTGAACCCCATCTCCGCCATCTTCTTCGGATCGAATATATTTCTCCCGTCAACAATGATGGGTTGATGCATTACTTCCTTTATCTTCTTGAGGTCGAGATTTTTAAACTCGTCCCATTCTGTGAGGATTAAAAGTACATCGGACTCGGATGCGGCATCGTAAGGATTGTCTTTATAATCAATCTCCTTAAATATCTCCCTTGTCCTCGCAACTGCTGCTGGGTCGTATGCCTTGATATGTGCTCCCTCTTTTAATAGAGCTTCTATTATATCTATGGATGGTGCCTCTCGTATATCATCCGTATTGGGCTTAAATGAGAGTCCCAGAACGCATATAGTTTTATTCTTCAGTATCCAAAGACTCTTTTTAATCTTTCGTATAAAATTCTTTCTCTGCTCTCTATTTATCTTTTCGACTATCTTTAACAGTTCAAAATCATATCCAAACTCCTCAGTGATCTTGATGAAAGCGGAGACATCCTTGGGAAAGCAGGAACCTCCGTATCCAATCCCCGCATCTAAAAATTGTCTACCTATACGTTTATCATAACCCATACCCTCTGCAACGGAGATCACATCGGCATTGACCAGTTCACAGATATTTGCTATGGCGTTGATATAAGAGATTTTCAATGCCAGGAATGAGTTTGCAGCGTGTTTGATAATCTCCGCGCTCTTTATATCGGTTATAACAAAAGGAGCATTGAGAGGTTTGTAGAGTTCCATCATAATATTCTTTGCCCTCTTTGATTCGACCCCCAATAAAATACGGTCGGGATGAAGAAAATCATCAATTGCCGAACCCTCCCTTAAAAATTCTGGGTTTGAAACTACATCAAAATCTACCTCTTGTGGTACATTCAACTTTATGGTGCGTTTTACCCACTCACCAGTCTTGACAGGCACGGTTGATTTTTCAACTATCACCTTGTAGTCGTTGAGTACCCCGGCGATATCCCTCGATACCTCCTCTATCTGTGTAATATCGGCTTCCCCTGTTGGTTTTGCTGGTGTGCCCACTGCAATATATATCACCTCTGCACTCTCTACGCACTTTTTCGTATCAGTGGTGAATGAGACTCGGCTTTTGTTTTTATCTAATAACTCCTCTAAGCCGGGTTCGTATATCGGTATTTTCCCCTTCTTCAAGTCTTCAATCTTTCTCTTTTTCTTATCCACACAACAGACTTTATTCCCGAGTTCTGCAAGGCAGATGCCTGTGGTAAGTCCAACATAACCTGTTCCAATAATGCCTATCTTCATATAACCTCCCTAAATGATTTCTAAAAAATGCTTCAAAACTTTACAAAATAGAAGTTCATTAGTCAAGAGAAAAGCAACCACAGATTAACGCAGATTTTTCCTATAGAATTTTAGAATTCAAATTCGGAGCTGATTGCCTTTTCAGGGCATATCCGCATACATCCCCAGCACATTATACAGTCAGATGAGTTGAGCGAGGTATACGGAACTATGTCAGCAGGACAACTTGTAACACATTCATTACACCTGGTACATAAGTTCTCATCGAATTTCAATCTAACTAAACTGATACGGTTGAACAGGGAGTAGATGGCACCTAAAGGACAGAATAGTCTGCAAAAAGGTCGCTTTGAAATGACGAAGAGGAATAAAAACCCAGCCAATATGGAGAGTTTCAAAACAAAAAATCCACCTATGAGGTTCCTAATCTCTTCACTTGCTATAACCAGAGGGATACCCGCCTGGAGTGCCCCCTGTGGACATAACTTGCAAAACCACGATTCTTGGGTGAAAAATACAATTACTCCGACTACGAAAATCAAAGAGACATATTTCAGATAGGAGAGTTTTGATGGGATTTTAATCTTGAAAGAGCGTATGCGATAGAGAATATCCTGCAGAAATCCAAAAGGACATATCCATCCGCACACCATTCTCCCTACTACAGCACCTGTAACCCCCAAAATGCCAATCGTATAGAAAGGAATCTGCCTTATCATTATGAAATGCTGCAAAGTGCCAATTGGACAGGAAAAAAGTGCCAGAGGGCAGGCATAACAGTTGAGAGAAGGCACACAGAAGCTTTTCAAATTTCCCTGATAGATGAGTTTTCCAGTAAAGGCACCAAAGTAAGAGTTAGGAATTATAGTTCCAAGTATTTGAAATATTCTCCTTCTCATCATCCGATCCCGATACAGTCAAGACATAAGACAATCGCGTTGATTAGAACTTCTCTAAACTCTGCTCTTAAGATACCGCAGACCAACAGAACAATAAATATAAAGAGGATAAATAAACTTGTTCGCTTAACTTTCACAAAGTTCATAATATATACAGCAAAATTTTTGTCAATAAAAATTTAACCGCAGAGTCCACAGAATAAAGCACAGGAGAAAGGGGTCAAAATTTCTGAAGTCACTGATATACAATAACTTCCGAGACCCGTCCCCTCAGCCAACCAAAATAGTATTCAACTTTTCAAGGAAAAAACATCTTATCACTTATTACTTCAAAACAGAGTTCAATATCCTATTCTGATAATTTGGGTTGTCACTGTCCATAAGGAAGACCAGAAAGTTATTTCTGGTTATATATGTTTTCCCATTCACCCTCTTCTCTGTCTAAATCTAAATAGTCTTCTAAAAACTTAAGAAACTCTGTATCTGAAAGTAAATTCTTTGCTTTATGAAATAGAGATTCTACCAATTCATCTGGTAAAACCCAACTTGAATCAGCAAATCGGTAATCTTGATAATCAATGTCGAGCTCACTGAGCATCAAATTTAAATTGTTGATACTTGAGCATATCTTGGTTTTCTTGTCAATAGCTAGGATTGAGAAACCGCTTTCTATTCCAGTATTAGTTGTTTCCAATATAAAATTGTATTTATTACCTTCGGTTTTAAATATCATTTTAGAATTTAAACTGGAAAACTATATGTTTCCCATTCCTTTTATGCTTAATAGCAAATCTTTTTATTTCTGGTATCTTTCTATGTATTATTTTTGCGACTTGTTCTTTTTCACGATTAGATACTTGGAGGATAAGATTAAGACTTTGGTCCGAAATTTCAGGATAGAAACTAATGTTATGTGGGTTTCCTTCAGAATGCACTTCTGCCATAATTCTAAGTCGCGGTCGTATTGAGGCTCGAGCTATGTTCTGAGATTTTGCTATTATAGTTTGATCGGTAACATGTGAGAAAACTCTTTTAATTTGCTCAAGTGTCTTTGTGGGTATCTCTACTTCCTTTCTTTCTGAATGTTCCCTCAATATGTTCATAAACATTTGATAGATAAGATTATCCTTGGGAACAGTTTCGGAAAAAGACCCATCTACCACGGAAATTTTCACTTTGCTCTTATCTTTATTGGTTCTTATGAGATAAAAACTTTTCCTTTGGTAAACATAATATCTCTCAAACTTGGCAAAATTCCTGTCCATAACCGAAGTAGTTTTTGATACAAGGTTGGTACTATTTATCACATCTATTTCTTCAAGACTTTTACGCTTGGTAGGGAGAGTTGAGTTAAACGAGGCTATGTTACTACCCTTTGAATCCTTCAGTTCTAACAAACTACCAGAGATTAGTTTATCTTTATGCTTTCTCACTTTAAACAGAAAATCAGGGAATTGCTCGGATTTTGAGTATAAAAGTCTTTCTTCTATTCCTTGAGTTTTAATCCACTCTTTAAATTTTGTATCATTTGCAAACCGCTTTTTCAAATCTGTCCGGAAGTCGTATCCATATTTCTCAATCGCATCTCTGCGGTTATCAACATAAGCCAAATTGCTCTCACTCGCCCTTACAACCATCTCTTCTAAAGGAGAATTAAAATCTATTATTCTCTTCTCCAAATTATTTGCCAATTCGATGAAAAGTTCCAATATTTCCTTAAATTCAAGCATAGTAAAAAAGGTTCTTTTGCTCAACAATGGCAAGGTTTTCAGCGTGCCAAATTTCTTTTAGATTTTCCGTGTATCTGTAATAATTGCAATACTGCAAAACATTATCAGAGGGTCTTGGATATTTCAAACGCCCCTCAATAATCTTCACATAATCAGGGTCTATTTCTATACCAATTGAAACTCGCTTCAGTTGATGCGCAACCACCAAGGTCGTTCCTGTCCCAGCAAAAGGGTCTAATACAGTATCCCCAGGCAAGGTAGAAGAAAGTATAATCCTTAGTAATAATGCCACAGGAGATTGTTGCTTGTGAACTCTTTTTCCTTTGTTATTTCTTATTGGTTCATCACCTGCAAAGTATCCCGATGTTAATTCTCTAATATCATCCCACACATCTGTAAGATAGACGCCGTTAATCCTTTTATGTTTATACTCTGGGGGAACTGGCAAATCTATGCGTAATTTGTTAAATACTCTTGGCTTTTTTCCCTTGGTGGAAAAAACAATAATTTGATGTTGTTTGGAAAATCTAAATCCATTTGGAACTGCTGATGTCTTTTTCTTCCAAATAATTAGATTCTGGAACATCCAACCCGTCTCTCTAAGTATTCTTATTACCTGTTCTGTGTTTTTTTCTCTTTGCATAAAGTAAATAGCACCACCGTCAACTGTTACTTTATAAATCTTTGATAGAGATTCTTTTAACCAGTTCCAGTATCTTTCTTCGGGTTGGCTATCATTAAAGTATTTATATTCCTTCCCTTGATTAAAAGGTGGGTCAAGAAAAGTAAGGTGAATATCTCTTGTCAAATATCCATTGAGTTTTTCTATACAATCTCCTTGAAGTATTTTATAATCGCTCATCTTTTATATCCTCAGCATTGTTACTTAAATCAAAAACATTTTTTCCCTTAGTCCTATGTCCTAAAATAATAGCCAACAACTCTTCTGTTCCAACCATTTTAGGATTATCACTGGCTAATAACTTTTCTCTCGGTCTAATATCTTCGCACATTTAACTTCCCATGATTAGTTTTATTGAAGTCTATCATCGCTTAACATCGTTTAAAATATATAAATAAGGCAATTGAGAGTCAAGTTTTTTTCGATTTGGTGCGAGGTAAATCTGCGATTACCCACCTGCCGTCGGGCAGGTCTGTGAAAATGGGCGTTCTATGGTAAACCACCGCGTCTCCTTACCAACCATTCACTTGATAGAAGAATTAAAAGCAAGATAAATAGAAAAGGGTTGTGTAAAAATTCTATCTCTTTTCTTTTTGTGACCTCTTTTGAACTTGCAGGAAAGTCTGTGAGTTCGTCTATGTTTCCAATGTGATAGTATCTTCCACCTGTTAGCTCTGCAATTTTTAATAATACACCCTTCTCCATACAGGTCTTCTCTCCCTCTAAAGAGAATTCGACCACATCAAAACTACCTGTTTTTTGTCCATACGGTTTTCCATCTATCTCAGCGGTTACAGAAAAGTGGTATTTTGAAGGGGAGAGATTGGTCAAAGTAGCGGTGTATTTCCCTTCACCTGTTCCCTTCAATATTACCTCTTTTTTAATCTCTTTGATATGTGCTTTCACAAAGCCACCATCGAGCGGTCTGTATTTTGTGTCATACAATTGTACCAATAATTCTATCTTTTCAAAAGGGTTATAGACATTTTTATCTAAATTTACTACGAT
>Ga0209978_10000104_pt1 | contig 25330 bp, 27 predicted proteins | sample BentaG_FD_182805 | JGI IMG/M metagenome (GOLD analysis project Ga0209978, IMG submission 182805) | Deep subsurface microbial communities from South Atlantic Ocean to uncover new lineages of life (NeLLi) - Benguela_00093 metaG (SPAdes)... | ecosystem: Environmental > Aquatic > Marine > Oceanic >... | reverse complement strand
TGGCGTGATTCTCTGCTGTATGCCATTCTGGAGTCAGAAATACGGTAGAGTGGGTTGATAGGAGGCACGTCGGTAGCAAGCGAATTGGCTTGGGGTGAAGAATATCCTATAAAAATGTTATACTCGTGACGTTCAGTCCTCACTAGAGTTTCGCACATCCCTAGATTGTCCTTTGACATAAATCAGTGCTAAAATGTTCCGATTGCCTCGTAGTATTATTTTAAGGCTGTGAGTAAATGTCTGGAAAAGAAGGAATAGAGAGATTAATACGGCCGGATTTGGTAACCTTTACTGGTTATGCTGCCCGGAAGTCCCCGGATACATTAGAGGGGAAGGTTGAAGTTCCGGTAGAGAGTATTATCAAGCTGGATGCTAATGAAAACCCCTACGGCTGTTCGCCGAGAGTAAGCCAGGCTCTGGCTGCCTATCCTTCTCTGAATATCTACCCTGACGATGGACAAACAAGGCTCAGGAAATTACTGGAGGGATATGCCGGCGTCGATGCCAGGCATATCGTGGCTGGTAGTGGCAGCAACCAGCTAATAGACCTCGTTTTACGCTTACTTATTAGTAAGGGTGACGAGGTGATAAATTGTGTTCCCACCTTTGGTATATACCGTTTCAGCACCGAGCTGTGCGGTGGTACTTTAGTCGAGGTGCCCAGGGATGAAAACTTTGCCGTTAATGTAAGTGCCGTGAAGGCAGCCATAAGTAAAAAAACCAAAATAATATTTCTGGTTAACCCAAATAGTCCGACCGGGACGCTCATACCCCGGCAGGACATACTGGAGATACTGGACACCGGATTACCGGTGTTAGTCGATGAGGCATACTATGAATTTAGTGGGCAAACGGTGGTGTCACTGCTTAGCCAGTGTGAGAACCTGATGGTGCTGCGAACATTCAGCAAATGGGCGGGGTTGGCTGGTTTGAGAGTTGGTTACGGTCTTTTCCCTCCTAAAATCGCTGATTATTTACTGAGAATCAAGATACCCTATAATGTGAATGTAGCCGCTCTGGTCGCCGTGCAGGAATCGCTAAAGGATATAAACTACTTAATGAGCAATGTAAAGGCTATAATCGCTGAAAGGGAGAGGCTTTTCGGTGAGCTGACAAAGCTTGGGTGGCTTAGGCCCTTCCCTTCACAGGCTAACTTTATTCTCTGCTCGGTGCTAAAGGGCGAGGCAAGAGAGCTTCGGCAGAAACTGCAGGACAAGGGGATACTGGTTCGCTACTTTGATGAGCCACTTTTGCGGAATTTCATCCGCGTTAGCGTGGGTAAGCCAGAGCACACCGATGCCCTGATTAAATGTCTTCGAGGAATGGGAGGGTAGATTCGTGGCTAATAGAAAATCCATTGTCAAAAGGGAGACCAAAGAAACAAACATCAGCCTGGAGCTTAATATTGATGGTAGTGGCAAGTGGGAGATAAATACCGGGATTAAGATGTTTGACCACCTCCTGGCGCAGGTGGCTCAACATAGCAGATTTGATATAAAGATTTCAGCCACCGGAAATGACCAGCACCACCTGGTAGAAGATGTTGCCATCTGTTTAGGTAAAGCCCTGGCTCAAGCTCTGGCGGAGAAGCGGGGAATTGTCCGTATGGCTGATGCTGCCGTGCCTATGGATGATGCTCTGGCTATGGTGGCAGTGGACATCAGTGGCCGGGGATATACCGTATTAGAGCTGCCCTTTACTGACAATGATATGGCTGGATTCGCTACCGACCTTATCCGTCACTTCCTTGAGTCTCTGGCGGCTGAGGCCAAGCTTAATCTGCATGTCCGGGTTATTTATGGTGTCAATGACCATCACAAGGCGGAGGCGCTGTTTAAAGCCCTGGGTAGAGCCCTGGATATGGCTACCAGAATAGATGAGCGGATTAGCGGTGAGCTCCCCAGCACCAAGGAGTTGTTAGAGCAGTAGCGGGAAGGTTTTGGGGAGTCTCCTAGCTAACCGCTTTCCCTGATTTCATCCATGACGCTCTTTTTTATGAGCTCAAAGATGACACCGCCGGGTCCACCCGTGTCCAGATAGGCATAGATACCCGGACCCTCGCTTAGAACCTTGGCCCCCCGTGCCAGGAGGTTGGCAACCTCCCCCTCAAAATCATCCACGAAAAAGCCAAGGTGATGTAACCCTTCCCCATGGGTATCAAGGAAGTCGGAGTGAAATATCCTGCCCTCCATCGGCTGTATAAGCTCAAGCTGTACCGGGCCTAACTGGGTAAAGGCAAGTCTTACCTTCGTAGATTGTCCTTCGGCATCAGTGCCGCTAATATCCCTGAAAGTCCAGGGGCCAATGCCGAACATGGATGACCATGATTCAATAACTTTGTCAATGTCCTTTACCACGATACCAATCTGGTCAACCGTTTTTAGCTGAAGCTTTTGAGTTCCACCGCTTTCCATATTAGTCAGCCTCCTCTTTTTCAATTTAACCTAGCTTAATTTTCTCCCCGTCAGCCTCTCATAAGCTTCCCGGTATCTCCTGGTGGTAGCCTCAATGACTTCCGGGGATAGCATGGGGGCTGGGGGCTCTTTGTTCCAGCCTGACTGAACGAGCCAGTCACGGACTGGCTGCTTATCGTAGCTGGGCTGGGCTTGCCCGACTTTGTATTGCCCGGCGTCCCAGAAGCGAGACGAGTCCGGGGTCAGTAGCTCGTCAATAAGGATAAGCTTGCCATTATCCAGCCCGAACTCCATTTTAGTATCGGCAATGATTATGCCCCTGGTTCGAGCATAGTCCCGTGCATATTTATAGACGGCCAGGCTTTTCTCTTTCATCTCTTCGGCTATAGCTTCACCCACCAGCCCCTTTACCTCATCCATGGTCAGCGGTTGGTCATGCCCGGTTTCTGCCTTGGTGGTCGGGGTAAATAGTAGCTGGGGTAATTCCTGGCTCTCCAGTAGGCCTTCAGCCATAGGAAGCCCGGAAACAGTGCCTGATTCCTGGTATTCTGCCCAGGCTGAGCCTGAGAGGTAGCCGCGCACCACCCATTCGACAGGGATACGCTCTACCTTCTTAACAATCATTGACCGTCCAACCAGGTAGGGAGGGTAAGGGAAACGGCTTTCGGTAGGAAGGTAGCTGTCAAGAGAGTGGACATCATCGATAGCTTCTATCAGATGGTTGGGGGCTAGATGTTTGGTCTTTTCGAACCAGAAGGCGGAGAGCTGGTTAAGTACTGGACCCTTATCAGGGATACCGCTGGGCAGGACTATATCGAAGGTTGAGATCCGGTCGGTGGCGATAATGAGCAGTAGATTGCCCAGGTTGTAGCTATCCCGCACCTTGCCACGGATAAATAACGGTAGAGGCAGGTTAGTATTTATCAAGGTTGATGGGTCAATAGTCATCGCTGTTTCTCCCGGTGTATTTCTCCGGCATATCTAGGGGAACAAAAAGTCTATTATCTTGTCAACATCCTCGGTGGCTACGCGCCTGTGTATTGGACGCCCCTCCAGGCAAGACTCAAAAATCTCCGGGTCTTGGCGAATAGACCCGATTACACTTATATCCTTCTTATTCAAGTAATCCGTCAATTTGGCAGCAATCTCCTCTGAGGTAATCTTGTTAAGAATAACCCAGACGTCGGCGATCTCGATTTGGCTAGCCAGCTCGCTTATCCTTTCGGCGACTTCCAGAGAGTCACGAGAGGGTTCAACGACGACTAATACACAATCTACGCTCGTCTCCACACCCCGGCCAAAATGCTCTACACCTGCCTCCAGGTCAACGACGACTATCTCATCCGCTTCCAGGCGGAGTTTTTTCAGGAACGAACGGCTCACTATCCCCATTGGACAGGCACAACCCTCCAGTGACATAAGAATCTTGCCAATGGTTACCAGCTTGATGCCATCCGTCTCAAGTATATATTCAGGAGGGATGCTGACCACCGACATCTCCTCCCTTATTAATTCCAGGCTCATCTCGGATTCTCCGCTTCTTATCCTAGCCTCTATCTCTTGCTCCAATTTCTGCTTACCCCCCAGTAGCCCGATGAGAGGGCTCGGCGGACTGTCAAAGCCGAGCATACGGTCGAGTCCCGTATTTGACTCGTCAGCGTCCACCACCAATACCCGGCGCCCTCTGGCTCGTATTCCATTTGCCAGCAACCTGACTATAACGCTCTTCCCGCTGCCACCCTTGCCACAGACCGCTATTTTCTTCATTCGTGTCTCCTCTCCAACACTTCGTCCGTTCTCAACAGTCTTTTAATGGTTAATCTTCCTAACAAGGGAGCACTGGCGAGCTAGACAAAAACAGGTTGCTGCTGGCCAGTCATTACCAGACCTTTAATCGCCTGGGGTGTCTTCGTGCCGGAGGCAAGGGACGGGGGGTCACGAAGGACCAATATATTGCTTCCAGCATATCATCGGTACCATTCATAGCTCCGGTTACTACTAGCTGGACTACCTGGTTAATAAATTCATCAAAAGTGCGGTAACTACCCTTATTTGCGTTATCTCTAGCGTTGCATCCGTAGCCTACCTTATAAGCGTGGGTGTAGACGTCGTCCTGGCTGTACTCATCAACAATAACCTGCTGAAGTCTCTTTTTAGCTCCCTCGGGGGGAGCTTGAGGCCAAAAATAACGGGCATGTCTCCGCACCTCAGGTAAAGGGGATTCAGTCAGGAAGGCTGTGATTATGTCGTCAAAGGCGTCATCGGCTCCGTTCTCAGTGCCAATGGCTATCATATCAGCTATTTTGCCGGCGAATTGATTGAGGTCAGTGTATTTTTCAGAATACTGCTGCTGGTAAATGTGCCTCAACCTCTTCCCATCGTTGAGCTGAGCGCCAATCAGTTGACGAGCATCCTCTCTTATCACCTGTTTGTAGCCTTCCGGCCAAAAGGTCTCGGCGGCAGAATCGGCATCCTCAGTATCGGGCATAAAATGCATTTCTTGTCACCTGTTTAGGCTGATTCAGGGGCCACCTCTAACACATATTACCTGTCCTGAGATGAAGCTTGATTCATCGCAGACCAGGAAGAGGACGACATTGGCCACATCCTCCGGCGTGCCTAGCCTCCTCAGTGGTATCTGGGCGAGGGCGAATCTTTTGAAATCATCTAGATACATTCCCTCTTTTCGTGCTGTATTTCTGGTCATTTCGGTGTCAATAAAGTCAGGGGCAACGCAATTAACATTGATGTTGTAGCGGCCCAATTCCAGAGCCAGGGCTTTGGTGAATCCCTCAATAGCGGCACTAGCTGATGCGTAGCTCGTCTGTCCCCGATTGCCTAAGCTGGCGGGAACAGGTGAGGACAGATTAACAATCTTGCCATAGTTCTGCCTCACCATATACTTTTGGGCTGCTCGAGCGCAGTTGAAGCTCCCCTTTAGCTGGACAGCAATAGCAGAGTCCCAGTCCTTTTCTGATATCTTATGGACAGGGGCATCCCTTCTTATTCCGGCATTATTAACCAGAATGTCGACCCCACCAAATCGTCGCCCCGCCTGCTCAAACATTGACTCTACTTCTGGCCCGTTGGAGACATCGGCCTTGATGGCTAATGCCTCCCGTCCCATCACCTTAAGCTTTTCAGCGAGACTCTCAGCGAAGGCGAGGTCAACATCACTAACAACAACCCTGGCCCCTTCCTCTGCCAGTTTAGTGGCAATTGCCTTGCCTATCCCTCTACCGGCGCCGGTGACAACGGCCACCTTCTTCTCTAGCTTCACACAACTTCCCCGGGAGCTTGGAAATTTTACAGTTTCTTCATTGAAAATTCGCAATAGCCGTCTTTGGCGGTAGATGCTACCATATCAATAACCGCATCTATTTCCAGGTCTTGGCGTAAGGTTTCCAAGGCTTTAAGGCAACCATTTCGGCAGGTCATAAGGTTAGCTACCTTATCGCCACACTTCTCTTTTATCGTATTGAATAACAGGCATTGAGGCACCCGGTAAGCTAACTCGCCTAAATTGTTCAGTGTAACCGGCAGCTTAAGGAACTGCTGGGTGCTCAGGTAGGCTATTTCTATGAATCTCTGGGGGGCATGTGGGAAAAGTAGGAACTGGTTGCTGTTGCCGTCAACAGATTCCATTACCATCTCAATAGTTCTATCCGAATACTCCTCACCTAGCTGCATCGTCCTTCTCATCCAGTTTTGGCCGTAGTCCTCAAATATCTCCTTACCTATCTTTTCCACCTTATCCATTGCTTTCCCGCTAATAGCTTCAGCAAATTTGGAAGCTACACCATCAGCATTAAACTCCTGGCGGATAAGATCAATCATGTCCGCATTCAGGTCAAAGGAATATGGTCTGGGAGGTACAAATAAGGGATACGGCGCTTTTTTGAGGTCTTTAAAAGGGTCTTTTGCCATTATTACCTCCTAACCTACCTCTATTTTTATAGCGTCTACCGGACAGACTTCAATACACTTGTTACACATTATGCACTTGTCTCTACGTGGGGCGAAGAGCACATAGTTCCCGTCAATTCTAGGGTCCATTTCCTTTAGTCTCTCTTCCTTGGCCATAACACGCGTTACATGGAATACAACCGTAGGGCAAATCTGCAAGCATTTCTTGCAGAGAAAGGGAACCGTACACTTCTCAAGGTCTACAGTGATTTTGGGGAACTTTCTGGCCGTAATCATGTCCACACCTCCGCTAGAGCCGGCAGGCTTTTTCTGTCAACTAACTTAATTGCCTCTCTAGGGCAACCGGTCTCACAGAGACCGCAGCCATAACACTTAAACTGGTCGATATTGGCCTTTTCGCTGGTAACCTCAAATTTTAGAGCCCCGAACTGGCATCGCTGGGCACAGATTCCGCAACCGTTGCAGGTCTCATAGTCAACCTCGGCTACATAATGGCTCTTAAGTGTGCCGAGGCCAAAATCAACGGCAGTTCTTAATGCGCCACAATCAGGATAATCACACTGGCAGAAACCGCCGATAAATGGAGCGCCAAAGAGCATTAAGATATGGACGAATCCCCTCTTGTCCATCTTATGGTTCCATTCCTTAGCTTCCTCTATGTTGACAAACTTAACGCCGCCCTTGTATCTCTCTGGCCACCGTTCCCATTTGAGCATACCTACTCCCATACCCATGCAGGTGTACTCTTCTTCGTTTCTTTCGTCTATGGCTCGCACATCCTTCCGGCAGATACAGCCTATCAGGCCTATGGGGGAACAAAGCTCCAGCACCTCATCAGCATCCTTCAGGGGAAGAACCTGACTTCCCTGCCCTCTTGCCTGCATTGTCTTTTTCATCCGGTCGTACTCTTCGTAGTCACCTTTCTCCGTAGCATTTATCAGGTCTAATATGCTTGGTCCTTCACGCACTCCGGTTTCCAGACCTGCATCAGCCCCCTTGAACCCTTCACCAGGCAGCCTGAGCTTGTACATATTTCTAGCATGGTTTTTAGGGTTCAAATACCAGATACCGTTGCCATACTCCGGGTCTCCATATTCGTCACAAAAGTAACACATTTCTACCTCCTAAAATTATAGTAATCGAAAGGCTGTCTCAAAGCACAGTTGACCGCGTTCAAAAATGCAGTTGGCACACATCCGGCAATTCAGGCAGCGTCTGGCTTCCTCGATTGCTTGCCAGTCTCTGTAGCCTAAATCTGCCTCCCTGAAGGCTCTTATTGCCTCTTTAGGTAGTAGCCTTGGCATTTCCCAACGCTCTTTACGAGTGAAGTAACCAGGGACTTGTTCTGGCTCAATGGTGATAGTTTCTCGGGCTTCTTTTACTTCTTGTATGGGTATCCCGCTGAGATATTGGTCAATCGAGGTAGCCGCTCTTCTGCCGGCAGCCATAGCCTCAGTTACGGTGCCACCGGTAGCTGAGATGTCACCGGCAGCAAAAATAGCAGGGGCATTTGTCTGCAGGGTGTGCTCATTAACCACCAGACCACCTGTTTTACCTGTGTCCAATGATTCACCGAGCATACCGCTCATATCGGGAGTTTGCCCTATAGCTACAATTACAGCATCGGTATCCACTGCGTAATCACTACCGGGACCTTCCATCAGCGTCCAGTGAATTCTGCCGTCGCTATCCAGATAGGTAGAGGTTACGCGCTTGAAGTCTATCCCGCCCACCGTAGAGCCATCTTTGGATACAAACTGTTGCGGGGCTAAAGACGGATGTATTCGCACGCCTTCTCTTTCCGCCGACTCAATTTCCCATTCAAAGGCTGGCATGTCTTGTCTTGACTCCAGGCAGGCAACATGTGCCTCATCAGCCCCGAGCCTGAGTGCAGTTCGGGCAACATCAGTAGCGACAGCACCCCCACCTATTACCCAGACCTTCCCTTTTAGTGGTGGTAAGTGCCCCAGTTTCGCTTCCTTTAAAAAGGGTAGGGCAGGAAATACTCCTGGTAAGTCAGAGCCTGGTATTCTTAGCTCGGCACTTTTCTGGAGGCCGGTGGCAATCAGTATAGCTTTGTAGCCCTGCTGCCATAGACCAGCCAGGCTTAAGTCCTGACCGATACGAATATTGGTATGAATCCGAACCCCCAGGCCTTTGATGTAGTCAATATCAGCCTGGACAGCCTCCGATGGCAGGATAAAGTCAGGTATTGCTGAAGATAGGATTCCACCAGGTATGGGGGAAGCTTCAAAGATAGTGACACCATATCCCTTCTTGACTAAGTCGTGGGCTGCTGTTAAGCCGGCTGGTCCCGAACCTACTATGGTCACCCTTTCTTCTTTTGTCCTTGGTACCGGTGATGGCTTTTCGCTGTTCCCCCAGTCTGCGGCATACCGCTTTAGCCACTCAATAGCAACTGGACCATCGACCACCTTCCTATTACACTCTTCTTCGCAAGGATGGTGGCACACGCGCCCACAAACGGATGGAAGCGGATTGCTCTCTCTGATAATAGATAATGCCTGTTTGATGTTACCTTGAGAGATGGCCATTACATAATTGGGAATATCCATACGCAGCGGGCAAGCTGCTTCACACGGGGAATACTTATCTACTTCAGGCCAGCATCTCTCAACATGAATATAGGCTGGTATCTCCAGCCGATACTTGGTAGTTAAAGATGGTACGGCTATAGCCATTTTTAAGCTCCTCCTCTGTGAGTCAAAATCACCCAGCCTGGCGAGGTGCTACTATAGTATCATATATGGTATTACGCCTGTCAAACTATTGAGTTTTGTGTGCAATTTTTGACATCTCAAGGCAAAGCTGGTAACTTCTATACATCGATCATTCTACTGATTAATAGATGATTATACCTATCCTTATTTCAATTGCAGTTGTTCTTGGCTGTGGGGCAGTTATCTGGTTTGTCTTAAGGCGGGGGCAGGCGGTCAAGAGTAAAGAACCAGCTAAACAAACGACCGCGGGGGCGACGTTAGCCTTCCACTGGAGCTATATAATATTACCGGTGGTCATTCTCCTCCTGTCAATAATTCTAACTGCCTACTTCTATCACTTACTTCCTGTTAAAGTAGCTTGGCACTTCGAAGCTGATGGCTTACCTGATGAATGGCTAGGCCGTGGCACGATTATCCTCTGGATGCTTCTACCTCAACTCTTCCTTACCCTGCTGGCAGGAGCCATTACCTGGGGAATAACCAAGCTGGGTGCCCTATTCAGGCAGCCAGAGAGCACCTGGATTAAACCGGAAAGCATTCTGGTGCTTATGGGTAATATGGTTGCACTGCCCCAAGTCATCCTCTGCTTTGCAATGCTTGATATTTTCAGCTACAATTCATACCAGATACACATTCTGCCTTTGTGGGTATTTGCCCTGATTATCATGGGACTAGGGGGTATTATTCTGGGCATATTCTTTATCCGAGCTATGCGGCAGGCCTGGTTAAAACCTTAAGGAGCGATAGCAGTGACCGAAGAGACACCAGCCAAGGTCAATATGGAAAAGATTGTCTCTCTATGCCAGCGGCGTGGTTTCATTTTCCCCAGCAGTGAAATCTACGGCGGACTCTCCAGTTGCTGGGATTATGGACCTCTGGGAGTAGAGCTGAAGCGGAATGTTAAAGAAGCCTGGTGGCGAGCCGTGGTTCAGGAGCGCGACGATGTGATAGGTCTGGATGCCAGTATCCTGATGCACCCCCGGACCTGGGCAGCCAGTGGACACCTTGAGGGGTTTACTGACCCCCTGGTAGAGTGCAAGGGTTGTCACCTGAGGTGGCGCAGTGATGAGCTGGAGGGTGACAGGTGTCCTTCCTGTGGCGGTGAATTAACCGAGCCTCGCCTGTTTAACCTGATGTTCAAGACCTTTATGGGGCCTGTTGAGGAAGACGCCAGTGTAGTTTACCTGCGCCCGGAGACGGCGCAGGGTATGTTCGTTAACTTCCAAAATGTGGTTAATACCACCAGAAAGAGGCTGCCCTTTGGCATCGCCCAGATAGGTAAAGCCTTCCGAAACGAGATTACCACCGGCAACTTTATCTTCCGCAGCCGGGAATTTGAGCAGATGGAAATCGAGTTCTTTGTTAAGCCGGGAACCGATGAGGAATGGTTCAACTACTGGCTTGAGGAACGCCTCAACTGGTATGTGAAACTGGGCATCAAAAGGGAGAACCTGCGGCTACGAGAGCACGCTGAGGGAGAACTGGCCCACTACGCCAAGGTCTGCCATGACATTGACTACCTGTTCCCGATGGGCTGGGCTGAGTTGGAGGGTGTTGCCAATCGGGGTGACTTTGACCTGGTTCAGCACGCCAGCTTCAGTGGTAAGAGCCTGGACTACTTTGATGATGATACCAAGGAGCGCTTCATCCCTTATATCATTGAGCCATCGGCCGGGGTAGACCGTTCGTTCCTGGCTTTCCTCTGTGATGCCTACGATGAAGAACCAGATAAGGATGAGATAAGGGTGCTGCTCCACCTCCACCCGGCTCTGGCTCCTTTCAAGGTAGCTGTATTGCCTTTAAGCCGGCGTGAGCAACTGGTTAAAGCGGCTAAAGATATATATGCCGACCTGCGCCAGCGCTGGATGGTAAGCTATGACGATGCCCAGAGCATCGGTCGCCGTTACCGGCGCCAGGATGAGATTGGCACCCCCTTCTGTGTTACCGTTGACTTCCAGTCGCTGGAAGACAATCAGGCAACTATCCGGGAACGCGACACTATGAATCAAATACGAGTCCCAATCAGTGAACTGAGCAACACCTTACAGGTTAAGCTGGAAGGAGAAGACCTATTTGTCCTGCCCCCTGGTGGCATGATATGGAAGGAAGAAAAAAAGGGAGTTTAAGAGGGGCGAAGCCCCTCTTTTCAACAACATTCCCCCTTCCCCTTGCTAAGTCGAAGACTCTTCGAGGGAAAGGGGGATAACGGGTAAACAGGTGGAACTGCATGAAATACGAGGCAGTAATCTTCGACCTGTTCGGGACATTGGTTCCCAATATGTCTTTGTCGGAACACCGAGCTGTACTAACGCGAATGGCTCACGTTCTTTCAGCACCTCCTGATGATTTTGCGCAACTGTGGTTTGATACATTCAACGAGCGAAGTACCGGGATTTTCCAGAGTCCTGATGACAACGTCGAATACATATGCCGAACACTTGGTGTGTCAGTGAATGAAACTCAAGTGAAGCTTGCCACCCGGATCAGGTTTGACTATGCAGTGCAGTCGATGATGCCACGGCCAGATGCAATAGAAACGCTTTCTCATCTGAAATTCGAAGGCTGCAAAACCGGACTTATTAGCGACTGCTCCGCTGAAGTACCGGCTATGTGGAAAGGCTCGCCTTTTGTTGAGCTGATCGACGTGGCGATATTCTCGTGCTCAGTAGGTGTGAAGAAGCCTGATCCACGAATCTACGTTCTTGCTATGGAGAAAATGGTGGTTGAACCGGAAAAGTGTCTCTATATCGGTGATGGCAGTAGTCAGGAACTGACGGGTGCCTCTCAAGTTGGCATGCATGCTGTCCTGCTCCGTATACCCGATGAGGACAGCACTGATGCCCACCAGATTGACAGAGAGGAGTGGGAGGGTTCTGTAATCTCGTCATTGAAAGAAGTCTTGACTCTGTTGAAAGATTAGATATTAAGGCAGAGTTATAGAGGGGCGAAGCCCCTCTTAATAAAATTCCTTCCCCCTTCCCCTTGTAAGGGGAAGGGGGATACAGGGGGATAGGGTTATACAATAATGAAAATCCTCCATTTTGCCGACCTTCATCTTGGAGTGGAAAGCTACGGGCGCACTGACCCGGCTACCGGCTTAACCTCGCGCCTGCTTGACTTCCTGTCTGCCCTTGACCAGGTTGTGGACTATGCCCTGGAGAACAGGGTAGACCTCGTTCTCTTCTGCGGTGATGCCTATAAGAGTCGTGAGCCGAGCCAGACTCATCAGCGGGAGTTTGCCCAACGCATTAACCGGCTGTCCACCAGCGGTATCCCCATCTTCCTCCTTGTCGGCAACCATGACCTGCCTAATGCTATCGGCAAGGCTACCACCACTGAAATCTTTGATACCCTGGCTGTCAAAAATGTTTATGTCTCTAACCGTCCCGACATCTACCGAATTCAGACCAACAGTGGCACTATTCAAATAGCTTCCTTGCCCTGGCTAAGACGAAGTGCCCTGTTAAGCAAGGAGGAAACCAAAAACCTTGATTTTGACCAGATTAACCAGAAGTTACAGCAGGTGTTGACCAATATTATTGCTGCCCATGCCTCGAAACTTGACCCCGGACTGCCCTCCATACTGGCGGCTCATGTCTGGGTGGTCGGGGCGCAGATAGGTTCAGAAAGGTTAATGACCATAGGACGAGAGCATGAATTGCTGCTTAGCAACGTGGCTAATCCTGCCTTTGACTACATCGCCTTAGGTCATATTCACAAGCACCAGGTTCTATCAGAAAATCCTCCTGCTGTCTATTCTGGAAGCCTCGAACGGGTAGATTTTGGTGAAGAAGAGGACGAAAAAGGGTTCTACCTGGTGGAAATTGAGCCAGGCCAGTCCTTCCCTGGTGGGAAGGACCAACCAGCAGGTAAAAGGCTCGTCTCTTTTGACTTTCACCCCATAATGGGGCGCCGCTTTCTCACCATTAACGTCAATATTGAGCCAGAGGACGCTGACCCCACAGCAACGGTGCTCAGGGCTATCCATCCAGATGGGGAAGACAAAGTCAGCGGCGCCATAGTCCGGCTCCAGGTTAGCCTGCCAGCGGAGATTGAAGGGCAGCTCAGGGACAATGATATCAGGGGGGCCTTAAAAGAGGCTCACTACTTTACCATCGCCAGGGATGTCAGGCGGGAGGCTCGCCTCAGACTGGGGCTGGAGCAGCGGACAGCCGAAGAAATAACCCCCCTTGAGGCACTAAAAACCTACCTGGAAGGCAAGAAACCTCCAGTCCCCCCGGAACGAATAAAGCTCCTTCTGGAATACGGTGAGAAGCTGATACAGGGGGAGGGGACTGAATAAGGGGTGTCTTAAGAGGGGCGAAGCCCTTCTTTTTAAAGGAAATTATCCTCTAAGTGTGGGTAATAAAGTCGGCAGAACCGGGCGTAATAATCTGGCTGAGGTCAGTTATTTTTCCTCTATCGTTACTCGTTTCATGGTATCACCCTGTTCAATCTGGTTAAGGACATCTGTACCCTCTATCAGCTGACCGAATACCGAATGGTGACCATCAAGGTGGTGTTGAGGACTATGAGTAATGAAAAACTGTGAGCCATTGGTATTAGGGCCGGCATTAGCCATAGATAGAGCCCCGGCAACATGGGTGTGTTTGGTAAATTCATCAGCAAAGGTGTAACCAGGTCCACCAGTTCCGGTGCCGGTAGGGTCTCCCCCCTGAACCATGAAGCCAGGGATGACGCGGTGGAAGGTGAGGCCATCATAGAATCCCTCACGGGCGAGAGTTACAAAATTATTGACCGTTACTGAAACGTCACCGGCAAACAGCTCCAGTACCAGGTCCCCCCTGTTGGTTTCAATGGTAGCGATATATTGCTTGCTGGTATCAATGTTCATAGATGGTGGTGCTGAGTAAGTCTTGGGTTTTGGCGTAGTACCGGCACAGGACATCAAAAGAAGCGTTGCCAGAACCAGGATGATGCCGGTTATTCGTGATAAGCCACCCGCTGTCATAAACTTACTCTCTCCTTTCTTATCAATAGTATCAATTAAGTGCACCTGATGCTGGCGGTGCAGCCGCCAGCCAGATTGCCCCAATCACTAAAGGACACTTTAAGTGGCTGAGCTAGTTTTGTCAAGAGTCTGTTACCAAGGGGCTATAGTCATCAAGCAGGGGTGTCTAAGAGGGGCGAAGCCCCTCTTCTTAAAGGAAATTCTGCGGTTTGATGAGTGACCTTTGGCTGCTGGTAGCTTTTAGTCCGGATTAGAGGCTTTTAAGCTTGGCGGCGGCTGTCTCAATCGCCATCACCGTCTCCGGGTGGTTTTCCCATCTATGGAAGAACTCTGGCTTAATGGTCATTGAATGGGCGGCTTTGCCCAGTGTATCGTAGAGTCCCCCGATGCTGCACTCCTGATGACGGCCACACCTGAAACATGGGGGTATATCCGACCGGTATTGGACTACATCCAAAATCTTGACTCCAAAAGGCCTCAGTATTTTACGAAATTGCTCGGCGACGGCATCAAGATTCCTGCCTCCGCCACCGACCGCCAGGACAAAAGGCTTCTTCTGAATGGCTATGCTTACGTGGCGGTATCCAAAGAAGCGCTCGATGAAGCTCAACATAGCCGCGTTTATGGTCCCGAAATAGACAGCGCTTCCGGCAACTACAGCATCGGCTTCCTTGATTTTCTGGTAATAAGGCAGCAGGTCATCTTCAAGCCGGCATACCTGCGGCTTAGCGCATAATGGAACACAGCCCTTGCAAGCGGAGTAGCTAAGCTCCGTGAGTTTAACGAACTCAGCCTCACAGCCGCTCTTGTCCAGGATTGCCTTGACCATACGGTCTACGTTTCCCTCGCGACCCACTCCGCCAGAGCTAAACCCGATAACCTTCATACTTCTCCTCCGATAAATATTATCTAGAATTTCCCATACCAACTGCTGTGCCTATGTTAGAACTCCTGTTCGCTGGTTGTCAATGCCCCTCCAAATTTCTGGTGATAGGGCTTGTCTGCGTGTTATACTGTCTATGCTTTAGCGCATTATACTGTAGATGGTTTCGAGGAGGGAAGTATGCCGTTCTGTGAAAATGACGGGGTCAAGATTCATTATGAGGTTGAGGGGAGCGGGCCGGAGGTGATTATGATCCACGGTTTCGCGGCTGACCTAGCAATCAACTGGAGGCAACCTGGAGTGGCAGATGCCCTGAAGGCAGAGAACCGGCTAATCATGATGGACTGCCGTGGACATGGCAAAAGCGATAAACCCACAGACCCGGCGATGTATGGGGCGAAGATGCTTGACGATATCACCAACCTCATGGATCATCTAGCCATTGAAAGAGCGAACTTTCTCGGCTACTCCATGGGCTCACGTCTTTCCCTCAACCTGCTGCTGACCCAGCCAGAGCGGTTCAAGTCGGTGATTCTTGGCGGGTTTGTGTTGCCAGATCCGGCCGCGCCGGGCTCCAAGGCAGACTTCACTACTGAGCGAGGTGATATCGTGGTCAAGGCGCTTCTTGCCGACAGCTTGGAGCAGGTCACCGAGCCTGTGGGACGGGAGTTCCGAAGATTTGCCGAAGCAACGGGTGGCGACCTCAAGGCACTTGCCGCCGTTATGATGGGCTGGACGGCAAACGAGGTCACCGAGCTATCGGAGCCAAAGACGATGCTGGAAAGGATACAATCCATCTCGATACCGTTGATGACCATTGTTGGCAATGACGATTTCCTGCCCGGCGACAAATCGAGGATGGCCATGCTGGTTCCCAACGGCTGCCATTTTCTCGTTCAGGGGAAGGACCATCTCACGGTGGTTCCTGATCCAAAATTCCGTATGGCGGTGAGTGCCTTCCTCAATTATGTGAACGGACGATAGGGATGGATTTCCACCTTGACCCCCCACATCATCCCAAGGCTAACAACGGCAGTCGCAATATCATATTCAGTGTGTAGGGACGTAGCCCCTCTTTTTATTGCTCCCCCTCATGCAAGGAATATATATCCATATCATGGAGAGGGGGATACAGGTCGAAGATCCAAGATTCTTTGAACTCTTCGAGGGGTGAGGTAGATAAACAATCTCACCTCTTTTTCTTTTAGCAGGGCTTGTCTGCGTGTTATACTGTGCTAAATAACCAGGAATCAGGAGGCAAAGCACATGACGCCACGAAAATCATCCAAGACAGAGCCTCAAATCTTGGAAATGCCGCCACAAAAGATGGCGGTGGTTAATGGCAAAGGGGCACCGGATAAGGTCTTCCCCGAACTTATGCCGGCCCTTTATGGTTCGGCTTATACCCTGAAGTTTGACCTCAAGAAGAAGGGACTGCCTACTTTCAAGGTAAGCGGACTCCGTGCCCGCTATCCTGACACCCCCCTTGTCCCTAAAGATGAGTGGACGATGATTATTGGTTTGCCTGTCCCCGAGGATACTACCTCCCTACCTCAGAAAGTAGCCACTATTGAGGTCAAGATTGAGACCTGGGATTATGGCACGGTAGCCCAGATTCTTCACCTCGGGGCTTATGACCAGGAGGATGCCACCGTTGAGCGCCTGCAGAAATTCATTGAAGACAGTGGCTACGAAATAGCTGGTCTCCATGAAGAAGAATACCTCACCACCCCTGACGCCAAAGTCCCCAAGACCATCATCAGGTATCCGGTAAGAAGGAGATAGGTATTTCTTTTATCCGAAGAAGATTTTTATAAAGGGGCGAAACCCTTTACCATTTAGATAGCACGTCCCTCCAGAAGTCATATATGCCCTTCTTCCCTGGTCCACCGGTATAACCTGCCCTGGCCATCATTCTTACCAAGGGGTGCACATGACCCTTTTCAAATCCCAACTCCTTTATTGCGTCCTCCTCTGAAGAAACGGCAAGACCCCATCCTCCGGTCAGGTCGGCGAGTTCCAGCGGTCCCATAGGGCGGTTATATCCGAGTCTTACTGCCTTATCAATATCCTCCGGTGGAGCAATATGTGCCCAAACCATTTCTACGGCTGCGTCTCTACCCCTGGCCGCGGCGTTAGCCAAAAATCCATAAGTGTCTCGGCAATATACCGGCTCCTTACCCAGCTTCTTTGCCAGCTCATACACCGTGCTTGCCGTCTCCTCAGAGGTCAATGGTGCCCTGACAACCTCCACTAACCGCATAACGGCTACCGGGGTAAAGAAGTGCATACCGGCTACCTTATCTGGCCTTTTGGTTGCGCTAGCCATCTCGGTTACACTCTGCGATGATGTATTTGAGGCTAGAATTGCATGGGCTGGAGCAGCCTCATCAAGTTGCTTAAATACACTTTTCTTTAGCTCCAGGTTTTCGAAAACTGCTTCTATTACAAAGTCGGCTTTACTGACCGCCTCAGCAAGATTTGTCGCACCTTTAATCCTACCAGTTATTGCCTCCATCTCATCGGCGGTAATCTTCCCTTTATCGACGAAAAACCTTTGCAGGTTATTTTTCTGATTCTGGAGCCCCCTCTGCACCAGTTCGTCGGTGGTATCGTTCATTATCACTGGATACCCACCAACTTGCGAAAGGAGCTGGGCTATTTGAGACCCCATATTGCCGGCACCTATCACTGTCACCTGCTTGATATTCTCTAGTCCCATTGAAATTACCTCCTCTTTAAATTTTGTTTGATGAGTGAAAAGCAGGCATATTATACAGCGTCCACGCTCAAATGACAACCTCGGCGTTTAATAGGGAATGCTTGAAGGGGGTGAGGTTGATAGACAAGCCGACTAAAAAGTGAGCATCTTGGCGGCGGCTTCGGCTAGTTTCATTACATAGCCAGGGATAATGCCAAGTAGCAGGACACCGAGGCAGGAGAGGGATAGAGCTACCCTCAATGCTCCGGAGGAGGACACCTTTTCCTCGGAGGCTGGCTCGCCAAACCACATCACCTTCACTACCCTGAGGTAGTAGTAGGCGGAGATTACGCTGTTTATCACGGCAATAATTACCAGCCACAGTAAGCCATGCTGCACACCACCGCTGAAAATGTAGAACTTAGCCATAAAGCCGGCGGCTGGCGGCATGCCAATAAGAGAAATAAGGCACAGGGTCAGGCCTATTGCCAGCCATGGCGCTCGCTTAATCATACCGGAATAATCCTGAATGAGGTCACTATCAAGCTTATTTGAGATAGCGATAATGGCAATAAAGGCTCCCAGGTTAGCTACTGCATAGCTGGCCAGGAAGAAGAGAACACCACTCCGCCCCAGAACATCGGCGGCTGGAGAAAACCCCATAGTAGCCAGTCCCACCATAAGGTAACCGGCCTGGGCTATACTGGAATAACCCAGCATACGTTTAATGTTGGTCTGGGGAAGAGCGACCACATTACCCAGGGTCATGCCAATAGCGGCCAGCACAGCGAAGATTATGCCCCAGTTCAGGCTCAGCCACTCAGGGAGACCAAAAGCAGAGTAGAAGACTCGCAGGATAATGGCAAAGCCGGCTGCCTTACTGCCTACAGAAAGAAAGGCGGTTATTGGCGTCGGTGCTCCTTCATAGACATCAGGCACCCACATATGGAAGGGGACGGCAGCTATCTTAAAGCCAAAGCCAGCTACCAGTAACACTATACCTAAAATAAGGGCTGGATTGGCTGAAGTAGCTTGTAGTGACATCGCCTGGATAACCTGGGCAATCTCACCTAGCTGCGTCTTACCGGTAACACCAAAAACCAGTGCCATACCGTAGAGCAGCACTGCCGAGGCTATGGCACCCAGCAGCAAGTATTTCAGGGAAGCTTCGGTTGATTTAGGGTCTTTTAGAAAGCCAACCAGAACATAGAGGGAGATGCTGGTCAGCTCTAAAGCAATATAAATGGCGATTAACTCGGTGGTAGCTGCCATCAGCATCATACCCAGCGCCGATAAGAGCACCAGAGCGTAGTATTCACCCTGAAAGCGAGCAAACTTGGCTACATAATCCACCGAGGCCAGAATAACCAGGGCGGCAATACCTAAGAAGAGTAGCTTAAAGAAGAGGGCAAAGCTATCCACCGCCAGCATATTATTGAAGATAGCCTGGGGGCTACCTCCCCACATAGCTATGGTGAAGCCGGCGGCTACTACTAAGCCAACCAGGCTGATTACTGCCAGCAGCCCCTTTCGCTGAATAAAAAGGTCGAGCAGGATTACTACTATAGCGAAGGCAGCCAGGCTTAACTCTGGTATAAAAAGCTCAAGGTTCAAAATCTACTCCTTACTTTAACCACCTAATAAGCCCGTTATGGGCGAAATGCCAAGCTTGATAATATCGGTCAGGATTGCCGGATAGATACCGACCAGCATAATCAACGCCACGAAGGCAAACATATATACCCTTTCCAGAATATCGGCATCCTTGACACCGTTATATTGCTCCAGCACCGGACCATAGAATGCCCGCTGTAACATCCACAGGATATAGCCGGCAGCCAGGACCACACCGATTACTGCCAGGATGGTGTAAACCTGGATGCCACTAACAATAGTGCTGGAAAAGCTGCCGACAAAGACCAGAAACTCAGCGGCAAAGCCGCTGGTAGTCGGCAGTCCCAGACCACCTAATCCCGCTATTGAGAAGATAATAGCAATAATCGGTATTTGCCGTACCAGACCGCCAAGCTTTCTCAGGTCACGCTCACCGACATTGTGAATGGTTAAGCCGGCTATGGCAAACAGCAGTCCGGTGATGAGACCATGGCTGACCATCTGCAAGGCAGCCCCGGTCAGGCTTACCCGACCCAGGGCAAAGATGCCAAGTAGCACAAAGCCCATATGGCTGACGCTACTGTAAGCGATTAGCCTTTTGAGGTCGGTCTGCCTTAGGGTTACGGCTGCTCCATAGAGCACACTAATCACCGCCAGTGTCACCAGTAACGGGGCATAATCTCGGGCAACCTGTGGGAAGATGCTTACGCACACACGAATCATTCCGTAGCCACCCATCTTAATTAGCGCCCCGGCTAACATCACGCTCCCGGCAGTCGGGGCATCAGTATGGGCGTCAGGTAGCCAGGTGTGCAGTGGGATGACGGGCAGCTTGACGGCAAAGCCGGTTAGGAGAAGGAAAAAGATAGCCGCTACCGGAATAACTGTGGTAAACACGCCAATCCCGCTCTGGGCTAAATCCACCATGCTTAAACTGCCGGTGGTGAAGTACAGGCTAAGGATGCCGGCCAGCATCAAAGCACTGCCAAATAGAGTATAAACAACGTACTTTATCGCCGAGTATTCTTTCCTGCCCGACCCCCAGATAGAGATTAGGAAATACATAGGAATAATCTCTATCTCCCAGAAGATGAAGAATAGCAGCAGGTCAAGGGAGCAAAACACCCCCAGGATGCTTGTTTCCAGAAGCAGGAGCCAGGCAAAATACTCACGAACTCTGAGGTCAATCTTCCACGAAATGAGAACCACCATAAAACCCAGGAAGGCGGTCAGTACCACCAGGGGCAGGCTCAAGCCATCAACACCCAGGTGGTAGAAAGCATTAAGCGGGGCAATCCACAGTAGCTTTTCCTCAAACTGAATCATGCCGGCTGCTGCCAGCGATTTATCGAAATTAAAGAAGAGAGTGACGGCTAAGACCAGTGGAACAAGGGTAAAAATAGCCGCCAGATACCTAATCAATCTCGGCTGGCTATTTTTAAGCAGAGCAATGAGAATAGCCCCCGCTACCGGTAGAAAGATTATTATTGTCAGATAAGGAAAACTCAACAAACCTGACTCCTATATATATTCTTTATCAACCCTATCCCCTTAATTCCCTTCCCCTTATCAAGGGGAGGGGGAAAGATGTTTTCTTAAGAGGGGCTTCGCCCCTCTTTGACTCCCCTTTTAAAATCTCTGCCTTCAAACTTCCCCACAGCATTTATCCAAAGAGATACAAACACAGAATAATCGCCAGAATACCTATTCCAATAAACAGTCCATATAACTGCAATTGCCCGGTCTGCGCTCGCCGGATAGCTCTGCCCCCGGCCATTACCCCATTAGCTACTCCATTTACTGCTCCATCCACGCCATAAGTATCAAGTTGCTGTAAGCCAGCAAAAAATCCGTTGACTAAAGCCGTTTTCACCAGGGTATTCTCATAGAGCTCATCAAACCAGTATTTCTCGTAGAACAGGGTGTATAGGGGTCTGAAGAGGCTGCCTATTCGCTCTGCCGATAGCGCTTTAGCACTGTATATAGCATAGGCTAGAAGAATGCCCAAGCCAGCCATTATCAGTGATATCCAGGGCAGCGGATGGGTCAAAATCCCGAAAAAGCCATAGCTGTGCGCTTCATGCCCCATAAAGACATTAAATTGTCCGGTAACATTCCATAAACCAGAAACGACGGCAAGAACAGCCAGAATCACCATTGGCGTCACCATTACTGGCGGTGATTCATGGGGATGGCCGTGAGCCTCGGGACTACCTCCCCGATATTCCCCGCCGAAGGTCATAAATACCACCCGGAACATATAGAAGGCAGTCATAAATACGGTTATCAGGGCTAGAGCAAACAAGACGGGTTGGTTTGCCAGAGAATTGGCTAGAATCTCGTCCTTGCTCCAGAAGCCGGCAAGTGGCCAGATACCAGCGATGCTCAGCGAGGCGATAACAAAGGTAGCATACGTCCACGGCATCACCTTGCGTAAGCCACCCATCAGGCGCATATCAAATGTCCCGGTGGCGTGATTGATACTGCCCGCCCCGAGAAATAGTAATGCCTTGAAGAAGGCGTGGTTAAACAGGTGGAATATGCCAATAGCTACCCCACCAGTCCCCAACCCCAGCATCATATAGCCAAGCTGGCTGATGGTAGAGTAGGCAAGAACCCGCTTAATATCGGTCATCACCAGCCCCATAGAAGCAGCGAAGATTGCGGTAAAGCCACCGATGATGGCCACTGTGGTCAGTGCCTGCGCCGAATGCTCAAAGAGGGGGAAGGTGCGGGCGACCAGAAAGACACCAGCGGCTACCATAGTGGCGGCGTGGATTAAGGCACTGACTGGCGTCGGACCTTCCATAGCGTCAGGCAGCCATACATGGAGCGGGAATTGAGCTGATTTGCCTACTGCACCAGCGAAGATGCCAATAGCTGCCCAGGTAAGGGTTGTGCCAGCTATGGCTCCAGTTATGGCATACATGTGTAGTTGACCAATATCAAAGGTTCCGGTGCGAGAAAACAGGAGCAGAATAGCGGCTAAGAAACCAAAGTCACCCAGCCGGGTAACGATAAAGGCCTTTTTAGCTGCGTTGGCTGCGGCTGGACGATGAAACCAGAAACCGATAAGCAGGTAAGAGCATAAACCAACCAGCTCCCAGAATACGAACATGAAAAGCAGGTTATCAGCTAGCACTAAGCCCAGCATCGAGGCAGTAAATAACGACATGAAGGCGTAGTAGCGGTGATAACCCGGGTCTCCGCGCATATAACCCTGTGAATAAATCTGCACCATCAGACTGACCCCGGTAACCACCACCAGCATTACTGCCGTGAGCGAATCAACCATCAGTCCTAGGTGAATTTTAAGCCCACCCTCAATAACTAACCAGCTAATATCGGGCACTGGCAGATAACGGTGAGGTATTGGCAGCTCATGAAGAGGGGCTGACATTACCGCTGTCAGTACCCAGATAGACAGGGCTAATGAACCGCCAATGGCGGTAATGGCGATATAACCGGCAATTCTTGACTCCGGCTTGACGAAGGGCCTGACGAAAAATGAGATTATTATGAAGGAGAAAAGCGGCAATAGAAAAATGAGCCAGATTAATTGATATGGCATCAGAGTTTCCTTACTACCTCACTAATTATATGTTCCTTGTCTTCAGGCACCAGGATGCGATAGGTAGCTGATTCCTGTCCTATCGGTTCACCGGAAACCGGCAGGATGCGGGTCGGTATCCCTTCACCCTCAAAGAGTTCCTTCCACATCTCCGCCGTCATCAAGTTCTGTGCTCTTTTAACTTCTGTCCACATGCTATTTTGTTCTACCTCTCCCCTCGAAGAGTCTTCGACCTGTATCCCCCTCTCCTTCAAAGGAGAGGGGGAGTGTTTTCTGAGAGGGACGGAGTCCCTCTCAAACTCCCTTCTTACCATTTCATCAAATCAATTTTGGTGGCTTCAATAGTGTCACGGCTACGGTAGATAGCTATTATTATGGCTAAACCAACGGCTGCCTCGGCGGCGGCCACCACCATAATAAAAATAGCGAAAACCTGTCCGGTTAGCAGTGCTGGCGTAATATACCGCGAGAAGGCAACCATAGAGATATTTACTGCGTTGAGCATAATTTCAATGGACATCAGGATAACTATGGCATTTCGTTTAGACAGAGCCCCGTATAGCCCGATAGAAAATAGAATGGCTGACAGTATAAGGTAATGCTCCAAACCTATAGACACTGATTATTTCTCCCTTACCAAAACAATGGCTCCTAAAGTAGCAGCTAGCAAAAGGAAGGCAGCAATCTCTACTGATAAGATAAAGCCGCCTTCACCCAGAAGCTTACCGGCTAGAGCTGCGGTAGTCGGCTCCAGAGGTGGTAGCGCTGATACCTGCCATGGGGTATTAATCAGGGCAAAAGCCACTACCATCAGGAACAGAATAGCCACCAAAAAAGCCGGAAATTGTAATTTGTTGGAAGGGCTACCCCGCTGAACCTCTCTGGTTAGCATGATTACTAAAATAATTAATACCGATATGCCGCCAATATAAACCAGAACCTGCACTGCTGCCAGAAAGTCGGCACTGAGGGTGGCATAGATTCCAGCTACAGTCAGGAAGCACAAGATCAGGGAAAGGGCTGCCCGGAAAACATTACGCAGTAAAACCACAGTCAAAGCAGCGGCTATGCCGATTACGGCCAATATCCAGAAGGCAATATCTAGTCCCATTACTCTTTTTCCGTAATCCTCTCCACAAGCAATGTCTGCCTGGGTAATTTAGCGGCAAAGTCAGGGTAGAAGTATCCGCTGACTTGCCTGTCTGGCGATTCCAGCATCATTTCTTTAGTCTGCACTAGCTCACCACGCCGATACTTTGCCCGCTCATAAGAATAGCCCATATACAGTGCTTCATAGGGGCAAGCCTCAACGCATAAGCCACACTGAATGCAGTACCCGGTATCTACCTGATACTTCTCGACCGCATATTTGTTCTCTACCAGGTCAGTCGAGGTAATAATTTCGATTGCGCCCTGCGGGCAGGTCTTGACACAGGTGCCGCAGCCGGTGCATTTTATATTGTCCCAGATAAGTTCGTTACCCCGAATCCGACGCGAGGTATTCAGTCGCTGCTCTGGATATTGCACCGTGACTGGATGGCGAAGCAGGTGCCTTATAGTCACCGTCAAGCCTTTAGCAAGACCTTTTCCATACCGTTCAAACTTCAACTCTACCCCATCCTAGCTTAAAGAATCTAGACCATAGCAGTACCAGTATTACCATTATGGCAATATTGACCGGTATCATTACCCATAGTAAAGCCTCTGGCCAGGTCAGCACCTGTATAGCAGTGATAATCAGGTTAATTAAAGCTAAGGGAAGGAGGAACTTCCAGGCCAGTGCCATTAACTGGTCTATTCTAACCCGAGGGAACGTCGTCCGTGTCCAGACCATGACAAAGAATACCAGAATGACCTTAAGCAAAAACCAGAGCCACGGCGGCAGCATCGGTCCTCTCCAGCCACCAAGGAAGAGAGTGGTAATTATGGCTGAAATAGCCAGGGCCTCGCCGTACTCCGTCAGGTAGAACAAGCCAAATTTCATGCCAGAGTATTCGGTATGAAATCCGGCGACAAGCTCTGAATCAGCCTCCATGAGGTCAAAAGGACTGCGATTAATCTCGGCGCAGCCAGCAATAAAAAAGAGGAGAAAGCCCAGTGGCTGCAACAAAATGAAGGGAATATCCTGAGCCAGTACTATATCGTTTAGCGATAGCGAGCCGGCTATCAATACCACACCAATGATAGCTAGTATCAATGGAATCTCATAGCTCACTACGGCGGCCACACTACGCATGGCACCCAGGAGGGAGTATTTGTTATTTGAACCCCAGCCGGCCATGAATATTCCGACTGTTGAGACTGAGCTAATGGCCACCACATAAAGGATACCGATATTCAGGTCAACCAGTAGCGCTCCGTCCTGAAAAGGCACAACTGCGAAAATCATCAGTGCCGGGGCAAAAGCAACAACCGGTGCCAGCCAGTGGACTATCTTGTCAGCGTTAGCCGGAACAAGGTCTTCTTTAATGAGCACTTTTACTGAATCGGCCACTGGCTGAAGCAGA
>Ga0209978_10000103_pt1 | contig 25338 bp, 21 predicted proteins | sample BentaG_FD_182805 | JGI IMG/M metagenome (GOLD analysis project Ga0209978, IMG submission 182805) | Deep subsurface microbial communities from South Atlantic Ocean to uncover new lineages of life (NeLLi) - Benguela_00093 metaG (SPAdes)... | ecosystem: Environmental > Aquatic > Marine > Oceanic >... | reverse complement strand
CCTGGTAGGTGTAGTTAGCGCTGATACCGGCTTAAATCTGCCCGACTTCCGGGCTGGTGAGAGAACTTTTCAATTGCTCTGCCAGGTAGCCGGGAGAGCCGGGCGTGGCAGTTTAGGGGGAAGGGTTATCATTCAGACCTATTCTCCCGGGCACTATGCTATTCAGGCAGCAGCTAAACATGACTATGCCTCTTTCTATAATACTGAGATTAACTACCGCCGCCAGCTTCATAATCCTCCCTTCAGCCGGCTTGCCTGCTTAACTTATAGTCATCGTAATGATGCTCTTTGCCAGCGGGAGGCAGAGAGAATGAGGAATCGGCTCACTGAGGAGATAGAGTCAAGAGGAATAGCTGATCTCAGCCTAATTGGACCAGCCCCGGCCTTTATCCACCGGCTGCGGGGCCGCTTTCGGTGGCAGCTCATTCTTCGTGGTGCTGAGCCGTCTGCCCTTCTCTCGCAGATACCCATTCCCCAGGGGTGGGCGGTAGATATTGACCCGGTGGGACTAACTTAGTTACACTGTATTCGGTGAGGTTTAGATGGCAGTTATTCCTATTCGAGTAGTACCTGACCCTGTCCTGAGGCAGAAAGCCAAGCGGGTTAAGATTATTGATAGCTTGATTCAGAAGCTGATAGGCAACATGACCGAGACGATGCACGCTGCTCCTGGGGCTGGGTTGGCGGCACCCCAGGTAGGCATCCCTTTGCGAGTGGTTGTGATTGGTATCCCTGAGGAGGAAGAGATTGCCTTAATTAACCCTCAGGTTGTGCGCCGTAGGGGAGAGCGCTGGGTAGACGAGGGGTGCCTTAGTATCCCCGGTTATGTGGGGCAGATTAAGCGGGCTGAGTCAGTTACCGTTAAGGGGCGGAACCAAGATGGGAAGGAAATACGAATCAAGGCAGAGGGGTTACTGGCTCAAGCCCTGGAGCATGAAGTTGACCACTTGAATGGGGTGCTCTATATTGACCACTTGGAGAGCATGGATGAGCTACGTAAAATTGAACCAGCAACAACTCCACTTTGATAATTTATGATTCAGGGGTGAAACAAAAGAGGTCATCAAATTTGTATTCAGGGAAGGCTTGTAACGCTCCTGTAATGAATTTCTGATTAATATTACGCTTGCCTCTACGCACCCGGTAAATCTGGCTTACCGATATTGCCATAGCCTGGGCTAGCTCAGATAAGTTTTTGTAATACCTGGGATACAATTGGTAAACCCTTGTCTTCATAATCGTAGTTCTTTCTTCAATGCCAGGTGGATACATCAGAGATGCCTTGTGTCACTTCATTTATAGCTCTTGCCATTTGACCACTGCTATTGAGGATATCACAAAAAGGTAAATATTGAGGTGAAAAAGGTAAATATTTTGTAAATTTTGGTAAACATATGGTTAAAAATGTGTTATAATTACCCTAGCGTAATGGCTATATAATTGCCAAACGAGCGTAGATGGAGGCTAATTTATTATGCAGAATGCTAGTACTACTAATCTAGGTGAAATAATCAGGCGGCGTCGAGTGATGATACCGCTGACCCTTCAGCAACTGGCGACTATGGCAGGGGTCTCTTCGTCACATCTGGGTCGTATAGAGAAAGACAAGCGTTTTCCCTCAGCCCACATTCTACAAAAAATTGCTAAGCCTTTGGGATTTGAAGAGGATGAGCTATTTACTTTAGCTGGCTACCTGTCTCGTCAGCCTTACATGGTAGCTGAGAAAACGGTAGAGTATAATGAAAAGCGGTTAGACCCTTACGTTGCTTTGATGCTGTCGCAGGAACCTGTCGAGGTGCAGCGTGCTGCTATTGCTATCCTTTCCATCTTAAAGAGTCTTGCCAAGATGTCTTATAGTAGTAAGAAGGTGTCAACCGAAGCTGAGGTGAAGGCTGGCAGTTTGCCCTATTGAACAGAAGTTACTCACCAATTCCAACCCCACTTAAATTTATTAGTTCCGTTCAATTACTCCTTGATAAACTTGTGCTTTGGGAGTATAGTTTACCTTTGGATGAGATTATTTCTCTACCTCATTCCCTTTAGCTTTCTCCTTCAAAGGAGTGGGACTATAGGTTTTAAAGTGGTGAAGCCTCTTCAAGCTTCCATCATTAAATGGTAATAATCTTGTCATAGAAATAGGTGAAGTGCTGTTGAAATTACAAATTGAGCCCAGAGCCTCATTGCTATTAACTAAAGTAGGCAGTTTCCTTGCCAGTCTCAATATTGAGTCGTATCTCGTTGGCGGCTTTGTTCGTGATATTCTTCTGGGGAGAGATGCTGGTGATATTGATATTGCTGTGGCTGGGGATGCCTTAGAGATTGCTCCCAGGGTGGCTGCTACTCTTGAGGGTAAGTATGTCCTATTGGACAAGGTAAATAGGGTAGGTAGGGTGATGGTTAATGAAGGGACGCCCTCAACCAGGACTCAGTGGCAACTGGATTTTGCCACACTTGAGGGCAGCATTGAACAAGACTTGGCCAGGCGTGATTTCACCATAGACGCACTGGCCGTTGACCTTAAGCAGTTGGAGGGAGATTATGCTGCTATTCAGCTTATCGACCCTTTTAACGGCCAAGATGACCTTCAGCAGAGTGTGATTCGGGCTGTTGCTGAGACGGCTTTTACCTCAGATGGGGCACGCTTACTGCGGGCAGTGCGTTTGGCGGCTGAGCTTAAGTTTAGTATTGCTGACGAGACCAAGGCTCTAATTCGGCGTTACTGTTATCTCATAACTGATGTAGCTGGTGAACGGGTTAGAGAAGATTTACTTCGGTTGCTGGCTGTTCCCCAAGCGGGACAATTCTTGGTTTGCCTTGAGGAATTGGGCTTACTCACGGCAATGATTCCAGAACTTGAACAGATGAAAGGGATTGAGCAGCCCAAGGAACACTTCTGGGATGTTTTTGCTCATTCAATGGAGACGGTAGCTGCTGTTGAGTTTCTACTTAGGCAGGGAGACTGGAAGTATGCCAGTGAAGAGGCCCTGGCTGTTGCTCCATGGTCATCAAGCCTGGCTCAGCACTTTGACCTTGAGGTTGGTAGCGGGAGCACTAGAGGGTCGCTACTCAAACTGGCGGCACTTCTTCATGATATTGCCAAGCCTCAGGCCAGGACTATTGATGAAAAGGGCCGAATGCGTTTTTTGGGACACGCTAAGGAAGGAGCAGCTCTGGCCGCCTGCATTCTGGAAAGACTAAGGTTTAGCGGCAAAGAGATAAAGCTGGTGGAAACTGTGGTCAGGCATCATCTCAGGCCAATGCAGATGAGTCATGAGGGACTCCCCACCCGTCGTGCTATCTACCGTTACTTTCGCGATACTGGAGAGGCTGGCATTGATACATTGTTTTTGAGCATGGCTGACCATTTAGCCACTAGAGGTCCACACCTAAACTTGTCTCAGTGGCAGGAGCATACCCAATTGGTGGAATATGTACTCCGCCAGCGCTTTCAAGAGGAAAGTCTGGTTACCCCACCTAAGCTGGTTGATGGACATGACCTGATTAATATCTTTGGTATGAGTCCAGGACTCAAGATTGGTGAGCTTCTTGAAACAGTGCGTGAGGCACAAGCTGCTGGTGAGCTAACTACTAGAGAGGAAGCTCTGTCTTATATCCGTGAGCATCTACTAAATAAGGTGGGTGGTTAATGCATAGAAAAAACCTACTGGTTCTGATAATAGTACTATTACTTTTTGCCTTCTCTATTTGTGCTCTTATCTACCCGTTGTTCGGCCGACAGGAAATGCGCCTAGGACTTGACCTTGTTGGTGGCAGCCATCTGCTTTATCAAGCGCGGTTTCCTGAGGGAGCGACTGCTGAGGAGAAGACCAGGAGTATGGATAGGGCGCTTGAAACCATCCGAACTCGTATTGATAAGTATGGTGTCACTGAGCCTATTATCCAGAAATTAGAGGGGGAGCGAATCTTGGTGCAGCTTCCTGGATTTACTGATATTGATGAGGCCAAAAAACTGGTGGAACAAACTGGATTTCTTGAGTTTCGAGAGGTAGAGGTGAACAGGGATGGCCAGCCGGTTTATCTAGTTGACTATCTGGAGGCCTCCGATTTCTTTAGTGATGAGAAAGGCACTCGCCTATTTGTGGATGAGGGGGGTAATCCAGTGGCCTTTCTGATGAAGAACGAAGAGGGTGTTCTAACCTATGTGAATAAGGATGGCAACCCTATTGATGTGGAGGAACTGAGAGAGGGGTTGGCAGACCTTCCTGCCTGGATTCCAGCTAGGGGAGATGATGGTACTGTGCTTACTGGCAGCTTCTTAGCCAGTGCCACTCCAAATATTATCTCCAGGCCCGGTGGCGCTGAAGCTAATGTTGGCATTGAGTGGAATGAGGAGGGAAGCGTAATCTTCGACCAGATTGCTAAGCGTCTGTACAGTCGGCCATACGGCTCTGTCGAGCGGGCCTTGGGCATTTTCTTGGATAATGTCCTCATTTCAGCACCGCAGATTAGGGAACCAAAATATGAGGGTACGGGTGTCATTACTGGTGGTTTTAGCATAGATGAGGTACGGCGTTTAGCCAACCTGCTTGAATCAGGTGCTTTACCCATGCCGTTAGAGAAGCCACCGCTTTATGAGGAAAAGGCTACATTGGGTGCTGGTTTCATTGATAGGAGTATTACTGCCGGAGTAATTGGCATAATACTGGTTATGCTATTTATGATTATCTACTACCGCCTACCCGGAGTTCTAGCCAGCCTGGCGCTAATCTTTTATGGCGCTCTGGTCTTGGCCCTGTTCAAGTTGATACCAGTTACCCTGACCCTGGCTGGAATAGGCGGCTTTGTCTTATCCATAGGTATGGCAGTGGATGCTAATGTCCTTATTTTTGAGCGAATGAAAGAGGAACTAAGGATGGGACGGACACCGGGGGCGGCTATTGAGGCCGGTTTTGACCGAGCCTGGACAGCTATCAGGGATAGCAATATAACTACCTTTATTGTCTGTATCATCCTTTACTGGTTAGGTAGCAGTATCGTTGCCAGTGCCCCGGTAATGGGTTTTGCCTTAACCCTGTTTATCGGTGTGGCGGTAAGTATGTTTACTGCTATCGTGGTTACCAGGACACTCCTGCGCCTTTTTGCGGGCACTCGCCTGGTACAAAAGACTTCACTATTCACTGCATATTTGGAGAAGAAAAGTGCTTGATATTGTCGGTAAGAGGTTCTGGTTCTTTCTTATTGCTGGTGCTGTGATTCTTATTAGCCTCATTTCCTTACTCGGCTTTGGCCTTGAAACAGGGATTGAATTTAGCAGCGGTTCTATGATGACGGTTAGCTTTGAGCAGGAAGTAGACCAGGATGAATTGAAGCAAGAATTAGCCAATCTGGGCTATGCTAATGCTATTGTTCAACGCAGTGGAGAGGGCGATTTCTTTATCCGCACCAGCACATTAACCACAGAAGATAAGGAACGACTGGTAGATACCCTAACCGCCAAGTTTGGTTCTCTCACTGAGACTGAGTTCCATTCAGTATCACCAATGATAGCTACCGAGACAGCGCGTAATGCCGCTATTGCCGTAGCTGTAGCCGCAGTCGGTATACTCCTTTATCTCACCTGGGCATTTCGTCGGATGCCAAAGCCCTTTCACTATGGCACCTGTGCCCTAATCGCCCTAGGGCATGATGTGCTGGTAGTGCTGGGGATTTTCTCTATTCTCGGTGGTATATTGGATTGGGAAATCAACCTGATGTTTATTACCGGTGTTTTAGCCGTTATTGGCTATAGTGTGAATAATACCGTGGTCGTCTTTGACCGAATACGGGAGAATTTGAAAAAGGGGGTAGGCTCTGATTTTGAGGTTGTGGTCAATAATAGCCTGGTTGAGACTCTGAGCCGTTCCTTAAATACCAGCTTAACCACCCTCTTTGTGGTACTGGCCCTATTATTCTTTGTTGGGGCGTCAATTCAGAACTTTGCTGTGGTGCTACTAATTGGCATTATTGCTGGAACCTTCAGTTCACTATGTATTGCCCCAACGCTGCTGATAGTCTGGGAGAAAGGGGAATGGGGCAGGTTTATTAGGTGGCTACCGCTGCCCGGAGTTAAGGCTAGAGGGGTATAGACGATGTTAGCCACTAAGGAGAAGGCGGCTAAGCTTTCTATTGCTGCTGTCAGCCTGCTGATTCTGCTTAAAGTAGTTGCCAGTATCCTTACTGGAAGTATCAGTATCAGAGCTGATGCAGTCCACAGTGCCCTTGACTTAGTAGCAGCATTCGTTGCTTTCATTGGGGTCAAGATTTCAGGTAAACCGGCTGATGAGCAGCACCCGTTTGGTCATGGTAAGGTTGAGAATGTTTGTAGTGTTGTGGTGGCAGGGTTAATATTCGCCGCCGCTGGCGTTATCGTTTATGGGGCAGTAAAAAGGCTGATTGTTGGCGCAACTCTGGAGTTGATAGGGGTAGGGATTTATGTAACCGCAGCGGCAATAGTCATAAACATACTTATTTCCTGGTATTTATTGAGGATATCACAGCACACTGATTCAATAGCTCTGGAAGCCGAAGCTCGTCACCTGTTTTCGGATGTGTTAAGCTCGTGTGCTGTTTTGGTTGGGCTAATTATTGTATGGCTAACGGGGCTTACTATTTTTGACCCTATTGTTGCCTTGCTGGTGGCTTTAGTTATTCTGAAGGTGGGGTATGATGTATTGCGAAAGTCATTTGGAGGGCTGATTGACATTAGATTACCTGAGACTGAAGAGAGTCTCATAAGGTCATGCATTCTGGAGCATAGTGGTGAGATGGTTGCTTTCCATGAACTGCGTACTCGCAAGGCAGGAAGCCAGCGTTATATAGACCTACACCTGGTGATGCCTAAGAACGCTAGTGTGGAAGAAGCACACCGGATGTGTGACCACCTGGAGCAGGATGTAGAAACCCGGTTGCGTCATACCAATGTAACAATCCATGTTGAGCCATGCACTATTGAGTGCCAGCAGTGCTCCATCTCCTGTGCTCTCCGTAAGAAGAGTCGTTAGGGCAGGATGTGTATCTCCTTTATGTGACTAATCAGAGGAGCAATGCTGGGTATAGCCAATTGGTGTGGTGGCTGACCGAGAGGGTCTTCAATAGGGGTGTTGTCCAGAAGCACATCAAAGGTAGCTTTTACCGATGACGCCAGGGCACTAAGATTGTAGCCACCTTCCAGACTGAAAACCAGACGGCCGTTACATAATTCATCAGCTAACCCCTTGATAATTCTCACCATTTGGGCAAAGCCGCTAACGCTTACCTGCATCATGGCTAGTTCCTCAGCCCAGTGTGGATCATAGCCAGCCGAGACCAGAATAAGCTGGGGGTTAAACCGGCTGGTTGCCGGAGCAATAATATGCTCAAAGACTGACGAATATTGGGCATCACCACAACCAGCCGGTAGCGGTATATTAATTGTAGTGCCTCTGGCTTCTCCTCGGCCAGTTTCTTCTATGCTACCCGTTCCCGGGTAGAAGGGGTACTGGTGAGTTGATATGTAAAGCACCTGAGGGTTGTCATAAAAGGCATCGTGGGTTCCATTACCGTGATGCACATCAAAGTCAATGATAGCAATGCCTTCCAGACCGTATTTAGCCAGAGCATATTTAGTGGCAATAGCTACATTATTAAATAAACAAAAGCCCATAGCTCGTTGGTAGGTAGCGTGGTGTCCTGGAGGCCTGACCAGGGCAAAGGCACTGGCTACCTCTCCATTCATAACTGCCTCGGTTGCTTTAATAATCCCACCAGCCGCATAGCAGGCAGCTTCGTAGGAGCGGGGTGACATCACCGTATCGGCATCAAGCCAGCCACCACCCTTTTCAGCTACCTCTTGAATATGTGAGATATACTCTTTATGGTGCACCAGTGACAGTTCCTCAATGGAGGCGGGGCGAGCCTTAATAGGGGTTAATTGCTGCTTAAGCTGGGTCTGTTCAAGGTGGGAAATTATTGCCCCTAATCTCTTGGCATTTTCTACATGTTGGCCGGTATCGTGTTGTAAATAGATGGGGTCATAAACAAAACCCACCTTCATAACCACTTTTCCTTTACATAAAACTCAGTGGGGGCACCTGGCATCATCATATCACACCGGTTCCTTTGGTGTCTCTGGTCTCTATGGCTTTACTTGAGTTCATCAGTTTAATTAACTATACTGGTGAGGGATGTCATTAGATTTAACTAAGGTTATTTCGCAGGTCAGCGGCATGGTAGCCAGGCTGAAGGCGGGTAGCAGGGAAAGGCAGGAACGCCTTCGGCATGCTCTGGATACTTTACATAACCAAGCTAGTGACATAGAAAATCTAGCCAGGAAGATTGAGTCCAGCAAGACTACCTGGTTGGTGGCTGGTCTGGTGGACGGTCTTGACCGCTGTCATCAGGCATTGCCCATCCCTGATGAATTCACCGTCATCGCTACTGATGGCTCGCATATAGATGTTGACCGCCATAAGTCAGCAAGGTGCTACTTGCTAAACATAGGCACCGTCGTGTTGCACTATGGTGTCTCCCCAATGGCTACCCTTGATAGCTTTCCCCGTCTCTATTCTGAGGATGAGGATTTAGTGGTCACGCCACCTATGGGTAAAGGGCGTGAGCAGCCGATAGAAGGCATGCTCCTGGGTATTAAGCGTAGTGTGGAAGAGTGTCGCTGGTTAGCTAAGCTGGCGGCAGAACTGCCCGAGGGTAGCTCAGCATTGGCGCTGCTTGATGGCTCGCTTATTCTCTGGGCACTGGAGGCTTACCCTGAATTTGTCACTGAGGCACTGCTGAATAAAGGCTTTCTCCGCTATCTTGCTGAGATAAGAAAGCTCAATAATGGTAAGAAGATTGCCCTGGCCAGCTATATTAGCTTTCCCCGAAGTACTGATGTGGTTAATGTCTTGCGGGTGGCTCTTTGCCCTTATGAGCCAGTTGACTGTGACCGCTGTGAAAAAAGGGTGTGTGATGTGGTAGCTGGCGTTCGGGACAGGGAGCTATTCTCCAATTTATTGAACCGGGGAGAAAGGTCATCGTTCTTTATTAGTCCATCTAAAATCCAGAAACATTATGGGATGCATCAGGTCTATTTCTTCTATCTCAGGCTGGACGAGGAAATAGCCAGGGTTGAGATTCCACGGTGGGTAGCCGTTAACGAAGAGCTACTTAACCTGACTCACAGCCTGATTTTAGACCAGTGCCAGCGGGGGCAGGGATACCCGGTGGTGCTAAGTGAAGCTCACGAAAAGGCAGTGGTCACCGGCGCCGATAGAGAGCAATTCTGGCAGTTAGTGGAATCTTCTCTGGTTGAAGAGCATATGCCCAGCTTTAGCTCAGCCAAGAGCCAGAGCAAGAGGACAAGATGGGTTTAAGAGGAGGTTGTTGTGAAAAGCAGACGTAAATGGTATTTAGTTGTATTTGCAGGATTAGCTCTTTTACTGGCTGTCTTGGTCATTAGCTGTGGGGTATCATATACGCAAGAGGAGTTGGATGAAGTTCGCACAGCAGCCTATGCTGAAGGAAAAGATGTTGGTTATACTGAGGGTAAGGAGACAGGTCTTGCTGAATTAGAGTTAGCGAAGCAAGAAGCAGATGCGCTTGGTTACAGAAGGGGCTATGAAATAGGTTGTGCTGATGGATACAAAGATGGCTTTGCCGATGGATATAAAGATGGTGAGGTTGAAGGTTTTGATAGAGGATATGATGAGGGCGTGGACGCTGGCTTGGGGCATGGCTATACATTAAGAGATCCGACTTATCAAGAGGCACTTGCTTTCTTGGGACAAGATACGACAGATAAGAATGAGTATGATGAGGATGCTTATGTGTGCTCCCATTTTGCTAGAGATGTGTGTAATAACGCCGAAACGAATGGATTCCGATGTGCTCTTGTGGTAATACGCAATCCTGACGGCGACCATGCAATAATAGCTTTTGAAACTATTGATAACGGGCTTGTTTATTTTGAACCCCAATTTGATGATGAAGTTAGAGTTGTCATCGGTAAGAGTTACTCACAGCTTAACAACTATGTGAGGTCTTCTTTTGATGATACAATAGTGGGCATTGTGGTTATCTGGTGAAGGGTAATTTTAAACTGGAGGTAAAAGCAGATGGGAACTAAGGGAAGAAAGAATGTGAAAAAGCCCAAACAGAAAAAGGAGAAAAAGGGTAAAGACAAATTCTAAATACTAATTTCTAAACTCTAAACAATATTAAATGACCAAAATCCAAAGTAAGTAAGTGGTTTTGGATTTGAAATTTGGAACTTAGAATTTATTTGGGATTTGGTGCTTGGATATTAGGATTTAATCCCAGGAGGATACATAAGTGCAAAGAGTAGGTGAGGTTATTGAAGCCAGCACCACTGAGTTTGTGGCTCAGTGCTATGAGCTTTATCAGTCGCCGCCTCTGGGCAGCCTGGTGAAGACGGCAGATTTACCGGTGGAATTATACGGCGTGGTCTATAATGCTACCACTGCCAGCCTTGAGCCGGGCCGACGCCCCATTGCCAGGGGTAAGGACGAAGCTACCGATGAGGAGATTTATCGCTCAAACCCCCAGCTTTTGAAGCTACTCAGGAGCGAGTTCAGTGTCCTCATTGTCGGGCACAAGCAGGAAGATAAATTGTTTCACTACCTGCCACCCAAACCGGCGCGAATACACAGCTTTGTTTACCTCTGTAGTCCTGAGGAGGTGAAGGAGTTTAGCCAGTCCTTCGCTTTCCTTAATCTATTGATTGGCACTCATCTACCAGTACCTGTGGAAGAGCTTGTGGCTGCCTGTTTGCGTCAGATGTGTCAGGTTCAGGAAGACCCTCACGCCTTTCTGGTGGCTGCCGGTAAGGAGCTGGCTATTCTACTCAGTGGCGAGCTTAATCGACTTAAAGCTATTCTGGGGAGGATAAGATAATGAATGAGGAAAGTTCCAAGAGGTTAGGCATTGTTGTTTCCGGTTCGCTGAATAAGGGAGTGGAAGTCAAGCTGGATAGCTCGGCTTCAGTTGAGGACATGGCGGTGGGTCGCTATGTCACTATTGAAGGGGAAAAGCGACGTTTCTTCGGCATGATAACCGATGTCAGCCTGGGTGTCATAGACCAGAAGCTTACCCTCACCCCACCTGATGTTGCTGACCCTTTTGTTGCTGAGGTATTGACTGGAACCAGCACCTATGGAACCCTGCATGTTTTGCCTATGCTTACTATTGGTGGGGAGGTTGCCAGTTTGGTTGAGGGACCACAACCGGTCAAGACTGTTCCCAGCCATTTCTCTGAGGTAAATCTGGCCTCACAGCAGGATGTGGAACTGGTTTTTGGTAGCGAGGATGAAAGGAAGTTTTATGTTGGGACGCCGTTGGATATGGAGACCAAGATTTGCCTTGACCTGCCGGAACTGGTCAAGCGGTCAAACGGTATATTTGGTAAGAGTGGTACCGGAAAAACCTTTCTCACCCGCCTGCTTCTTATTGGCATGCTGCAGAAGAGTGCTGCAGTGAATCTGGTCTTTGATATGCACAGCGAGTATGGCTGGGAAGGCAGGAGCGAAGACCGCCGGAAGGTTAAAGCCTTAAAGCAGCTTTTCCCGTCAAAAGTAGCCGTGTTTACCCTTGACGAAGAAAGCTCGAGGCGGAGACGAGTGAGCACCGATTTTACCGTCAGGATAGGCTATGATGAGATTGAGCCAGAGGATATCGCCTTATTGCGCCAGACCTTGAATCTTACTGAGCCTGCCGTTGAAGCTGTGTACCAGCTATCCCGGAGATTTGGCAGGAATTGGCTACAGAATACCCTGGACCTGAAAGACTCTGAGACGAACAGGGAGCTATTAAAAGAGTTGAGCATACATGAGAGCACCTACCAGAATCTACAGCGAGGGCTGGGAACTATCAGGCGTCTTCCTTTTCTGGTACCCCACGCTGTGGATAGCCCGGTAAGGAATATCCTGGATTATCTTGACCGGGGCATTAATGTTGTCCTTGAATTTGGCCGGTATACCGATATTACTGCCTATATTCTGGTAGCTAATCTACTTACCCGCCGTATCCACGCTCAATATCGGGAGAGGACAGAGAAAACACTGGGTGAGGATATTGCACCACCTCATCCTCTGGTGATAACCATTGAGGAGGCGCACAAATTCCTCAATCCAGAGGTAGCCAGCCAGACCATCTTCGGTACTATCGCCCGCGAGATGCGTAAGTATAATGTGACCCTGTTGGTAATTGACCAGCGCCCCAGCGGTATTGATAGCGAGGTTATGTCTCAGCTGGGGACTAAGATAACCTGCCTTCTGGACAATGAGCGGGACATTGATAGTGTGCTGGCCGGTGTATCAGGCAAGAGTGAACTTAAATCGGTGTTATCACGGTTAGAATCCCGGCAGCAGGCACTTATCTTCGGTCATGCGGTGCCAATGCCGGTGGTAGTTAGAACCCGGGAATATGGTTCTGCCCAATCTTATGCCGACCTTCTCCCCGAAGAAGCTGAAGTAAAAGAACAGGCAGAGAAGGATATCGAGGAGCTGTGGAGATAAAGGCAGAGTTAAAATACGCCATTTTTGATACTAGTATGGGCTGGGTAGGAATACTGGGCTCGGAAAGGGGGTTACTGGGCACCACTTTACCCCAGAGTTCGTCTCAGGAAATTCTTAAGCTACTGGGTGATAAGGTAAATCAGGCCACCTTTGACCTTGGCTCGTTTGAAGACCTGGTGCGGCGCTTCAGGGCATACTTTGAAGGTCATAAGGCAACCTTTCCCGATGGGCTTGACCTATTTGGGGCAACTCCTTTTCATCGTAAGGTATGGGAAGTAACCAGGCTAATCCCTTTTGGTGAGACCAGGAGCTATGCTTGGGTTGCTGAGCAGGTTGGTAAACCTAAAGCAGCGCGGGCAGTAGGGCAGGCTCTAGCCAGAAATCATTGGCCGATAATTGTCCCCTGTCACCGAGTTTTGACCAGCAATGGCAAACTGGGGGGCTTTGGTGGGGGAGTGGGGATGAAGAGGTATCTCCTTAATTTGGAAGCCATGGCCAGTATTCAGTAGCAATCTGTTCTCGCTGCATCCCCAAGGGCAGTATTAAGTCAACCAACAAGCCCTAGACCTTCTCGGTTCTAGGGCTTCTATGTCAATTCATAACTAGAAAAACTATCTCTTCTAATGGTCTAGCTCTTACCTTTATCTAGTCTTCCTCTGGCCGAAAAGCTGAGTAAAGTCACCATTAAAGTCCTTTAAGAAACTGTACATATCCAGCACATCATCTGCGGTCAGCATATCCAAGCTACTGAATTTATCCCGCTCCACTTCAGTGAGGTCGCTAATGACATTAGGCACAATGCCTTCTTCAATATTTATTACTGCTAAATATCGTGTGTGGCAAGCTGAACAGGATAGAGCTACAAGCCACAAGTCTTTCTGGTGCCCAAAGACCTTGATATTATTTACCTCATAGCGTTGCCCGCAAACGCGGCACTTAGCTGAGGACATTAATCTTTCGATAAAATTCTTGTCTACCAATTTCGCCTTTATTCCACCCTAGCTTAAGATTTACGCTTATCAAGGTCGTCTAAATCGAGGGTGTTAATAAAATCATAGAAAGCTGAGAGCCTCTTTGCCTCTTCTTCGCTAACCTGCTTACCTTTACCAGCAGCTTTCCCCTCTTCGCTGTGTAGAGGAGTAGGTTTACCTGTCTCTCGGTCTAGCACAATACCGGCTTTATCTAAAACTTCCTCTTCAACATAGACAGGCACCTCTGTCCTTACTGCCAGTGCCAGCGCGTCACTAGGCCGGGAGTCAACTTCCATCTGTCCCCCATCCACGTCAAGGATAATCTTGGCATAAAAGGTGTCGCTCTTAAGGTCGGTGACAATGATAGAGTTAACAGTAGCCCCCAAGGTATCAATGACTGAGCGTAATAAGTCGTGAGTTAGCGGTCTGGGGAGTTTAACCTCCTGCAATATTACCGCTATGGCATCGGCCTCAGCAGGACCGATCCAGATTGGTAAATAGCGCTCAGCCTCTTTCTCTTTTAGAATTACCACCCGTTGATAATTCATTAAACTGACTCTGATACTATCAATAGTCATCTCTATCATAGTGAAACCTCCTTTATTCCCCAGCCACATTAGTAATTCTACTCTGCATCGCAATCACTGTCAACTTGATGGGGTTACTTATGTGCTATAAGTGCATCTCACGGCATTTAGTTAAACTCCCTTTTGTGGTATAATTAAAAATTACCTAGGCTAAAAAGTAAGCTCAATTCTACATCTATTTCCTGTCATTTGTCGGCAAAAAGATAGGCCCAAGGAGGCATGATTGATTATGCGCCAAGCTGCAAAGGCTATAGTCTGGTTCAATGAGGTTAGCAAAGAGGACGTAGCCACTGTCGGCGGTAAGGGGGCCAATCTGGGTGAAATGACTAAGGCTCAAATACCTGTCCCCCAGGGCTTCATTGTAACCGCTGGAGCCTATTTTGACTTTCTACAAAGGTCAGGAACTATTGATGAAATTCGCCAGCTGTTACAGTCATTAAACCTAGGGGATAGTAGACAACTTCAACAAACGGCTGGTGAGATTAAACGGCTAATTCTAGAGGTACCCATGCTACCAGAATTAGCCGGGGAGATTAAGCAGGCTTATAAAGAGATGGGTGGTGGCTTGGTTGCGGTGCGCTCCTCGGCTACTGCTGAAGACCTGCCTGAAGCCTCCTTTGCTGGCCAGCAACGCACCTTTCTTAATGTGCAGGGAGAGAAAGAGGTAATTGCCGCTGTCCAAGGGTGCTGGGCATCTCTGTTTGAACCTCGGGCTATTTTCTATCGGCACCAACAGGGCTTTGACCTCTTCAAAGTTGGTATCGCCGTTCCGGTGCAAAAAATGATTCAGTCTGAGGTCTCAGGCGTTATGTTTACCATAGAGCCAGTAACCAGTGACCCCACTAAAATTATTATTGAGGCTGTCTATGGACTTGGTGAAGCCATTGTGTCGGGGGAAGTAACCCCCGACTTGTATATTATAGGGAAGGAAGGATTAAGAATTAGTAGCAAACAAATCAGCAAACAAGAGTGGCAGTTGGTAAGGAATCCCCAAGCTACTGATAAGGAAACTAACATTGAAGTTCCACTTGAACCTTCAAGTCAAAATCAGCAGAAATTAGCTGATGATGACATACTTGAGCTAGCCAAGATAGGAAAGCAATTAGAAGACCACTATCAATTTCCTCAGGATATTGAATGGGCAAAACAAGATGAGCAAATCTTTATCGTCCAGACTCGTCCGGTAACCACTATTAAAGGGGTGGCTGAGGTTACCCCTGAAATCAAAGCTCCAGTCATCCTTAGTGGGGCTCCAGCCAGTCCAGGTATGTCCTCAGGGCCAGCCAGGATAGTATATGACCCCTCTGAAATAGATAAGGTGAAAAAGGGTGATATCCTGGTTGCTGAAATGACCACCCCAGACTTCGTGCCTGCAATGAAGCGAGCTGCAGCCATTGTTACTGACCGTGGTGGCCGGACGGCGCACGCTGCTATTGTCAGCCGTGAGCTGGGTATTCCCTGTGTTGTCGGCGCTGAGGGGGCAACGACTACCCTCACTGACGGACAAAGAATCACTGTGGATGGCTCACGGGGGAAGGTCTATGAGGGGAAAGTGGCTAAGGAAAAGTTTGCTACCATTACTGATATTATTAGGGAATCAGTTAAGACAAAGACAAGGGTTTACGTAAATCTAGCCCAACCTGAGCTGGCAGAGGCAGTGGCCGCTCGTAAGGTTGATGGTGTTGGCCTGCTTCGAGCTGAATTCATGATTGCCCAAATAGGTGAGCACCCCCGCTATATGATTAGCCAGAACCGGGGCAATGACTTTGTTGAGCAGTTGTACCAGGGTATTAATACCTTCGCTAAGGCTTTTAACCCGCGCCCGGTAGTTTATAGAACCAATGACTTCAAGACCAATGAATATAGAGAACTCGCCGGTGGGAAGAAATATGAAGAGGTTGAGGAAAATCCGATGCTTGGTTATAGAGGGTGCTCTCGTTATATCAGAGAACCCGAAGTATTTGAACTGGAGATAGAGGCAATAAAGAAGGTGAGAGAGAATTACCCCAACCTGTGGGTTATGGTTCCTTTTGTCCGGACTGTGGATGAATTAGCTAAAACTAAGGAACTTATGGAGTCCCTGGGGCTAAAGCGTTCCGATGACTTTAAACTATGGATGATGGTTGAGGTACCATCTAACATTTCTCTTCTGGAGAAATTTATTGAGGTCGGCATTGATGGCATATCTATTGGCTCCAATGACCTGACTCAGCTTATTCTGGGGATTGACCGGGATAGCCCCAAATTGGCTTGGGAATTTGATGAGCGGAACGAAGCAGTACTTCTAGCTCTGGAAAGAGCAATCAAAGTAGCCAATAATATGGGGGTCACTTCGTCTATTTGTGGGCAAGCGCCCTCGGTCTATCCTGAGCTTACCAAAAAACTGGTGGAGTGGGGTATTACCTCTGTTTCGGTAAGTCCGGATATGATTGGCAAGACCAGAGAGATAATCGCTAAAGCTGAAGCAAAGCTAAAGCGTGATGACTAGTCAGCTCAATGTTCGCCAGAGAACTGAGAAAAGGGAAGAAGGCCTTTCCCCCTATGCGGTGAAAAGTAAGTTCTCCCGGGGCAGGCTCAGACCAGAAGAACCCTGCCCGATACGTACTGCCTTCCAGCGTGACCGAGACCGCATTATCCATTCCAAGGCTTTCCACCGTCTCAAACGTAAGACGCAGGTTTTTATTGCTCCCTTGGGTGACCATTATGTGACCCGGCTTACTCACACCCTAGAGGTTTCGCAGATAGCTCGTACCATTGCCCGAGCCCTGAACCTGAACGAAGACCTTACCGAGGCTATTACTCTGGGTCATGACCTGGGACATACTCCCTTCGGGCATATTGGTGAGGAGGTGTTAAACGAGCTTTATCACCATGGATTCAGGCATAACGAGCAAAGTCTGCGAGTTGTTGACCTTTTGGAAAACAATGGCCGGGGTCTTAACCTTACCTGGGAGGTGAGAGACGGCATTGTTAATCACTCTAAAACAGGGGCAGATATCCTGGGACAAGACTGGGGAGAAGTGAATACTCTTGAAGGTGAGGTGTCTAAGCTGGCTGATATCGTTGCCTATATCAACCATGATATTGACGATGCCATAAGAGCTGGCATCCTCACTGAGGATGATTTGCCATTCTCAGCAATTACTATACTGGGTCATTCCCGTTCACAGCGAATCAATACCATGGTTAGCGATATTATTGACCACTCATGGGTAGCCAGTAATACTGGTGAGCGCCCAAGGATAGGGATGAGTCCTCAGGTCCTGGAGGCAACATACACCTTGCGTGAATTTCTCTTTGACCGGGTATACAATCTACGCTCAGCCGAGAGGGAAGCGGAGAAGGCAAGAGAGGTGGTTCGCCTGCTCTATCACCACTTCAATAAGCACCAGGATAAGCTACCACCAGAGTATTCTTTTTGCAGTGATGAGGTAGAACGGAAGGTGGTTGACTATATTGCCGGCATGACCGACCAATATGCGCTGAGAGTTGCTGAGGAGCTGTCATTAACCAGAAGCAAGACTAAATAACAAATACCATTGGTTACAGAGGGTTGAAGGGGCTTCACCCCTTCCAAGCTAATCTTTCCCCTTCCCCTTATCAAGGGGAAGGGGATAAAGGGGATAGGGTTACAAGAATTAAGATGGGCGTTATTGACGAAGTAAAACAGAAGATAGACATTGTGGAGGTGGTTAGCGGGTATGTCCCATTAACCAAAGCGGGGCGAACTTTCAAGGCACTGTGCCCCTTTCATAGTGAGAAACATCCCTCCTTCTTCGTCTATCCTGAGCAGCAGAACTGGCATTGTTTTGGTGCCTGTAATACCGGAGGAGATATCTTTTCCTTCGTTATGAAAAAAGAGGGCATTGACTTTGGGGAGGCATTGGGCCTTCTTGCCCAGAAGGCAGGGGTTACCATCAAGTCAAGGTTTGAGCCGGAAGCTGAAGGAAAGGAGAAGGAAAGGTTATATCAAGCTAACCAGGCTGCTGCCAAATACTTCCACAATTTGCTCCTCAACTCCCCGGCTGGAGAAAAGGTGCAAAGTTATTTAACCGGCAGAGGTTTTTCACTGAAAACTACCACCAGCTTCCAACTGGGTTTTAGTCTGAATGAATGGGAGGCACTGAAGAAATACCTCTTGGATAAAGGCTATACTGAAGGTGAGTTGCTAGCCGCTGGTTTAGTAATAGAGACAGAGGCAGGAGAAGCCCACGACCGATTTCGCAATCGCCTGATGTTTCCCATACTTGATGGCAGAGGACGCACCATTGGCTTTGGGGCTAGGGTGCTTGATGATTCGCTGCCTAAATACCTGAACTCACCCCAGACCCCAATCTTTGATAAGAGTGGTAGCCTGTACGGCATAAATGTTGCCCGGGCAGCTATCAGGCAACAAGATATGGTGGTGATTGTAGAGGGCTATATGGATGTTCTCCAGGCTCACCAGAATGGCTTTAACAATGTGATTGCCTCTATGGGAACCTCAGTCACTGAAAAACAGGTTACCAGACTAAAGAGACTAACCAAAAACGTGGCTTTAGCCCTTGACGCTGATGCTGCCGGAGAGGAAGCCATGCTGCGGTGTGTAGGCTATGAAAATACCCTTAATGCTGAGATAAAGGTTATCGTTCTGCCTGAAGGGAAAGACCCTGACGATATTATCAAAAAGGATGCTCAAGCCTGGCAACATTTAGTCGAAGGGGCTTTACCGGTGGTCGATTATACCTTCAACGTGGTTACCGCTAAGCTTGACCTGACTACAGCCAAGGATAAGTCTTCAGCGGTAGATAAGCTTCTGCCCATCATTGCTGAGATGAAGGACACTGTGCGCCAAGCTCACTATCTGCAAGCACTAGCCCGCCTGGTCGAGATTAGCCAGCGAGACTTGGAAGCGGCTCTGGGAAGGATTAAGGCCAGCCGGGGCAGGCGCCGGCTTAAAGAGCCAAAGCCAGAAACAGTGGGGAAAACGGTGCGCCCTCTTTTTTCCCGTCCTGTTGAGGAGGATTGTCTGGCTCTATTACTCCAGCACCCTGAGCTTAAAAGTAGAAGCAAGGGTCTTGCCCCTGAGTATTTTGAGAATAGTGAAAACCGTGAAATCTTTATTGCCTGTCAGCAGGCTGATGACTTATCCTTACTTAAGGAGAGACTTGACCCTACTCTTCACGAGTACTTTGACACTTTAGTAGCGAAGAGCATACCTGCTACAACCGGGTGGGAGGAAATTTTGAATGATTATATTCACCGGCTGCAAAAAGAGTTCCTCCAAAGTCTAGCCACAAAAAGGGCGCAGGCACTAAGCTTGGTAACAGAATCGGACTCTTCTGATAGTGAGCTGGCTAAACTTCAGGAGCCGGCGAAGGAAATCAGCACTCAACTGAAGGAAGTTTTTACTCAAAAAAGTAAGCGGAGATGAGAAAATGGGAGTAGAAAAAAGCAAGAATGCCACCTACCAAAATCAGAATGATAAAGAATCACCTTTGAATGAAAAACCAGAGGGTAAGTCTAAATCAGGATTCTCGTCTGAAGAGCAAGCTAAAAGCGAAGGTGTTACCAAGGTGGGGGAGCTTGAGAAACCTGAGCCTGTAGAGAATTTAAAGCAGAAAGCAGTGCTGGAGCAACTGGAGGAGCAAGAGATAGCCGATGACCCGGTCCGCTTGTACCTTCGTGAGATTGGTAAAGTGCATCTGCTCACTGCTAAGGATGAGAAAGTCTTAGCCAAGAAGATGGTGGATGGTAAGCGAATAAATGAGATTAAGCAAGAATGGCTACAGAGATATGGAAGACCCCCATCGGCAGCGGAAATAGCAGTTACCTTGCTCAGAGAGCTCTCTCAGGTGACTGATGTTATCCGTCTCCTCCAGGCGCAGCTTGGTTTAGCCACTACCGCCAGTTTCAAAGAGACCATCTTTGAGCCTAAATTGCGAGAGGCTATTGATGGGGAGATTAGTCAGCAATTAGCGCGGGCTATTGCCTATCAGTTAGATAAACCCTTAGCTGAAATAGAACAAACGCTGATTAATATCTCAATAGACAGCAAGCTGTTACCAGGGGAAATTCTTGATGCTATTGAAGATAGTGCCTCTCTGGCTGACATCGGGGAGCTGGTGTCAGACCCTGTTTTTATTAATTCCGTCCAGGCTTGTGAAGAGCAGCTCAAGGCTTGTCTGGGACACCTTGAGAGTGAGGCAGAAAAATCAAAAAGTCATCTAACTGAGGCTAATCTGCGCTTGGTAGTCAGCGTGGCTAAGAAATATATTGGACAGGGTATGGCACTCCTTGACCTCATCCAGGAAGGGAATATTGGACTAATCAGAGCTGTGGAGAAATTTGACTACCGTAGAGGTTATAAATTCAGCACCTATGCCACCTGGTGGATTCGGCAGGCTATCACTCGGGCTATTGCTGACCAGGCTCGCACTATTCGTATTCCGGTTCATATGGTTGAGACCATCAATAAGCTGCTGAGACTGAGCCGCCGACTGGCCCAGGAATTAGGTCGTGAACCTACCTCTGAGGAAATCGCCAGGGGAATGGAAATAACTCCGGAAAAAGTGAGGGAGATAATCAAGGTATCAAAGCTGCCCATATCACTGGAATCACCGGTAGGCGAGGAGGAAAACAGCCAGTTAGGCGACTTTATAGAGGACCGCAATGCTCTGCCACCGGTTGATGCTGCCACCAAGCAACTGCTTAAAGAGCAAATTGATGAAGTGCTATCTACCCTTACTCCTCGTGAGCAGCGGGTGCTCCGACTCAGATTCGGTCTTGAGGATGGACGGAGTCGGACTCTTGAGGAGGTAGGCAGGGAATTCAAGGTAACCAGAGAGCGAATTCGCCAGATAGAGGCTAAGGTACTGCGTAAGCTGCGCCACCCCAGCCGAAGCCGAAAACTAAAGGACTACCTTGAGTGAGAACATCAGAGACCCTATCCCCTGTATCCCCTTCCCCTTAACAAGGGGAAGGGGAAATGGTTTTTAAGAGGGGCAAAGCCCCTCTTTTAATATTCCTCGACTATGCTAAAATAAGTAAAATGAGGTCATTATCCGAGGAGCCTAAGAAATGATTCCCATTAAGCTCAAAATGCGCAATTTTATGTGCTACCGCGATAATGTGCCGCCACTTTCCTTTGATGGTATCCACACCGCCTGTATCAGTGGTGATAACGGTAACGGTAAGTCGGCTTTAATTGATGCTATGACCTGGGCGCTGTGGGGGAAGACCAGGGCGAAAAGTGATGATGACCTTGTTCACCAGGGTCAGACTGCGATGGAGGTTGAGTTTGACTTCACCGTAGGTCAACAACTATACCGCATCATTCGTAAGCGCACCAAGCCTAAGCGACGCAAGGCATCAGGACAGGGCAGTCTGGACTTACTTGTTGCCAGTGGTGATGGCTTCGGAGTAATCTCTGGCGATAGCATGACCCAGACTCAGCGAAAGATTATCAATATCCTGCACATGGACTACAATACCTTTGTTAACAGCTCTTACCTGCGGCAGGGTCATGCTGATGAGTTCACCAAGCAACCCCCGGCTAGGCGCAAGGATGTGCTGGCTGATATTCTGAGGCTTTCCCTTTATGATGAACTTGAAGAACAGGCCAAAGACATGGCTAAGCAGCAGGAAACAGAAAAGACACAACTGGACAGCGCTATTAAGGACATTAGCCAGGAACTATCTCAAAAGCCAGCTTATGAAGTTGAGTTTGGGCAGGTGCGAAGTGAACTCTTGCATATAGAAAAAGTGATAAAGGAACAGGAATCCAGACTAAATAGACTGAGGAGGGAGAAGGAATCCCTGGAAAACAAGAAGAGGCAACTAATTCAACTGGACGAGCACATAAAAGAGAAGGCAACAGAATTGGAGCGCTGGGAGGACCAGGTTAAACAACATCTCTCTCGACTTAAAGAATATGAAGAGCTAGTGGCTCAGCGGGCTACCATAGAAGAAGGCTATGCTCAGTTTGCCGAAGCCAAGAAATTATGTGATGAACTCGACCAAAAGTTTCGGCTGGTTTCCTCTCTAAATGAGCACAAACATCAATTGGAGATGGCTATTGTCCAGGCTGGGGAAGCCCTGGTTAAAGACCATGCTGTGTCTCAGAGCCGAATCGAAGAACTGGAAGTTAAATCTCAAAAACTAGCCCAGTACAAAAATGAGCTGCAGCAGGTACAGCTCCAATGGCACCATCTGGCAGAGGATGAGGGGGTATTACATGGGAAAAGACAGAGCAGCCAGGAACTACAGGCTAAGGTCAACTTTCTGGAATCCAATAAAGCTCGACTGGAGCAGGAAATAAGGGAGATTGGAGAAAAGCTTGACCTGCTGTCGGCCCAGGGTGAAGCGAAATGCCCCTTGTGTGAAACGGAGCTGGGAACAGAAGGGCTACAGCGAATTGAGGCGAAGTATGCTGCTGATAGCCAGAGCAAATCAGATTCTTTGAAGTCAACTGAAGCCGAAGCTGCTCACCAAAAAATAGAGCTGGAATCTGTTTTGGCTGAAATATCCCAGCTGGAAGCTAGGCTAAATCAAGATAGAGCCTCACTCCAGAGTAAAGAGGCCATCCTCCACCAGGAAGCCACTGAAGCGGAAGAAGCGCTAAGTAAGCTCAACGAGGAAAGGAAAAGGCTGACTGAGATTGAACAGCATCTGGCTAGAAGAGATTTTGCTCCTGCTGAACAGGAGGTACTAAGGGAGCTTGAAGGCAAACTGGCTGAGCTTGATTACCAGCGGGAGCAGCACGAACAGGTGCGCCGGCGCCTGGTTGGCCTGGAACAATATGAAAATCCAAAGCGGAAACTGGAAGAGGCCGATAGGTCCATTAGCCAGGAAAGAGAAGCTGCAGCTAAAGCTGAGGAGTTTGCTCGGCAACTGCGCCATAGTCTGGAAGAGGATAATCAACAGAGGGAAGACCTGACTATAGAACTTAATTTACTCCCTCAATTAGCCAGTGATTTAAGTCAGGCTGAAGCTGAATACCAGGTAGTAGCGGCACAACAAAAGCAGGTTCAGCAGAGAATGGGGAGTGTGAAGGAGAAGTTGGCGCGTTGTGCCGAACTGGAAATAAAAAAGAAAGAGAAGGAAGGGTTGCTGGGACAAGCTTCAAGAGAGGCAGGAATCTATAAAGCTCTTACTGAAGCCTTTGGTAAAAAGGGGATTCAGGCCTGGCTAATTGAAAGGGCAGTTCCAGAAATTGAAGCTGAAGCTAATAAATTGCTGGCAAGGATGACTGATAATAGAATGCATGTCAAGTTTGAAACCCAGCGTGAAACCAAGAAGGGAGATGTTGTTGAGACCCTGGATATTGATATCTCTGACGAGCTGGGAACGCGAAAGTATGAGATGTTTAGCGGTGGTGAAGCCTTCCGTATCAACTTTGCCGTTCGTATCGCCCTGTCCAAACTATTGGCCAGGCGGGCTGGAGCGCCACTTCCTACCCTGATTATTGATGAAGGCTTTGGCACTCAAGACAGTAGTGGCATAGAAAAACTTAAAGAGGCAATAAATTCTATCCAGGATGACTTTGACAAGGTACTGGTTATCACTCATCTTGATGAGCTTAAAGATGCCTTCCCTGCCCGCATTGATGTTGTTAAAACAGCCGAAGGCTCAACACTGGGGGTAAGCTAGTTAATTACAGACCGAGGTCGGCGGCAATCTCCTTCATTGCTGCCAGCCCCAGCTCGATAAACTCGTCAAGCTCAAGTCCGATTTCATGGCAAAGGGAGATTTGGTCCCGGTTCGCTCCGGCAGCAAAAGCCTTCGCTTTAAATTTCTTCCTTACTGACTTAGCCTCAAGACCAGCCAATTTTTTATCTGGGCGAACCAGGGCAGAAGCCACGATTAAGCCAGTTAGTGGGTCAACACAAAATAGCGCTTTATCCAGCTTCGTCTCGCGGGGAACATCGTGGGCTTCATTATGACATAAGATAGCATGAACCATAGCCTCATTAGCTCCTAGCTCTTTAGTCAGGTCAGCCCCCAGCTTACTATGTTTGCTCATGTCTCCCTCGGTGAGCTCCATATCTATATCATGCAGGAGCCCGGTAAGTCCCCACTCCTCCTCATCCTCACCCAAGCGTTTTGCTAAGGACCGCATAATAGCCTCAGTAGCCAGCATGTGCTTGATTGAGTTTTCATTTTGTACATTGGCTTTGATAGAGTCAAGTGCTTCTTCTCGAGTCATTTCCTCCTCCTTTATCATTAGTTGGTCTAATTAATATGGTTAATATCAGCCCGATAATGCTGAGTGCTGTCAGGGTTAAGAAAGCTAGCCAGTAACTGTAGGTTATATCAAATATGTGGCCAGCCAAAATAGGACTAATAGCCGAACCGATGGTGCCGCTGAAGATAACAATGCCAAAGATTGCCCCGTGAGAGCGGGTTCCAAAGAGTTCAGCTGCCATTGGCGAAATGAGTGCAAAGAAACCTCCATGGCTAAAACCATATGCAACTGCAAACAGGTATAACATCCACAACTCTTTGGCCCACTGTAGCCAGCATAGTATTGCCACTAAAATAAGAAAGCAAACTAGCATTGCCCGCTTGTTGCCCACGCTATCACCGGCACTACCCATTACCAGTCTACCAGCAATACTTGCCCCTCCAATAGTAGATAGGATACTGGCGGCATTCGTTGCTGAAATGCCAAGGTCCGTTGCATATGGGACAATATGAACCAGGATAGTCTGTACACAGGAGCAGATGGTAAAGTATACGCCGCAAATTATCCAGAATTGCTTGGTATGAATTGCTTGTCCGAGGGACAATCCTCTTTCTACTGAATCCAAGCTGCTGATAGTTACCTCCTTCTCACCATCTGGTAACTGCCCCATTTGACCTGGGTCTCGCCGTAGTAGTTGGGCAATTGGGATGGCGAATACCAAAGCCAGTATACCTAGAATAATATAGGAGGTGCGCCAGCTAGAGGCAGAGATGAGCTTACTGGCCACTAGGGGCATAATCATTAGCCCCATACCTGTACCAGCTTTGACAATGCCACTCATCAAGCCCCTCTTTTTAACAAACCATCTAGCTATTGTTGATAGCAATACAACATCCGTGGCACTTATACCGATACCTACTAGCACGCTGAAGAACAAATATAACTGCCAGGCAGCATTAAGCTGTGACATCAGTAAGTGGCCCAAACCGAAAAAGAGGCCACAGATAGCCATAATTAGCTTGGGCCCAAATCTGTCGTTTAAGCCACCCATGATGATAGCTACCAAACCGTGTAGAAGCATGCTGAATGAGACTGCAGCGGAAATCATG
>Ga0209978_10000101_pt1 | contig 25485 bp, 21 predicted proteins | sample BentaG_FD_182805 | JGI IMG/M metagenome (GOLD analysis project Ga0209978, IMG submission 182805) | Deep subsurface microbial communities from South Atlantic Ocean to uncover new lineages of life (NeLLi) - Benguela_00093 metaG (SPAdes)... | ecosystem: Environmental > Aquatic > Marine > Oceanic >... | reverse complement strand
CGCCTTATGGTCGATGGCTGGTATTAGAATATCAGGCTAATATTAGTTCTGTCAATAGCCTCGCTTGAGTTCTTGTAGAAGGTCGGAGTACAGGCTATCCGGGATAGAAGGTGAAGGGTTATTGACCGGGTTGGTATGCAGGGGGGTGATGGAGATATTACCTTGCTCTATTGCCCATACATCTGTCTTGCTGTCGGCGACCTTATCTATTTTCTGGCGTATAAACTGGCAGTATCCCTGTTTTCCGTCGTGTCCTTCCTCAATTGCATCAGTATGGCTACCGCTGGCTAAGCGGGTAATCTCTAGTCCCTTTATCTGGGCTAGAGGTAAGTTGGGCAGGTTTACATTGAGGAAAATATTCGCCGGCAGGGAAATGGGCTCAATCCTTCTGGCCAGTGATGCGGCTAATTCAGCGGCAGTGTCCAGGTAGGGATTATCCAGAGCGTCTACGGAAATAGCAACGGTGGGGATGCCATGCAGGTAGCCTTGCAAAGCGGCGCCTACTGTTCCCGAGATAAGCACATTATCGCCCACATTGGGTCCGTGGTTTATCCCGGAAACGACCAGGTCTATCTTGTCTTTAACCAGTTTAGTTAAAGCCAGAATAACGCAATCGGCTGGAGTGCCCTCTACCGAGTAGGTTTCTACCTCCGGTACCAGAGGTTTTGCGCTTTGCACCCTTAGTGGTTTATTCAGGGTAACTGCAGTGCCTATGCCGCTCTGTTCTCTATCTGGAGCGACGACTATTACTTCGGCGATTTTCTTTAGCGCCTTGACCAGCATCCACAGTCCCTGGGCGGATATTCCATCATCATTAGTTACCAGTATTTTCATAGGAACGCCTTTAATTCTACTTGAACTACCGCTTAATGACAATTCCCATCCATTATTGTATTATTTAAGAGAGCTACTGTTTAAGGAGAGGACTATATGTGGCTTCAAACCAGGATGTTTTTGTTAGTCGCCGTTATGTTTGGCATCCTCTATGGTGTAATCACCGGCATGGGTGTCTGGATGGGGGCGGGAAGTGCCTGGCTCTACATTATTTTGGCTTTCGGCTTCCTCGGTATCCAGTATCTGATTAGCCCGGCTATTGTTGGCTGGACGATGAAGATAAAGTGGGTCTCGGAAAAAGAAGAGCCAGAGCTACACCGGATGGTGGCTGAACTAGCCAGGGGGGCACACCTGCCTAAACCTAAAGTTGGCATCTCACAGCTAGCTATACCCAATGCCTTTGCTTTCGGCCGAACACGGCGGGACGGGCGAGTTTGTGTTACCCGCGGTATCCTGAAGCTATTGAGTCGGGATGAGCTTAAGGCTGTCCTCGGGCACGAAATATCTCACATTAAACACCGTGATATGGTAATCATCACCTTACTTTCGGCTATCCCGCTGATGCTGTACTGGCTCGCCTGGGGCATGATGTGGGGAGGGATGTTCGGTGGCCGCCGGCAGGGAGGTGGTTATGCCGCGCTAATTGGACTCGGCGCCTTTCTCCTCTACTTCATTACCAATCTCTTGGTGCTCTATGGCTCTAGGATACGTGAGTACTATGCCGACCTGGGCAGTGTTCAGTTGGGAAATACGCCGCATCACTTGGCAACGGCGCTATATAAGCTGGTCTATGGAAATGCCCGCTTGAGAAACAGCCAAGAACTCAAACGAGTTGAAGGGGTTAAAGCTTTCTTCGTCAACGACCCTTCCCGGGCGTGGTACGAGATTAAGGAGCTATCCCAGATTGACCAGGACATGAGTGGCACTATCAACTATAATGAACTCATGGCACTACGCCAGAAGGAAGTGAAGCTGGGCACTTCTCATAAATTGATGGAGCTTTTCACAACTCACCCTAACATGCTCAAAAGGATAAAGCACTTATCCACCCTTGGTGTTTGAGTGAAGACTATACTGCAATCTACACATTCCGTGGCTTGCCTGCCCATTTATCTTTATCTACCTCTCCATTGTAGGCCTGCTTAGGTGTTACTCCCCAGGCTATCCCGGCGGCGGCAATGGCTTTAATCACATCACCAACTATGAAGGGCAAGAGTCCCATAGTCAGAACTTGGTAGAAACTGGCAGCTCCTACTCCAACTAGGTTTAGCCACAGGTGTAGTTGAAGCAGTCCCGGTATATAGATTAGAACAAAGTTGGCGAAGAGCATTAAACCCAGCATACTGGGAAAGCTTCTTGCCCTGATGTACTTATCAGTAAAATAGCCAAGAAACAGAGCAGCTAGAATGAAACCAATAATATAACCTCCGGTAGGTCCAGCAAGATGGCCAACACCTCCTGACCAGCCGGTAAACCACGGTAGCCCGGCAATCCCAAGCCCGGCATAAGCAGCCAAACTAAGACCTCCATACCATCGGCCAAGAAGAACACCAACCAGCAACACGGCGAAGGTTTGCCCGGTAATTGGCACCGGAGTCCAGGGAAGGGGGAGCCGTATTTGAGCGGCAAGCCCGGTGGCACATGCCAGGCCTAGCACCAGAGCAATCTTCTTGATTAAGCTCAGCTCATACCGCCACCGGTAGGCGTTATACCGTGCCATCCTCCATCTATCCAGAGCGCTTACTGCCATACTCTAATCTCCTTTCTTAATTACGGGGTTCACAAATAAATTAGCGGTCGCGTCTTAAAGACACATCTCCACTGATAATCCTCTTTACATCACCGTCCTTCGTTCTTACCAGTAGGAAGCCTTCCCTATCTATGTCCAAGGCTTCTCCCTCTATTTCCTCTGCCCCAGCACTAACCTTTACCCGGGAGCCGATAGTATTGTCCAGTGTCTTCCACTTCTCTCTTATGGTGCCAAACCCGGATACTAGGAACTCGTTGTAGAGCGTTTCGAACTCGGCTAGAAGGCACTGAAGAAACCTCACACGGGAAATATGCCCGCCACATTCTTCAGCTAGAGAAGTGGCAATCCCTCTTATCGACTCTGGTAAAAGTGACCTCTGGGTATTCACATTTATTCCGATACCGAGAATGATATAGTTTACCCTATCTATCTCAGAACTCGTTTCGGTTAATATCCCCCCCACCTTCTTGCCACCTAAAGTTATATCGTTAGGCCATTTTACTCTCGGTTGAAGGGGGGTTACTCTTTTAATCGCCTTGCTTACCGCTACGGCGGTAATTAGGGGAATTTGGAGAACCTGAGCCGGTCTAAGATTCGGCCGCAATATGATGGAGAGATATACTCCTTCACCAGCCGGTGAGACCCAGTTCCTTCCCACTCTCCCTCTGCCTTTGGTTTGTCCCTCAGAGATGACCACCGTTCCATCTTCTGCTCCCCGTTTGGCAAGTTCCTCGGCTACATCCTGAGTTGAGGTAACCTCTTCACGATACACAATATGCTTCCCAATAAGATGAGTGTCGAGACCCAGGCTAATCTCTTCGGGAAGAAGTCGGTCAGTGCTTTTAACGAAGGAATATCCCAGTCGGGGAGATGAGGTAATCTTGTATCCCTTCTTGCGCAACTCGTTGACATGCTTCCAAACCGCTGTTCTTGAGATATTAAACCGCCTACCCAGCTGTTCTCCGGAAACATGACCTTCTTGCTGTAGGGCTTTGAGAATTAATGTTCTCATTAGGTTAACATTTTAGCACATAGTTTTTAGAATGTTAACCCTTTCCTGTGTCTGTGGTTAACAATACTCGAGGCTGGCTTGAAGGACAACAGAGTGATTATCAATATTCCAAACAATCCCAGAATTAACTCATTTTTCCTTATCGCCTCCTTATCTACTATAATGTATTCACTACTGTTAGGAGGTAATGAATATGGTAGTCACCAAGAGAATCAGTCTTCAGTCTAAAGGACACTGCGATATTATTGACGTTACATCTCAGGTAGAACAGCAAGTCGCTGGGGCAGGTGTAAATGACGGAACGGTTACCCTATTTGTCACCGGCTCAACCGCCGGGGTATCTACTATTGAATTTGAGTCTGGTTTACTTTCCGATTTCCAGGATATGTGGGAGCGGAATTTCCCTAAAAACATTCCGTATAAACATGACAGTGCCTGGGGCGAGGGTAATGGATACTCACATGTCCGTGCCTCACTTCTGGGCGCCTCGTTAGTAATTCCTTTCAACGACAAAAGGTTAGCTCTGGGTACATGGCAGCAGATAGTAGTGGTAGATTTCGACAACCGCTCCCGGTCAAGACAAATTGTGTTGCAAATAATGGGTGACTGAAGAGAGACTATTTACCCTGTATCAGGGAGAAGAATTCAGCCCGACTTGCTGCCTTTCGGCGAAAGGTGCCCCTCAGGGCTGAGGTGACAACATTGCTTCCCGGCTTCTTGATACCCCGCATAACCATGCACAGGTGTTCTGCTTTCACCACTATTGCCACCCCATCAGGCTTAAGCCCATCAAAAATGACATCGGCAATCTGGGTAGTCAGCCTCTCCTGAATTTGGGGGCGTCTAGCCACGATTTCTACTACCCTGGCTAATTTGCTGATACCGACAACACGCCCATTAACATCGGGAATATAGCCGATATGAACTGTTCCGTAAAATGGCAGAAGGTGATGTTCACACATAGAATAAAAGGGGATATCTCTCACAATTACCATTTCCCTGTGCCCCAGCTCGTAACCTACCGCCAGCTCCTCCTTGGCATCCTTGTCCACCCCTACAAAAAGCTCGGCATACATCTCAGCCACGCGCCTCGGCGTATCTACCAAGCCTTCTCTTGCCGGGTCTTCCCCAATTGCCTTAATGAGAGAAGCTACTGCTGTCCTGATTCCAGCCTCATCAATCACGGTAAGCCTCCTTCAATACGGTTAACCCCAGCCTAAAGCTTGTTCTACAGCGGCTAAATCAGCCGGAAGCTCAAGAAGCGGCGGAGCACTTTTCAGCACGGCATCAGGGTCTTTGAGTCCGGTGCCAGTTATAATGCAGACCACCCTTTTCCGCGAAAAGTCCATGCCTTGCTGAGAAAGCTTTATCAGGCCGGCTAGAGAAGCTGCTGAAGCTGGCTCCCCAAAAACGCCCGCCTTGGTAGCCAGCAGTCGGTAAGCGGACAGAATTTCGTCATCACTAACCATGTCAATAGTGCCGCCGGATTCATCACGGGCGGTGACTGCCTTCTGCCAGCTAGCCGGGTTGCCTATTCTTATCGCGGTGGCAACAGTCTGTGGCTCCTTAACTACATGCCCCCGAACAATGGGTGCCGCTCCCTTAGCTTGAAAACCCATCATCTTGGGTTTATTCTTTGCCCTGCCGGCTTGATAATATTCCACGAAACCTTTCCAGTAAGCGGTAATATTACCCGCATTACCTACCGGAATAAAAAGACAGTCCGGGGCTTCACCTAATACATCAATAATCTCAAAGGCAGCCGTTTTTTGTCCCTCTATACGATGAGGATTGAGTGAATTTACCAGAGTAGCCGGATGCCGCTGAGTTAGACTTCGCACTATTTGTAAAGCCTGGTCAAAATTCCCATCAATAGTAATTATCTTAGCCCCATAGATAGTAGCTTGAACCAGCTTGCCCAGAGCGATTTTGCCCCCGGGCACAATAACGATAGCGCTAAGCCTACAAAAGGCAGCATAGGCAGCGGCGGAGGCGCTGGTATTACCGGTTGAAGCACATATCACCGCATTGCTGCCAGCTTCCATTACCTTAGCTACAGCAACCACCATGCCCCTGTCTTTAAATGAACCGGTGGGGTTGCACCCCTCGAGTTTAAGGTACAGCTCACCACAACCAATCTCCTTCTCTATCTCGCCACACCTGACTAGAGGAGTATCGCCCTCGCCCAACGAAAACAAGGGCGTTTTAGAGGTAAGCGGGAGGAAGTCTTTATATCTAGCTAGAACTCCAGATTTCATCCCTGTCCTTTCACTCAAGCCTCGACCCGAATGAAGTTATTTATCTCCTTAATCATAGCTAGGGGGGCCAGCTCACCAAGAGCCTTTTGCACTGCCGCTTCTTTAGCGGGATGGGTCATAATAACAATTTCAGCCGTCTGAGTAGCACTATCCGCCAACTTCTGGATAACTGAGGAAATACTGATTAGATGGTCACCCAAAATTTTAGAAATCTGAGCTAAAACCCCAGCACGGTCAGCAACATTCATCCTAAAATAGTAGCGGGTCTCTATGTCTGACATACGTTTAATGCTCTTGCCCGGCTCTAAAATCCACTTAGCTCTATTACCGACACCGAGAGCAACATCCTGAGCTGCCGATACAATGTCAGCGACAACGGCACTGCTGGTAGGCAACGCCCCGGCACCCTCGCCAAAGAAAAGCACCTTACCGACAAGGTCGCCTTCAACCAGAACCGCATTATAGACGCCATCAACCTTGGCCAGGAGGGAATCTTCAGGAATAAAAACGGGGTGTACCCGCACTTCAATCGACTTATCACTCTGCTTGGCTATAGCCAGCAGCTTTATAGCGAACCCCAGCTCTTGCGCGTATTGGAAGTCACGGCTATCAAGTCGGGAAATCCCCTCATGATAGACGTCTTCAGGCTGAACCTGGCTCCGAAAGGCTAAAGAGGCAAGAATAGCCAACTTGTAGCTAGCATCTATCCCTTCCACATCATCTTCTGGATTAGCCTCGGCATAGCCTAACTCCTGGGCTTTGCTAAGGGCTGAGGAAAAATCCACACCCTCCTTTGCCATTCGGGTAAGAATATAGTTGGTAGTCCCGTTGATTATGGCATAAATACCCTTTATCTTATTAGCTACCAGTTCATTTTGAAAGGGTGCGATTAAGGGAATACCACCACCAGCGCTAGCTTCATAGTGCAGACCAACCCCATGCTGTTGAGCTAAAGCCAGCAGTTTCACTCCGTGCTTGGCAATGGCCTCCTTGTTGGCGGTAACTACATGCTTACCGTCAGATATGGCTCTCTCTAAATACGCTAAGGCTGGGCTCTCACCCCCTATTGTCTCAACCACTATATCTATCTCAGGATTGGCGAAAAACTGGTCAGCATCAGTGGTAACCAGCTTAGGGTCTATTCCTATTGCCTTCACTTCGGCTAAATCCGACTCTAATACCTTTAACTTGCGCAGGATAAGAGGACAGCCAGCCTGTTTTGCCAGGACTTCCGCCTTATCCATTAAAACTTTAGCCACCTGCCCACCGACTACTCCCAACCCCATTAATCCAATTCCAATGCTCTTTTTCTTCATTGCCTTAACCCCTGGTTTAATTCTAGCTCTTTAGAGCTCTCTCTATCGCCCATGCCTTTTTCTCATCATCCAGATAACTCTCAACAATATTTTCTGAGTTATCCCAAAGCGCCGAAACCCAATCGTTCAAAGCCTTAGCCTTCAGCAAATCCCTATCAGCATCCTCAATCTGCCTATTATCAGCTTTGTCTAGAACCTTTAGCAGCCAGTAGCCTCCTCTAGTTATAATAGCCTCGTCCTTTACCGGTTCACTCAGTGTCCCTGGCTCCAGCTTAGCATCAAAAACAGCCTCATCAAAGGCTGAGGTCATCATACCTGGTGCCAATAAACCCAAATACCCCCCTTTTTCCGCCACCGCAAGCTGTGAGAATTCCTCAGACAAAGTAGCAAAGTCCTCGCCGACCTCCAGCCTGGCTCTTACCTCCCACGCTTCTTCTTCACTCTCTAGCACCATTGCTTGAACACTGGCCTCTTCCTCATCCTCCTCCCTTTCCAAGACTTCAATCAGCCAGTAGCCAATGCCCTTGGCTTTGTCTTCGTCGTATATCGGCTGGCTTAACGCGCCTACTTCAGCGCTGAACGCATGCTCGCTAAGTATGGGAGTCCCTAATAGTATAGTCAAGACATCCTTGGATTGCCACCCAAGGTCACCCTTTTCCGAAAGACCATCTAGAGAAAGTTCGTCAGCCAACTCAGTAAAGTCTTCGCCAGCCTCTAGTCTGGCTCTCACTTCTTGTGCCTGGCTCTCACTCTCCAGGAACATCGCCATTATGTGCCTCTGCTCGCCAAATACCGGCACCTCCTGCTCAAAATGCTCGTCATGCAGTTTGGTTATCAACATCTCAGCCCTGACTAAATCCCGATAGTCCCTGCTTAAAGGTGGGTCACGACTCTCAAGCTGCTCATCAACTGCGTCATTGCTAACGCTAATGCCCAGTCTCATAGCTTCTTGTCTTACTAGTTCATTTTGTTCAATAATCCTCACTGCTTCATCAGCCAAGGAATACATATAATAGGTAGATTGACCTTCCCCATAGAATTTAAGCGTTTTTACGTAGTAATCCATACTAAACTCGGTATCATTTACCCTGATTACGGTTTCATGTAGCGGTTTATATTGGCTAATGTACCAACCAGCCCCGACTAGGACTATAACTGCGGCAATAACAGAGAGTCCCGAGATAGCGATAATGCGCTGTCTTTTTTTCTGCCGCTGCCAATGGGAAAGCTGACGCTTGGTAAATTCACCCCGTGGTCTCTCGATTCTCTTCTTAGTCAAACCTATGTCCTTTTTCAGTAAAAGTGGTTCCAGGAAACTCAGCGATTTTTCTGGGCGTCTGATACCCTATATTTATAACTTAAAAGCACAATCTTTTCAAACATAACTATAAGAAATTGTTTAGCAACCTATCCCCCTGACCCCCTTCCCTTATTAAGGGAAGGGGGAGTGCAGGTAAGAGAGGGGTGAAGCCCCTCTCTAAAATCTCTTCCTTCTCCTTCAAAGGAGAGTCAAAGAGAGGCGAAGCCTCTCTTATATCACTAATTCCCCTTCCCCTTGTTAAGGGGAAGGGGATAAAGGGGATAGGGTTACTAAATAAAAGCTTAAAGGGGGTGAGGTTAGTAAACAATCTTACTACCAGCCTTACTTGGGCTCCTTCTTCAGGAAAATTTCAAGGCTCTTTATCTCGCCTACCCCCCTCAGCGAAGAGGCCATGGCAATAAGGGTATTGCTGATGATTTCTTCGGGGAAGGCAGTCAAGGAGACAGGAACATTATTTATATAAAGAGAGGCTCGTTCCCGCTGGGGCTTTATGAAACCCTCCTCCAGGAGGTCAGCTAGACCTTTAACATCCTCGAAGGAGAACTGCCTAGCCTTGGTTTCAAGGGGTTCATCGGTGACTATAGCCACCACCTTCTTAATAACCCTCAGCGGTGGCCCGGCTTCCTTCCGATGGGTTTCTATCTTGGGAGCCTCGCTATCTTTGAAACCTTCAGTGAGGATAATATCATAGTCCTCACCGAGGAGCCGAACTATCTCGCCGAGGGTGGACTCCCGTGTGACCGGCTTGATTAGCACCACCTTTTTCGGGGAACTGATAGTCGTAGCCTCACTCCCAGCTTGAATATGGCGCCAACTATCCTTGTCCGGCTCATCAAAGGTTATATCCTGGGGGACGTGCTTAATGGTAGCTACCCGATAGCCTCTCAATTTTAACTCCCCGATTAGCCTTTCGATAAGGGTCGTCTTTCCTGATTTTGATTTACCCACAATTGAAACTATGGGAGGCATTATCTATTTCCCTCCTTTCCTGACTTGTTCCTCGCTGGCACTTCCTGATTTTGGTGGTAAGACTCCCTCTTTAGCTGACACAGTCTTAGATAGTATCTGACTAAGAACTTGAGCCATGGAGGCGAAAGCATCAGAGTTGTAGCTTTCTATTTCTCCTTCATCACAGAGCTTAGCCAGTTCGGGGTCTATAGGCAGCTGCCCCAGAAGCGGGGCTTCGACGACTTGTGCCATCTTCTGTGCCTTACTCTTGCCAAAGAGTTCGATTCGCTTATTTATTTCGGGAACATATAAATAGCTCATATTCTCGACTACACCCAGGACCGGCTTGTTCATTCTCTTAGCCATGCTTACCGCTTTTCTAACTATCATAGCGGTTAAATCCTGAGGGGTGAAAACAATGACTACCCCAGATACCGGGATTGATTGCAGGACAGTAAGAGAAGCATCGGCTGTGCCCGGCGGCAGGTCTACAATCAGGTAATCAAGCCTGCCCCAGACCACATCTTGCCAGAACTGGGTAATAGCTTTCGACAAGAGAGGACCACGCCAGATAATCGCCACATCCTCCTGGGGTAGAAGAAGATTCATAGATATAACCTCAATCCCTGTCTTTGATGCTACTGGCAGAATTCCGGTAGGGCTGCCACCAGGTCGAGTGGTGATGCCAAACATCTTGGGGATGGTAGGACCGGTGATATCAGCATCCAGAATACCTACCTCATAACCCTGGCGCTTAAGGGCAACCGCCATAAGGCTAGACACCAGAGATTTACCCACCCCCCCTTTGCCGCTCATTACGGCAATGACATGGCTAACCTGATTCAGCTCTCCAGGCTTGACCTCAATAAATTCTACCTCTACCTCTTTTACGTCAGGCAGCTTCTCCACGAGCGCTTTTGTTTTGGTTCTAACCCAATCTTGAGCCTCCTTACTCAGAGCCGTTGAAGCCAGAGTGATATTAACCTTTCGTTTAGAGACCTTAACCTCACGAACCAGATTCAGCATCACCAGGCTACGCATTGGACCGGCTACCAACACCTCTTTTAGGCTCTCTCTCACCTGCTCTTCAGTTGCCATAAATTTTTCTCCTTATCCATCAGGCTATCCCCAAATATGCGCTATATCATTATAAAGCTTAAGAATATCCCTGTCACTAAGGCATAGAAGATACCCCTATTTAGTGCTAGAATATCCTAGAAGCCATGATTAAACAAAATGTTGTTCAGATATTGAGTGAGCTACCAAATGGGGTTGAATTGGTAGCCGCCGCCAAAACCAGGAACCCCGGGGAGATTCTGCAGGCAATTGAAGCCGGCATAAAAATTGTGGGCGAAAATTATGTCCAGGAAGCCGAACCGGCTTACGAGGTAGTAGGCAATAGAGCAAAGTGGCACTTCATAGGATATCTTCAAAGAAACAAGGTTAAAAAGGCGGTGAAGCTATTTGACATGATAGAAACTGTCGACTCTGTTGAAATAGCTGGGGAGATTGATAAGCGGTGTGCTCAAATTGGTAAGGTGATGCCGGTATTAATCGAGATAAACAGTGGCCGGGAAGAACAAAAGTCGGGTGTATTCCCGGAAAAGGCGGAGCAACTGGTGAGAGAGATTTCAAGTCTGCAAAACATAAGGGTAAAGGGGCTTATGACCATGGGTCCCCGCTTCGGAAACCCTGAAGATTCGAGACCCTGTTTTGTGGAGACAAAAAAAATATTTGATAAGCTTAAGAATCTTAACCTGCCTAATGTAGAAATGAGATATCTTTCCATGGGGATGACAAACTCTTATAAAATTGCCATAGACGAGGGCGCCAATATAGTGAGAATAGGGAGCAAAATATTTGGCGAGAGGGATTATAAAAAGGCGGGTTAGTGGTTAGTGAGTTTGAATCTCTAAAGACTGAGACTTTTATCATCAGTCCAAAAGCTCTAATTCCTTGATTATATCGTCCAGGTTAACAAATGGTATACAATTGATATTCTTTTCTTTGCAGCCGGTGAGCAGGTCACCGGTGGCGAAAACATGATGAGCCTGCCTTGCTGCGGGCAGGTCGGAAATACCATTACCGACGTATATTACCCGATAACCTTCTTTTACGAATAACCTGGTATATGTTCCCTTGAAATCACTCTGTAATTGGTTGCCCTCAGGTCCTATATATTTGACTTCCACCCCTTCGGGACGGAACTCGGTTCGGGCAGCGAACACCTCAACATTCTCCACGCCAATATCTCGCAAGATTGCTTCTATATAGAAATCCAGGCCATTGCTCATGATGACGAACTGGAAGCCCTTGTGACGGCAGTAGTCCAGCAATTCGCTAAATCCGGCTCTTATTTCCACCTTGCCTTTTATAAAGTCGAGCAGGGTTTGCCTATCGGCTTTAATCATGGCAAAGGCCTGCGTATTGAAATGACCGACAGCTATTTTGCCTTTTCTGTATTCCGCTAACGGTTGCCTCCAGTCTCCGCTGGCAAAGGCGTCCAACATCAGGTAACTCGTATCCTGGAGGGTAATTGTGCCATCGAAATCACACTGAACCAAGGTCTTCATTGCTTCAGTTGATGGTAACATATTTGAGATATAGCGTCCATCGCTGAAATTGTTAGCAACCTATCCCCCTAACCCCCTTCTCTCTCCCGAGAGTCTGACTTAATGAGGTGTCTAAGAGGGGCGTTAAGCCCTTCTTCTATTCATCTTTCCCCCTCTCCTTAAGAAGGAGAGGGGGATAAAGGGGGTGAGGTTGGTAAATAATCTCGAAAGGGCTTGCCCTGCCCAACCTTAAGGGCGAGCTTCAATTGCCCTTCAAAATAATTTATGCTAGTATTGAAAGACAGATACGGCGGGGTGTAGCGCAGCCAGGTAGCGCACCTGAATGGGGTTCAGGTGGTCGCCGGTTCGAATCCGGCCACCCCGACTTTTGAGGCTAAACCGTGCCGAAACGGCATGGAAAAGATACGCGACGACCACCTGAATCATATTTTTGTGGTCACCAGTATTGAGTCCCTCATTAAGGGCTACATCCTCAACTGCCGCTGCGAGGGCAAGTCCCCCAAGACCATCGAGTTCTATACTGAAAATCTCCGCCGCTTCCTGTGGTATGCCGAGAGGGAGAACTGGCCAAGGCAAGTTCAAACAAGAGTGCGGCTGGTGTCCTGATGCTAACAAGGAACATATCAACTAATTATTAGCCCGACAGCTTTCCGATGTCCGGTTAAATAAGTGGCTTAAAAACAGTGTGCCATTGTTAGAAAATAAGAAAGCAAGACCGCCTGACTTGTAATAAGGTGGCCGGTAACTTAACAAAATGACGAATTGTTAAACGGGGTAATTGTTTCGTTTTCTGAGCACTTTTGCTTGGATAAATGAGTACAGCAATTCGATAATAGTTTACGTAGGATACTGGAGTGTGGTTACTAAGCTCAAATTATAGGATTTACTAGAAATACGGGAAAGGCAGTTTCATAGCTTCGGTGAGGTTTCCTAGTGCCATCTAAGGATGATTTGAAACCTAATTTGCCAGCTGGCAATTGCAAAATATATGTATTGACAATTGTCCTCATATTAATTTATAATTTTAAGTGCTACGCTAGGTGGAACTTCATCTAATACAGTTTTTAGGTTATAATTAAATAAATACGGTGAAAGGTGAGGGAGCTATAAAAAACGGAGAGCTTGATAGACGAGAATTTAGTGTGGGAGATAGGCACTAGTGAATGTACCGCATAGCTGAAAAGCAGAGGCTATCTTACTCCTTTTCCTGTCACGAATTTAAAAGCCTTTTTAAAAAGGCAGGAATCGATTGGCATTTAACTCAAACTTATGAAGAATTGTCCAACAATTAAGCTGAGGAAAGTGATCATTACTGGAGGAGCAGGGTTTATCGGTTCGCATCTTGCCGAGGAACTGGCTGGGCGAGGCTACCAGACTATTATCCTTGATGACCTATTTTCCGGGCTAGGTCCTCTTGTGACCAGCCTCTCTTCTCTCGCAACGCCTTTACCTTTTTCTTAAACTCTTCCATTATACCTCAAAAACTGTATTAAATGAAGTTCCGCCTACTGTAGCACCTGAGATTATAAACCAATATGAGGACAATTGTCAATATGTGTATTATAAAGTTGCCAGATGACAATTATAGAACGTTACGTGTTTTTAGCATAAGGGAGCATTTTATCTTTAGAAATAGCGGATAATTTAGAAAAAGGCTACCCTCAAATTCGATAATATTTCCTTAGACCATACTTGCACAGATTATTATATTGTTGCTTCTTAAACATCAGAAATAATATAATAGGAGACGAAAGGAGGCAAGCGGCCTCCACCTTTTATCGGGGCTGAATGGGTCAAGACTTAGTGTTCCAAGGAGGTTAACATGAGTGAAGATAAGGAAACCGTGGCGCCGAAGGCTGTTGTGTTACTGCCGGGAGTGAGTTCGAGCTATGGGAATGGGTGGCGACAACTGTGGAAGTATTTCCTAGAGCTACTCTTAATAAGTATCATTGCCTTCGTGATTAGTTTACCTGCTGCTTCTGGTCGATTTGACGGTGACTTTGGTATATTAGGCATTCTGGCAATAGCCTACGGTATCTTGATTGTGGGACCTATAGAATACGGTAGGGCGTTTGCCTATCTTAAAGCAGCGAGGGGTGATACGTTAAAGATAAAAGATGTATTCGGAGCTTTTCAAAACTACTGGAATGCCGTTTTAGCGAATTTGCTGGTTGGTGTCATCGTCGTTACTGGGTTTGTGCTTTTGATAGTACCAGGCATCATATTTGCCTGTAAGTTAGTCTTTACCCCTTACCTTGTCGTAGACCGAAAAATGGAAGTAATCGAGGCAGTTAAAGAGAGCTGGCGCATGACTGGTGGGCATGCCTGGAAAGTGTTCTTAATCTTCTTACTGGCAATCCCCATAGGAATTGCCGGGCTCATCTGCTTCGGTGTGGGAATCATTGTGGCAATTATGTGGGTAAGGCTCACCGTGGCTTCGTTATATCATGCCGTTAGTTTGTCACGGGAGTCGAGTGCACCAGCGGAGTGAATAAGCTCCCCTTAGACTTCGGCCAGGTCTAGTTCATCCCAGAGGATGTCATCTAAATCAAAGACCGGTCCGTCCGTGCATACTTGCTTCAGGCCGCTCTTTGTCTTCAGGGTGCAGCCGTAACAGGTTCCAAGCCCACACCCCATCCTTACTTCCAGGGAAATCTGGACTGGCTTTGTTTTGAGGTTCTGGGACGCCATAGTCCGATACATCCGGGTGGGTCCACAGGCAAAGACTTGGTCTGCCCAGTCAATAAAGTCGGGTAAGAAGTCGGTTATCATGCCCTTCTTGCCGGCGGTTCCATCTTCAGTGGTAGTGACAAGCTCGGTTTCAGGGGGAAGTAAATGCCCGGGATAAAGCTGGCTGGCGGTTGATGCGCCTAAAAGCAGCCTTACCGAATACCCTTGAGTTACCATTTTTTGAGACAGGAAGCATAATGGCGCAATACCGATGCCACCAGCTAGTAATAGCAGGTTACGTGATGAAGAATGAATGGCATAGCCATTACCTAGTGGGCCGAGCAAGTCCAAGTTATCACCGACTTTACGTTGAGATAACCACTGTGTGCCTTTTCCGATTACAGTGAACAGCAGAGCTAGTTTAGCCCCTCCGGTTTCATCAGCTAGCTGGTGGATGCTCAACGGGCGGCGTAGCAGGGTTTCTTCTCCACAGTGCACCATGACAAATTGTCCTGGTTGGGTGGTAGCGGCTATCTGGGGAGAGTTCAGCCAGATAAGGTAAACCCCCGGCATAATTTCGCCGTTGGAAATGATGGCGGCAGCAGCTTGCTTCAAGGATGCTCCTTTCGGCTTTATTTAATATCCGTATGATAACTCTGCAAGGATTTGACCCCTGACTTTGCCTGACGATGCGCCATAATCCCTGTTGCAACTGCCATTGCTGCAGCTAATGTAGTGATATAGGGAACCTTACATTTAATCGCTGTCTTACGTATATAAGAGTCATCATATTGGCTTATTTTACCGGTGGGAGTATTTATAACTAATTGAATATCGCCATTCATGATGGCATCAACGATATTGGGGCGCCCCTCGTATACCTTGAGAATTAAATCTGTTTCAATGCCCTGACTAGCAAGGAACTTATGGGTGCCATTAGTGGCTTTTATTTTAAAGCCGAGTTTTGTGAACTGTTCAGCGACTTCATAAACTGCGGGGCGATCTTTAGGGGATACGGTTATCAAGACAGTACCTTCTGATGGAAGTAATTGCTGTGAGGCTACCTGTGCCTGAAAGTAGGCAAGGCCAAAAGAATTTGCGATTCCAAGTACTTCTCCAGTAGACCGCATTTCTGGCCCCAGTAGAGGGTCTACTTCAGGGAACATATTAAACGGAAAAACCGCTTCTTTAACCCCGAAGTGTGGTATCTTTCGAGGCTTAAGGTCAATCTCGCTTAGCTTTTTACCTAGCATAAGTTGAGTCGCGATTCTAGCCATGGGAATATTACAGACCTTCGATACTAATGGGACTGTCCGTGAGGCTCGCGGATTAGCTTCCAACACAAAAACAATATTATTGGCAATAGCGTACTGGATGTTCATTAGTCCTATTACATTGAGTTCCTTAGCGATTTTCTTAGTATATCTATGAATAGTGTCAATGTGCTCCGGTGTCAGGCTTACCGGCGGAATGACGCAGGCAGAATCACCAGAGTGTATACCGGCTAATTCAATATGCTCCATAATTGCGGGGACAAAAGTGCCAGTGCTATCAGCAATAGCGTCCGCTTCTGTCTCAATGGCATTTTCTAAGAACTTGTCAATCAAGATAGGCCGATCGGGGGTGACACCGACGGCAGCGGCAACATATTCCTTCAACATTTCCTCATCATAAACTACCTCCATTCCCCGTCCACCCAATACGTATGATGGTCGCACCATTAGTGGGTACCCGATTTGTTGGGCGATATTGAGAGCTTCGCCCAAGTTACTTGCCATTCCTGAAAGCGGCATAGGAATATCCAATTCTTTCATCCGTTGTCGGAATCGGTCTCTATCCTCAGCAAGGTCTATTGCTTCGGGTGAAGTACCTAAAATCTTGACGCCTGCTTCGGCCAGCTCATTGGCGATGTTAAGCGGTGTCTGGCCGCCAAACTGGACAACGACACCTAAAGGTTTCTCCTTTTCGTAAATACTCAATACGTCTTCAACTGTCAGTGGCTCAAAATATAGCTTGTCTGAAGTATCGTAATCAGTTGATACCGTTTCAGGGTTGCAGTTAACCATAATCGTCTCGTATCCGTCATCGCGTAGGGCAAAGGCAGCGTGAACACAGCAGTAATCAAATTCGATTCCTTGTCCAATACGGTTGGGGCCACCCCCCAGAACCATTACCTTTTTCCGATTGCTACTTGTGGTCATATCTGGGCTGTTGTAGGTTGAATAGTAATACGCAGCATTTTCCACACCGCTTACCGGAACTGGCTCCCAGCCTTCCTTCACACCTAGGGCAATCCGTTTTCTTCGTATTTCTTTTTCCGGCACGCCGAGAAGCTTTGATAGATAGCGGTCGGCAAACCCGTCCTTTTTAGCCCGTATTAGTAGGTCATCCGGCAGTGGCTTTCCGTGGTAGTGCAGGATTTGCTCCTCTAGTTCAACAAGCTCTTTCATCTGAGTGATGAACCATGGTTTGATGTATGTTTTTTCATACAATTCCGGCACGTTGGCGCCCTTACGTAACGCCTCATACATAATAAATTGTCGTTCGCTACTCGGTTCATTTAGCAACTCCATAAGCTCGCCCAGCGACTTCTCATGAAAATCTTTGGCAAAACCCAGTCCGTAGCGTCCATTTTCTAAGGAACGGATCGATTTTTGGAATGCTTCTTTATAGGTTTTGCCAATGCTCATTGCTTCACCAACAGCACGCATCTGGGTGCCGAGTTTGTCCTCGGCATCTTTAAATTTTTCAAAAGCCCAGCGAGCAAACTTGACTACGACGTAATCACCCCAAGGGGTGTATTTTTCCAGTGTCCCTTCTCGCCAATATGGGATTTCGTCTAAAGTAAGCCCCGCCGCCAGTTTAGAGGAGATGAGAGCGATTGGAAAACCAGTAGCCTTGGAGGCAAGAGCTGACGAGCGAGACGTCCTGGGATTAATTTCAATCACGACAACGCGCCCAGTCTTCGGGTCATGGGCAAACTGAATATTTGTGCCGCCAATCACCCGTATCGCCTCGACAATCTTGTAAGAGTAATCTTGAAGGCGTTTCTGAAGTTCTGGGTGAATAGTCAGCATAGGTGCCGTGCAGAAGGAGTCTCCGGTGTGGACTCCCATCGCATCCACGTTTTCAATGAAACATACAGTTATCATCTGATTTTTGGCATCACGGACAACTTCCAGTTCTAGCTCTTCCCAGCCCAGCACCGATTCCTCTATCAGTACCTGCCCGATTAGACTGGCAGAAATACCCCGACTGGCAACAGTACGTAATTCCTCTACGTTATAAACAAGCCCGCCACCAGTACCCCCCATACAATAAGCAGGACGTACAACCACGGGGTAGCCCAGGCTAGCTGCCACCCGTTCGGCATCAACAACACTATAAACGGCTTCACCTTGCGGCATTTCTATGCCCAACCGATTCATTGTCTCCTTGAAAGAAGTCCGGTCTTCACCCCGAACAATAGCATCAATCTCAACGCCAATTACCTTTACTCCATATTTATCAAGAACACCAGAACGGGCTAATTCGGCACTGAGGTTGAGACCGGTTTGACCGCCAAGATTTGGCAGTAGAGCATCGGGCTTCTCTTTTTCAATGATTCGTGTCATCGACTCTAGATTAAGTGGCTCAATATAGGTAACATCGGCCGTGCCAGGGTCAGTCATAATAGTTGCTGGATTTGAATTTACCAACACGATCTTGTAACCCAAGCTGCGTAGTGCTTTACAGGCCTGAGTTCCCGAGTAGTCAAATTCGCAAGCCTGCCCGATGACAATGGGCCCAGAACCAATAATCATGATTTTCTTAATATCATTTCGCCGTGGCACGCAGATACCTCCCTTTTAATGACCTAAATAGTTAAATTACTTTCGGCTAAATATTCGTGGAGGGTCTTAGACTTCCTTTAATATTCTCTTCCTCTCCTCAACTTTAATTGAATCTTCTTTATAGACTAGCTTTCCCTGTGATAGGGTTGCCATGACCTTGCCCTTGAGGGTAGAACCAGCCAGAGGGGTATTCTTGCCTTTAGAGGCAAAGACTGTGGTGTCGACTACCCACTCCACATCTGGGTCAAAAACGGTAACATCGGCTGGGGTTCCGACAGCCAGCGTGCCCAGCTTCCCGCATTTATCACCGATAATTTTGGCTGGCTCACAGGTGAGCTTGGCGATGATGGTGGTTAGAGTTAGCTCTCCGTTATACACCAGACTCATCAGACTGCCCAGGGCGGTTTCAAAGCCGCTGATACCAAAGGTGGCCAGGGCAAACTCGCACAATTTATCAACTTCGCTATGTGGGGCATGGTCAGTAGCAATAATGTCGATTACATTTTCTTTGAGTCCCTGAATCAGGGCGTGGATATCCTGTTTAGTTCTCAGGGGTGGATTGACCTTGGCGTTGGTATCATAGCCGATGACTTTTTCCTCGGTCAGGGTTAAGTGGTGCGGCGTAACCTCGGCAGTAACCTTAATCCCTTTCTCCTTGGCGTGGCGAATAAGGTCAACCGAGCCTCCAGTGGTGACATGGGCAATGTGTAGTCGAGCTCCGGTCAACCGGGCAAGAGCCAGGTCACGGGCGACTATAATCTCTTCAGCCACGGCTGGCATTCCGGGAAGCCCCAGCTTGGTGGATATTGCGCCTTCATTCATCTGCCCCCCCTCGGTGAGGGTGGTGTCCTCGCAATGGTCAATAATAGGCAGGTCAAAGGCACGGCTATAGTCGAGTGCTTGGCGCATAATGCGCGAGTTTAGGGCTGGCTTACCATCATCGCTATAGGCAATAACCCCGGCTGAAGCCAGCTCATCGAATTCGACTAATTTTTGCCCCTGCCTCCCTTTGGAGATACAGCCTATCGGCAGGACGCGAACCACGCCTTCAGTGGCCGCTTTTGATTTGACATAATCTATAACAGACTGGCTATCCAGAGGCGGGTTGGTATTGGGCATGCAGCAAATGGTGGTGAAGCCACCTCTGGCTGCGGCTCGGGTTCCGGTAGCGATGGTTTCCTTCTCCTCAAACCCTGGCTGTCGGAGATGGCAGTGCAGGTCAATAAATCCCGGGCAGACTATTAGTCCCCTTGCATTGAGGGCGTCATAGTCGGTTTGGGGTAGAGCTCCAATTCCCTGCCATGAGATTTTGCCTTTGGTGATAAGCAAACTGCCAATTTCATCTATCCCCTGGCTGGGGTCAATTATACGGCCACCCTGGATTAGCAGAGGTTTCATCAATTTGCTCATCTTCTGTTCATCATTTCTCTAGTGATGCGCTATGGCATAGCTGCTGGGCTTGAAACCGTGAGCCCTGGCTTCACTTTTTGAATCGAAAATAATCAGGTTCTCCGGTTTAATTTTGCTAGCCAAATGGCTGTCAGCGCTATGATATTTTTTGTTCTCCAATCTCCCTTCATGCCAGTGCGAACTGGCAACATAAGGTGGGTGAACCTCGTGGTCGCAGTAGACACATCTCAAGATTAAAGGCTGGTCATTTACTATTTTAAATTCGGGCTTAATATACTTTGTTTCAGTCTCCTGGGCTGACACACATTGTGGATTGGAGCACTTGATACCAGACTCTCGCCTATACACGGCGTATTCTTTTTTCTGAACAAAGGGCTCATCTCCCTTTGGAATGGAAACTTCTTTAGCTCCCAGTAGCAGGGCCATGAGCGCCATCCGAATCGGTACCCCACATGCGGCTTGTTTAAAGTACATACTCCTTGGGTCAACATCTAACTCATAGGCTAACTCATCAACGCGGGGTAGGGGGTGCATAACCAGCGTTCCTTTAAACCCCTTTTCCTTGAGGAGTTTCTTATCGACTACCGGGTATTCCTCCTTTAGCTTCTTCCCCTTGGCCTCGGCGGCGAATCTTTCTTGTTGAATCCGGGTAACATAAAGGGCGTCAACGCCTTTCTTCAGTTCGATTTGAAGACTGACGCTGGGTATATTGGCCAGTTGATGCGGGCTACCCGGTGTTATGTATATGGCATCCAGGGGAAAGGGTCTTTCCTTGACTACATCATCCAGATTCTCATACTGCTCCAGCTTACCGGTGTATTCTGTAGCCAGTTTCCGCTTAACGTAATCTGGCATCTCAAGTCCCGGACCGGAACGGAAATGGATGGTGGCACCGAACCTGGCCAGGGCGTAGGTCAGTGAATGTGTTGTTCGCCCGTATTTCAAATCCCCCCATAGCGCAATATTTAACCCCCTGATGGTTTGCTTCTCCTTCTTGATGGTGTAAAGGTCACACAGGGTTTGCGTTGGATGTTCATGACCTCCATCACCAGCGTTTATTACGGGGACACCAGCATAGTCGGCAACTACCTTGGCGGCTCCCTCCCAGGGGTGCCGGATGACGATTATATCGGCGTAACTGCCAACCACCCTCGCCATATCAGCCACACTTTCCCCTTTAGCCAGCGAAGTTGCCCCGATATCAACTGCACTTATGACTCTGCCTCCAAGCCGGTGCATTGCCGTCTCAAATGACAGTCGTGTCCTGGTGCTAGGCTCAAAAAACAGGCTTGCCATAACCTTACTCTGGCATAGACCAAACTGTTTTTCCATCGACTCTGACATCTCATTAGCCAGGGAAAACAGAGCCTCTATTTCCCCGTTGGATAAATCATCTATGGTCACCAGATTTCTGTTGGCCAGAGTCATGGCAGTTCCTCCCGGACTAAACTGTCCTCAATTCCTTCTCGCGAGGTTACATCGTGGCTATTCTTAACAATAGCCACCTCATCTATGCCGTCGGTCTCTTCCAGTTTAACCTGTATCTCCTCATGTCGGGAGCTTGGTATGTTCTTACCTACATAGTCAGCCCGGACAGGTAGCTCCCGATGGCCGCGGTCTACCAGCACGACTAATTGAATTGACTGAGGTCGCCCCAGGTCAATAAGGGCATCCATGGCGGCACGAGTGCTCCGCCCGGTATATAGGACATCATCAACCAACACTATGGATTTGTTATCAATGCTGGTGGGAATATCGGTGCGTTTGATGCTAGGTTGCGGATTTAACCAGCGGCGGTCGTCTCTATAGAGACTGATGTCTAAAGCACCGACAGGTATTTTTGATTGCTCAAAGTCTTTTATATTAGTGGCAAGCCGCTTAGCCAAAGGCACACCGCGAGTGTGTATGCCAACCAGTATCAGGTGCTCAGTAGACTTATTTCGCTCAATAATTTCATGGGCAATGCGAGCCAGAGTTCGCCTGATATCCTCCGGGGTCATTATGATTTTTTTAGGCATTAAAAAACCTCTTGCTTTTACTGGCAAGAGGTCTTGCTATCAGCTTCCTCACTCCCCTTGCCAGCCTCTCCGGACTAACTTAAAGGTCAGAAATGTCTTCCTTTTTAAGTTATTCTATACTATTTTAACCGATTACTGCAATATTTTCAATAGGGTATTAAAAAATAATTTACAAATCGATTTAATTTTAGGAAGTAAAACTACTTATTCTTTGGAATCGGCACTGTTACCGCTTGGAATTCCTCTCTAAAAAATCTCCGCTTGAAGTAAAGCGCCACATTTACCAGACTGATGAGCACCGGCACTTCAACCAGCGGTCCAATGACGGCGGCGAAGGCTTGTCCGGAGCCGATACCGAATACGGCTATCGTCACAGCAATAGCCAGCTCGAAGTTGTTGCTGGCAGCAGTGAAGGCAATGGTTGTTGTTTTGGGATAGTCGGCCCCTATTTTCTTGCCCATGTAGAACGAAACTAAGAACATGAGCACGAAGTAGATTAGAAGTGGAATCGCGATACGAATCACATCCAGTGGCAACTGAACAATTATCTCGCCCTTAAGGGAAAACATCACTACAATGGTGAAGAGAAGAGCGGCCAACGTGATTGGGCTTATCCTCGGGATGAATTTACTCTCGTACCACTCACGTCCCCTTGCCTTGATGAGCGTAAAACGCGTAATCATGCCTCCGAAGAAGGGGATACCCAGGTAAATAAATACGCTCTCGGCTATCTGGCCGATGGTGACATGCACCGCAGTTCCCTCCAGCCCGAACCTTACCGGCAGCACCGTGATGAAGATGTACGCATAAACTGAGAAGAAGACTATCTGGAAGATCGAGTTGAGTGCCACCAGACCGGCGGCATACTCGGTATCTCCTTTCGCCAACTGATTCCACACGATGACCATGGCGATACAGCGTGCCAGCCCTATCATGATAAGCCCTACCATGTAATCGGGGTAGGCTCGCAGAAAGATAATAGCAAGGAAGAACATGAGCACCGGGCCGATAAGCCAGTTCTGCACCAGGGAAAGCCCAAGCACCCGCCAGTTGCGGAATACCGGGCCCATCTCCTCGTACCTCACCTTGGCCAGCGGCGGGTACATCATCAGGATTAGTCCTATAGCTATAGGGATAGACGTGGTACCCACCTGAAAGAAAGTTATGAAGTCAGCTACTTGAGGTATAAAATACCCAAGCCCAACACCAAGACCCATCGCCAGGAATATCCAGAGTGTCAGGAATCGGTCTAATATTGAAAGTCGGCTGACTATACCTCTTGGTTCGGTGTTACTCATCGTTTACTCGTTTTCCTCAATCCGTTTTCTTCCCTATATGCGCACCTTCGCATCCTTATGAGGCAAAAAAATTAACCTAATTCATCATTGCGTTACACAACCCGGCCCAACTCGTTCTGCTTTCCTCAATCGCTCCCGGTCGCTGTTCATTACCTTATTGCCTTTTAGCGCTTTTCTCACTGCATCGAGCAGGTGAGAGAAGTAATCTTCCGTGCTATCTCTGTTTATCGAGTAAAGTGACCAGAGTCCTTCTTTTCTTAGCTTGAGGAAACCAGCATCGTGAAGAGCACTCAGGTTGCGAGAGGCCCGGGTCTGCGAGATGCCAAGTGCCTGCATCACCTCGCAGACACAGCACTCTCTTTCCAATAGAATATTTAGAATCCTGAGCCTGGTCTCATCGGATAGCGCCTTCGTTGCTTTGATTAGGTCGTACATGGCTTTCCTTTATGATATGAACAAATATGCGCATATTCACATATATTATATTAACCGTTTTTCCTGTCGCTGTCAAGGTTTGGCAAGCGCCTCTTTGAACTCTACCTATGCCGATTGTTATAATGAGCCATAGATGGACATTTTAGCTGAGCTTAATCCCGCACAGAAGGAAGCGGCGGAGTCAATTAGTGGGCCGGTGCTGATTCTGGCTGGTCCGGGTAGTGGCAAGACCAGGGTTATTGCCCACCGTGTCGCCTACCTCATTACGGTTTGCGGGGTTAGTCCTCACTGCATTATGTCGGTTACCTTCACCAATAAAGCCGCCAGGGAGATGGAGGAGAGGCTTCACCGACTGGTCAGCGGTTCGGTAAGGGATTTAACCCTGGGTACCTTTCACGCTATTTGCGCTCGTATCCTCCGCCGGGACGGCAAGGCGATAGGCGTTAATCCCAGGTTTGTAATCTATGATGAAGAAGACCAGATAGCTTTGCTCAAGCGCAGTATTCAGGGGGTAGGTCTTGACCCCAAGCAATATGCCCCTCGGGCCATAGCCTCAGCCATTACCGCTGCCAAGAGCCGTGTGCTGACCCCCAAGGACTATTTCGAGCGTGGTCATAGCTACTTTGAGGAGGTAGTCGGACGGGTCTATGAGCGCTATCAGCAGCTACTAACGGAAAGCAATGCTCTGGACTTTGACGATTTGTTAATGAAAGTGGTTCAGCTATTCCGAAATAACCCTAAGGTTTTGTCTCGATACCAGACAAGATACCACCATCTTCTGGTGGACGAGTTTCAGGATACCAACCTGGTTCAGTATGAGCTGATAAAGCAAATAGGCGGGAAGTATCGCAATATATGCGTAGTTGGCGACCCTGACCAGTCAATTTACTCGTGGCGATTTGCTGACCTGCGTAATATCCTTAGCTTTGAGAAGGATTATCCCGAGGCTAAACTGGTGCTGCTGGAGCAGAACTATCGCTCGACCCAGAGAATTCTGGAAACGGCGTCTTACGTAATCTCGGCAAATCAGCAGCGCAAGCCCAAGGAGTTGTGGACCGAGAATGAATTAGGTGAGCTGGCTACGGTTGTTGAGACCTATACTGAGCAGGAAGAAGCCCAGTTTGTGGTCAATGAGGTAGAACGCCTGATGGCGCAGGGGGAGGCTAATCGGGGCGACTGTGCGGTGATGTATCGCACCAATGCCCAATCAAGAGCCCTTGAGGAGGCTTTTGTTCGTTATGGGATTCCCTACAAGCTGGTAGCCGGCACCCGATTTTATGAGAGGCGAGAGGTTAAGGATATTATTGCCTATCTCAGGTTAATCCAGAACCCTTATGATAATATCAGCCTGCTCCGAGTAATTAATGTCCCTCAGCGTGGTATCGGGCAGCGTAGCTTGAGCGAGTTATCCAGCTGGGCAAGGTCTATGGGTGTCCCCGAATATAGGGCGTTACAACTTGTAACTCAGCAAAAGGAGGATGACCAGCTTCCATTTAGCGCTCGTATCATCAAGGCGCTGGCTGGTTTCCTAAGCTTGACGGAAGAGTTTATCACCCGCAGCCAGAAGCTAAATCTGGTCGATTTACTGGATTTGGTTGTAGAGCGCACCGGTTACCAGGAATATATATTGGGTCAACCGGACGGAGAGGAACGCTGGGAGAATATCCTTGAACTCCGCACCGTAGCTCAGCGATATCGTGACCTGAAGCCCCCGGAGGGGTTAACTGCCTTTCTTGAAGGGGTAACCCTGGTATCTGATGTCGATGGATTTGATGAAAGTGTGGATGCGGTAACTCTGATTACCCTGCA